>VAOU01094107.1_pt1 | contig 29415 bp, 24 predicted proteins | sample 3393871 | NCBI WGS metagenome assembly VAOU01 (sample SAMN08290440, study PRJNA428436) | hydrothermal vent metagenome | isolation source: Deep-sea hydrothermal vent chimney | place: Atlantic Ocean: South-mid Altantic Ridge | depth 1820 m m
GAAGGCCGCATGACCTTGTGCAATATGACGATTGAAGCCGGTGCTCGGACAGGTCTGGTTGCGGTAGATGACAGGACTATCGACTATGTGCGTGGGCGCCCCTATTCACCCGCTGAAGAATACAGGAAACAGTCAGAGGCGTGCTGGCGAGGCCTGTATTCAGATGCGGACGCAGTATTTGATAAGGAAGTCATGCTCAATGCCGCCGACATCAGGCCACAGGTAAGTTGGGGAACATCACCAGAAATGGTTGTTTCGATAGATAACAGGGTGCCTGATCCGCAACAGGAGACTGATCCTGTGAAGCGTGAAGGCATGATCAATGCCCTTGCCTATATGGGGCTGGAGCCTGGTGTGACGATTTCAGATATTTCACTGGATAAGATATTTATTGGCTCATGCACCAATTCCCGTATTGAGGATATCCGTGCCGCCGCTGAAGTCGTCCGGGGTCGTAATATTGCCAGTACCATCAAGTTGGCGATGGTGGTGCCAGGCTCGGGCCTGGTAAAGGCACAGGCTGAACAGGAAGGGCTGGACAGGGTGTTTATTGAAGCTGGTTTTGAATGGCGAGATCCGGGTTGCTCAATGTGTCTGGCGATGAATGCAGATCGACTTGAAGCAGGCGAGCGCTGTGCCTCCACCTCAAACAGGAATTTTGAGGGTCGTCAGGGCCGTGGTGGCAGGACGCACCTTGTTTCACCGCCAATGGCCGCAGCGGCGGCTATTGCCGGACATTTTATTGACCCGACAACACTGGAGAACTGATATGGAAAAATTTACGACGGTAGACGCCATTGTTGCACCCATGGATAGAGCGAATGTCGATACCGATGCGATCATCCCTAAGCAGTTTCTGAAATCAATCAAACGCAGTGGTTTCGGCCCTAATCTGTTCGATGAATGGCGTTATCTGGATATTGGTGAGCCTGGGCAGGACAATAACAAGCGCCCATTGAATAAGGACTTCGTGCTTAATCAGGCTCGTTATCAGGGTGCCCGGATATTATTGGCGCGAGAAAATTTTGGTTGTGGTTCATCGCGGGAGCATGCCCCCTGGGCGTTGGAGGACTACGGGTTCAGGGTGATTATTGCACCCAGTTTTGCAGATATATTTTATAATAACTGCTTTAAAAACGGTATCTTACCAATTGTTCTTAATGTAAAAATAGTTGATGAATTATTTATGGCAGTTGAACAAAGGCCAGCTTACAAACTTGTTGTCAATCTACAAGATCAGGTGATATCGACACCAGATGGCGAAAATATCAGGTTTGATGTCGATAGTTTTCGCAAGCATTGCCTGTTGGAGGGGCTTGATGACATCGCTTTAACTTTGCAGCATGTGGAAGATGTTCGTGCCTATGAGCAAAGTCGTCGCAAGATCACGCCATGGTTGTTCACGGATGTTGATTGATGGTGCATTTAAATCGATTTTGTCCGAATGAATTCGGACCTACAATTATTTTCTTATGATAATTTATTGTATGTCATATGGGTGCCCATGTGTTAATTGTAGGTGCGAATTCATTCGCACAGATAGAATCTTCGCAACACACAGCGGGGAGAGGCCGTATGGAAAAAAAGAAATGAGGCTTTTGTAAATGACGAAAAAAATACTGGTCCTGCCAGGCGATGGCATAGGCCCTGAGATTGTTGAGCAGGCAGTGCGGGTGCTGGAGTTGCTGCGTGACAGGTCCGGGCTTGATATTATGATTTCTCAGGCTCCGGTTGGTGGTGCAGCCTATGATGAGACAGGCCACCCTCTGCCTGAGGCTACGCTAGCTATGGCCCGGCAGGCAGATGCAATTCTGCTGGGAGCGGTAGGTGGGCCTCAATATGAGTCTCTGGAGCGAGATTTACGCCCCGAAAGGGCATTGCTGGGATTGCGCTCGGAACTTGAGTTGTTTTCCAATCTGCGACCGGCATTGATGTACCCGGCATTAACTGGTGCATCCAGTTTGAAGCCTGAAATTGTTTCAGGACTGGACATTTTGATTGTGCGTGAACTGACGGGTGGTATCTATTTTGGTTCCCCACGGGGTATCCGCAGGCTGGACAATGGGTTGCGGGAAGGGTTCAATACACTGGTCTATAATGAGGCTGAGATTGAACGTATTGCACACTCTGCCTTCGATATCGCTATGAAGCGTGATAAACGGCTTTGTTCAGTGGACAAGGCAAACGTGCTGGAAGTGTCTGAGCTCTGGCGTGAGGTGGTCATCCAGGTGGGTGAAGAATATCCTGAAGTTGAGCTTTCGCATATGTACGTCGATAACGCCGCCATGCAGCTGGTACGTGAACCAAAGCAATTTGATGTCATGGTGACCAAAAACATGTTCGGTGACATATTGTCGGATGTAGCAGCGATGCTGACTGGGTCGATTGGCATGCTGCCATCCGCATCACTGGATGCACAGAGCAAGGGTATGTACGAGCCAATACATGGTTCTGCGCCGGATATAGCCGGGCAGGGCATTGCAAATCCATTGGCGACGATTCTGTCTGTTGCTATGTTGCTACGCTATACGCTGGCTGAATCTGGATTATCTGATCAGATTGAAAGGGCGGTAGCGGCCGTGCTGGACGATGGTTTACGTACCCCGGATATCAGCGATAACGACGATTCAATCGGCACTGTTGCCATGGGCGATGCTGTGCTGGAAAGATTGATAGAATTTGGAATAGATTAATGACTAAAGTATTTGATATTGCAGTAGTTGGTGCCACTGGCGCGGTGGGTGAAACCATGTTGCGTGTGTTACACGAAAGAAATTTTCCGGTCGGCAAGGTGTATCCGCTGGCTTCCAGCCGCTCAGCCGGCAGGCGAGTTGATTTCGGCGGTAAAATGCTGGTAGTTGAGGACCTGGACAGTTTTGATTTTTCAAAGGTACAGATAGGTCTGTTTTCAGCCGGTGGCAGCATTTCCAAAAAATATGCACCCAGGGCGGTTGAAGCCGGGTGTGTGGTAGTGGACAACACCTCGTACTATCGCTACGACGATGATATCCCTCTTGTGGTTCCGGAAGTGAATCCGCAGGCGATTGCTGACTATAAAACACGCGGTATTATTGCCAACCCTAACTGTTCAACCATTCAAATGCTGGTAGCACTGAAGCCGATTTATGATGAGGTAGGCATTAGCCGCATAAATGTGTGCACATATCAGGCGGTTTCCGGTACCGGCAAGCAGGCTATAGAAGAGCTGGCAGGCCAGTCCGCTGCTCTGCTGGGAGGTAAAAGCGTCGAAGCCAGGGTGTACCCGAAGCAGATTGCCTTCAATGTGCTGCCCCAGATTGATCTATTTGAGGACAATGGTTATACCCGTGAAGAGATGAAAATGGTCTGGGAAACCCGCAAGATATTTTCCGATGACAGCATTATGGTCAACCCTACGGCGGTACGCGTACCTGTTTTTTATGGTCATTCCGAGGCGATACACATAGAAACACACAGAAAAATAAGTGCGGCACATGCCCGCGAGCTGCTTATCAGCACGGAAGGAATAATTGTCGTTGACGAACGACTTGATGGCGGTTATCCGACGGCTGTCACCGAAGGTGCTGATACGGATCCGGTCTATGTTGGTCGAATCAGAAAGGATATTTCGCATCCTATGGGGCTGAATCTGTGGGTAGTAGCCGATAATGTGCGAAAAGGAGCCGCTACAAATAGTATCCAAATAGCTGAAATATTGGCGAAAAGTTATTTGTGAGCTATTGTTAGTTGCGAAACATAAAGAACTTTCGTAATATTGAACTATAACTATAAGCGAAATAAGGAAAAAAACGTTTTTTTTAACTAAGCACAGCCACTAAAAAGAGAAGATCATGCATAAGGTAAAAGGGATTAAATTAGCGTGTTTGGCAGCTTTTGCCATATTACCAGTACAGGCGGCCTACGCACTTGGTGTTGGCAAGCTTACGATGCATTCTGCGCTGGATGAGCCATTGAATGCGACGATTGAGTTGACTGCTGCGACGACAACGGAATTGCAAACTCTTAAAGTTGCCCTCGGATCTATCGGTATCTTCAAAATGGCTGGCATTGATCGAAGTGAGCAGCTTAAAGCCATTCGCTTTTCTCTTGCGAAAGTGAATGGTAAGGATGTAATCAAATTAAATACTGAACAGCCATTCCGTGAACCGTTCCTGCATTTTATCGTTAAAGCTAGCTGGGCAAATGGTTCCATGTTGCGTGAATATACCGCTCTGATAGATCCTCCTTCTTATCTCATGGGTGCGCCAGCTCGCATTCAGGCACCTACGGTTGCTAAGCCGGTTGCGGTGGAATCTGTTACAAAAGCTACTAAAACGAAAAAAATCTCTGTTGCCAGCCCTGTAGCTGAGCCTGTTTCAACAGCAAACGCTGGTGAATCGAAGCTTGGCCCGTCTATTGAGGCTGTCAGTGCTGAGAGCAATTATTCTGATCTACGTCCCGGAGCTACCTATGGGCCAGTTAGAAAAGGTGATGTACTGTGGAATATTGCCGAGGGAGTTAAGGCCGGTACAGGTTTGGGGATTGCTCAGGTGATAATGGCAATTTACAGACAAAACCCCAATGCATTTATGCACAACAACATTAATTTGATTCGTGTCGGGCAGACACTGGAAATTCCGTCTGATGAAGAAATATCTTCTACTAGCCGCCCAGCTGCACAGGATGAACTGCGTGTGCAAATGGAAGAATGGCAGGAGTATAAAGATAATCTTTCAACTGGAAGCAGGGTAGCCAGCGCAGAGGTGGAAGCAATTAGTCCTGCAAAGGCCAGCACAGCTAGAAAAACTGAAAAAGCTGAAAAAGAAGCTACTTCTACTGCCACGGAGGCCAACAAAAGGCCCTTGATGCCTGAAACAAAAGAGGGGAGTACCGAGAAGGGTGACGTTCTGGAAATTGTGCGTGCCAGAGTAGAGGGGACAGAGACTTCCGGTATAGGTGCCAGTGCAGAAGAGAAGAAAAAATATGAGTCAGAAATTAAAACGTATAAGGAAAATGTCGGCCAGTTGGAGGAGACACTTGCATCGTCCGAGCTAGAAAAGAAGGAGCTCGCAGAGAGAGTTTCATTACTGGAGGAGCAAATTGATAAAGCAAACAGGCTTATTGATATGCAAAACTCTGATCTTGCCAGATTGCAGAGCCAGGCCCAGGAACTGGTAGTAGAAGTTATGCCTGTTGAGGTAGTTAAGCTACCGGAAAAAGCAGAACTATCCCCCACTCTACCTGTAGAACCAGGAATTGAAAGTACCCAGCTATCGGCACCTGATATCACTCCAGTGCCAGCTATAACACCAGAAACAAAGAAGCCTGAAGTTGTTAAAAAACCAGCGGTAGTTGTAGTTAAAAAGAAAGAAGCTAAAGTGCGAACTCGACAGCAGCCTGTCAATGAGAGAGGCATACTTGATACAGCTAAAGAAATCATATTCAGCAGCTGGATTACTATGTTAGGTACTGTTCTTGCGCTATTGCTAATTCTGGTTGGTATCTTCGTTGTACTAAGGCGCAGGCGTTCTATCGCTGAATTTGAAGACAGTATTATCTCAGGTACAGCCGTTCTTGATATCTCAACTGCTGAATCATCAGAACCCTCTGACGCAGGTTCAGAAACCTCTTTCCTGAGTGATTTTGTGCCGGGTATGGGCAATATGCAGGCAGATGAGGTAGACCCGCTGGCTGAAGCAGAAGTCTATATGGCATACGGTCGTGATGAGCAGGCGGAAGAAGTTCTTAAAGAAGCCGCAGAAAAAAATCCTGACCGTCATGAACTTAAGTTGAAATTGCTGGAGATTTATCAAGGTAGAAAGGATGTGTCCTCATTCGAAACTCTGGCTGAAGAACTCTATCCGGCAGACGGCAAAATTCCGGTTGATGTATGGACCAAAGTGGCTGAAATGGGAAAAATTGTGAATCCTGAAAACCCATTATTTCAGGGTGATCTGAAACTTCAGGAAGAAACATTATTTGGTGATAAAGACAGAAAAGAGGATGTGCCGTTAGGTGATCTTCTGGACACTGATACGATAGATACAGAAGAAGCCGATTTGATGGAAGCCCTAAACATGGATGAAGAATCAGAGGATATTACCGAAGAAATTTCTGAAGAGTCGTTTTCAGACACAGATGATATGGAAAAAATAGAAGGTTTTGAGTTACCTGAAGATACACAGGAAATACCTGCGCAGGAAAATGTAACTGATGAGGATGTAGAAAGTTCTGAGACAAGGGAAGATGATTTTCCGGTACCGGACGAAGAGGTACTGGATCTTGATCTTGGAGATTTTACGCCGGATACAGCACACGAAACAGACTCATTTGACGTGGACAGCCTTGAATTAAACCTGGAAGAACTCGAAGGCAACACAGAAGAATCAGAAGAAACAAGTGAAGAAAATATTGATTTCAACCTGGATGATATAGATCTGGATCTGGAGGATACATCAGAGATAGAAGCAGAAACAGCCGATTCAGAAGAGTCTTCAACTGATACGTCAGGTCTTGGGGGTATTGAAGATTTAGATCTTGACCTGGAATCTGAGGACAACACCGCCAGTGAAGATGACAGCGCTACTGCAGAAACACCACTACAGGATGAGACACTGGAGTTTGCCGATCTTGGTGATCTTACATTGGATAGCGAAGAAGGGGATTCAAGTGCGGATGAAGCCGACACAAGTACTGATGATGAATCAGCTGAGATGCCTGCAGGTGTAAATGATACCTGGGATGAAGCTGGAACCAAGCTCGACCTGGCCAGGGCATATATAGAAATGGATGATAAAGAAAGTGCTCTAAGCATACTTGAAGAAGTAGCAAAGGAAGGCACGGATAACCAGAAAAATGAAGCCAGAGATCTGATGAATCAGATCGACGCAGAGTAAACACTAACCCGAATGTTGTTTAACCGCTATTCAGATTTGTAGGTGCTGGTATTTGTAAATTCGGCATCACGAATCTTATCGCTGGCACTGCTAACACTTATTGTTAACACACAGGGTTGGCCAGGACTGTTGTTGTTATTGGTACCATTGAGTATTTTGTTTTTTCAGTTTCCTCACCATGGCAGGCAGGTCATTCTGCTGGCCAGGAAATTGCGCTGGTTTTTTTTATCCATCGTGATTCTGTATTTCTGGTTTTACCCAGGGACGGATCTTTTGCCGATATTAGGCAGGTTCTCGCCTTCGGTAGAAGGGGTCAATCAGGCTGCTCTAAGAATTTCATCACTTCTCGTCGTCATCTCATATAGTGGTTTTCTATTACTGTTAACCCCACGAGATGATCTGGTCTCTGGAATACAGTTTCTTTTGTCACCGCTAAGATTAATTGGTATTGATAGCCAGCGTTTTGCACTGCGTTTAGGGCTGGTGTTGAGTATCGTGCCACAAATGTCAGAGCAACAGCATTTACCTGGTGAAAAGAAAAAAATTAAAAATATCTCGATATTGATTGATAGAGCGGCTGATATGATTAAATCGGCGTCAGAACAGACAAATAATTACGATCTGAATGACACTGTCATAATCAAACAACCACCACGCCCGGGAATTGTAGATATCCTTGTTCCACTGTTTCTCTTTATCTGGCTACTTAGTTCTTAGCCCGAATAATTCATGACAACACGCGTCCTCACTTGTCTATTGATTCCACAGCGAATTTTCTTCAATCAACCGTACGCACGAGTACGGCGCTCAATCAGAAAAGCCACTGTGGAATCAATATACTGCGTGATCATCGCGCGTATTCATGAAATATCCGGGTTAGGAGCCTCTGATTAATTATGAGGATTGCGCTTGGTATTGAATATGATGGCTCCTCCTATTGTGGCTGGCAATATCAGGAAGGCGTTGCAACAGTGCAGAATGCTGTTGAGGTGGCATTGTCAAAAATTGCCAACAGTCCTGTTCGTGTCATTACCGCAGGTAGAACTGATACGGGGGTTCATGCAACGGGGCAGGTAGTGCATTTTGAAACGGATGTCCTGCGAAGTGATTATTCATGGATGAGAGGCACTTCACGTTACCTGGCTGATAATGTGACCATATTATGGGCAAAGCATGTCAGGGATGATTTTCATGCACGTTTTTCAGCAATTGAGCGTCGTTATCAATACATCATACTTAATCGCCATGAGCGTCCGGCAATTCTTCATAACAAGGTGAGCTGGGAATATAGACCATTAGATGTATCATTGATGCAAAAGGCGGCGAAACATTTACTTGGTCGCCATAATTTTAACGCCTATCGCGCACTTGCCTGCCAGGCCAAATCACCGGTACGTGATTTGAGAGAATTATCTGTAGAACGCATGGGACATTTTGTCGTTATCTATGCAAGAGCAGATGGATTTCTGCATCATATGATTAGAAATATTGCAGGTGTATTGTGTAGTATAGGTGCTGGTGAGAAGGCCCCTGACTGGTCGGCAGAAGTGCTGGCATCAGAAGATAGAGCATACGGTGGCGTGACGGCACCGCCCGATGGGCTGTATTTGAATGCAATTATATACCCTGAGGAATTCAACATACCCTCTGTAAAAAATACTACGGGAATATTGGGTTTATGAATAAAACGCGCATAAAAGTATGTGGGATATGTACTGTTGCCGATGCATATAAAGCCTGCAATGCCGGCGCAGATGCTATTGGGATGGTGTTCTATGCCAAAAGTCCGCGAAATGTGACAGTAACATCCGCCATGGAAATTGTTTCCAGCTTGCCGCCTTTTATCAGCGCAGTGGGTTTATTTGTGAACAGCAGCCAGCAGGAAGTAAATCAGGTACTGTCCCGTGTACGGCTGGATTTGCTGCAGTTCCATGGTGATGAGGATGAGGTGTTTTGTAGCAGTTTTGATCGTCCATATATCAAAGTGGTCAGGGTGAAGAGAGATACAGACCTGCCCCACTCATGCCAGCAATATGCATCAGCCAGGGGGATATTGCTGGATAGCTACAAAAAAGGCACAGCCGGCGGATCAGGGGAAACTTTTGACTGGAGCTTGATCCCGAATGACTTATCGCTACCTGTCGTTCTGGCAGGTGGCCTGAATCCGGAAAATGTTGCAGTAGCGGTATCTACAGTGCAACCCTGGGCTGTCGATGTCAGTAGTGGTGTGGAAGAATCGCCCGGTAAAAAAGATGCGCACAAAATCGAACAGTTCATACGCGCGGTTAAGTGCTCTTAAAGCGGTCGTGAATTTAAAAAGCCATGTGGATGCAATAAGCTCAAAAGATCGGTAAAATCAGTCATTCACACAGTCCTGTGTATCTGCTCAGTTCGTTTGTTGTCCAGATATACACTACTCACTTTGTAACAAACGGGTTTTTACATGTCAGCCTATTCCATGCCGGATAAAAATGGCCATTTTGGCCGCTATGGGGGTATTTTTGTTGCCGAAACATTGATGCGTCCGCTGCAGGAATTAACACAGGCCTATGAGAAATATATGCAGGATCCAGATTTTCTGCAGGAGCTTGATGATGATCTGAAATACTATGTCGGTCGGCCATCACCTCTCTATTATGCCGCAGGCTTGAGTAAAGAATACGGCGCACAGGTCTATCTAAAGAGAGAAGACCTGAACCATACCGGCGCGCATAAGATAAATAATACTGTCGGTCAGGCGCTGTTGGCGCAAAGGCTGGGTAAGACACGTATTATTGCTGAAACGGGTGCTGGTCAGCACGGGGTAGCTACGGCTACTGTCGCGGCACGGCTGGGACTTGAGTGCGTGGTCTACATGGGGGCTGATGATATAGAGCGCCAGGCTCCCAATGTTTACCGGATGAAATTACTCGGTGCTTCCGTAGTCGCGGTGGAATCAGGGTCTCGTACGTTGAAGGATGCGCTCAACGAGGCCATGCGTGACTGGGTGACCAACGTTGAGGACACTTTCTATATCATCGGTACTGTCGCAGGGCCGCACCCCTATCCAGTCATGGTGCGTGACTTTCAATCCATCATCGGCAGGGAGGCGCGTCAGCAGATACTTGAACAGGCCGGTCGTTTACCGGATGCACTGGTTGCCTGTGTTGGCGGTGGATCCAATGCGATAGGGCTATTCTACCCATTTATCGACGATGAAGCCGTCGCTATGGTTGGCGTTGAAGCAGCCGGCGATGGTTTAGATACGGGCCACCACGCTGCACCTTTATGCAAAGGCAGAGTAGGTGTACTGCACGGCAATAGAACCTATTTAATGGAAGATAATAACGGGCAGATTATTGAGACCCATTCTATCAGCGCTGGTCTCGATTATCCTGGTGTTGGTCCCGAACATGCCTGGTTGAAAGACACAGGGCGCGCTAGCTACGTCGCCGCATCCGATGACGAGGCGATGGGTGGATTTCATGACATCACACGCCTCGAAGGAATCATCCCTGCGCTGGAGTCCAGTCATGCCATTGCCTATGCACGAAGGCTAGCACCGGAACTGGGAAAAGACGGAATTATGATTGTTAATTTATCCGGACGCGGTGACAAGGATATCCAGACCATAGCGGATATTGACGGGGTGAAAATCTGATGCCACGGATTGAAAGCTGTTTTGAAGCGCTTAAAGAAAACGGCAGAAAAGCTCTGATTCCCTTTGTTACCGCCGGTGATCCGGTTTCAGATATTACAGTTCCCTTAATGCATGCGATGGCCGATGCAGGTGCTGACCTGATCGAACTGGGTATTCCGTTCTCGGACCCAATGGCAGATGGCCCGGTAATTCAGAAGGCTAATCAACGCGCACTGGCACATGACACGAGTTTGCGTGATGTGCTGGATATGGTGAAACAATTTCGTCTGATGGACGAAACAACACCTGTCATATTTATGGGATACCTGAATCCTGTTGAAGCCATGGGTTATGAGAAGTTTGCAGATGCTGCAAAGCTTTCAGGTGTTGATGGTCTGTTACTTGTTGATCTACCACCCGAAGAAGCCTGTGAATTCAATGAGCTACTTTATCAGAGAGATATAGCTCCGGTTTATTTGCTGGCACCCACGTCAACGCCCCAGCGCATGGAAATTGTGGCACTGGAGGCGCGGGGCTTTGTCTACTATGTGTCCATACGTGGTGTCACCGGATCGGCAGCGCTGGATTATAATGAGATTAAGACAAGTATCAGCGAAATACGGCAGCATACAAACTTGCCAGTTGGTGTAGGATTTGGCATAAATAGTTCTGAACGCGCCGTTAAAATTGGTGAATTTGCAGATGCTATTATAATAGGCAGTGCTATTGTCAGGATGATGGAAGACTTTGATGGCGATAAACAGTCCGTCATCAATGCAGTCAGTGGTTTTCTACGTGGTGTTCGTGACGCGCTAGATGCAGATACACAATAAATAAATTGATAGAACTATCAGGGTAAGATAAATGAGCTGGTTTGAAATGCTGTTGCCGCCCAAGATTAAAACCAGCGGCAGCTTTGGCAAAAAGGATATTCCAGAAGGGCTGTGGAAAAAATGCCCCGCCTGCAGCGCCGTTCTTTATCGGGCTGAACTGGAACGAAATCTTGATGTCTGTCCAAAATGCAGTCACCATTTACGTATCGGTGCCAGGCGTCGTCTGGACATCCTTCTCGATGAATCCCCACGTGAAGAAATTGGCAGCTCACTCAAAGCTACTGACCCGCTAAAGTTCAAGGATTTGAAAAAATACCGGGACCGTCTCACTGAAGCACAGAAAAAAACCGGTGAATCCGATGCGCTGGTTGTTATAAAGGGTGAGCTTAAAGGTGCCCCCGTTGTTGCCGCTGCCTTTGAATTCGAGTTCATGGGCGGTTCTATGGGTACTGTTGTCGGTGAAAAATTTCTTCGCGCAGCCGATCTTTGCATGGAACAGAATATCCCGCTGGTCTGTGTCTCTTCCAGTGGTGGTGCGCGTATGCAGGAAGCCCTGTTTTCGTTGATGCAGATGGCAAAGACCAGTGCAGTACTGCGAAGAATGTCTCATCAGGGTGTGCCATTTATTTCAGTGCTAACCGATCCTACCATGGGTGGTGTTTCTGCCAGCCTGGCCATGCTTGGTGACGTGATTATTGCTGAGCCTAAGGCTTTGATCGGATTCGCTGGTCCTCGTGTGATTGAGCAGACTGTCCGTGAAACTTTGCCGGAAGGATTTCAGCGTTCTGAATTTCTCGTCGAAACAGGGGCAATAGATATGATTACAGATCGTCGGGATCTGTGCGAAGTAATCGCCTCGATCCTGGCGATGCTGAGCGGGAAGAAAACCGCCACATCCTGACAGCAGGTTTTTTTCGTTATACCACACGGATACTGATGACAGAAACACCCGGAGACCTTGCCGGTTGGCTCGATTTTATCTCAGCACAACACAGTCACGAGATTGAACTAGGGCTAGTCCGGCTGAGACAGGTGGCAAATCAACTAGGCCTCAGGCCATTTAATTGTCCGCTTATAACTGTCGCAGGGACCAATGGCAAAGGCTCCAGCATTACTGCACTGGAAAGTTTCTATACCAGAGCCGGTTACCATACAGCCTGTTATACATCACCCCACCTTACTGTTTTCAATGAGCGGATTCGCATAGATGGTCTGTTTGTCGCCGATGATGAGTTGTGTGCAGCCTTTGCAGAGATTAATTCTGCTCGTGCTTCCATCCCGCTAACATATTTCGAATTTGCCACGTTGGCGGCATTTGTGATTTTTCTGCAGCATGAGCGGGACATTATACTGCTTGAAGTCGGACTCGGTGGGCGCCTGGATGCAACAAATCTATTTCCTGCAGATCTGGCACTGATTACCAGTATTGGCATTGATCACACTGCCTGGCTGGGTAATGATCGGGAAGCTATCGGTGTAGAGAAGGCAGGGATAATTCATGAAGGTAAAATTGCCGTAATTTCTGACCCGGAACCACCACAGAGTCTGTTGAATATTGCTCATGCTAAGGCAGCTAGAATTTTCTCACTTAATCAGGACTATCGATATGAAATTAAGGCGGTAGACTGGTGCTGGCAGCAGGGGGAAAAGAATGTCCTGTCAGCGCTTCCATTACCGGGTTTATATGGCATACCACAATTCAACAATCTTGCAGGAGTATTGATGTGTCTCGCCGCCCTGCAGAAACAGTTGCCGGTGTCAGATGAAACTATACGGAGCGCATTACCGGGTATTAAGGTAAATGGTCGATTTCAGGTGGTTGCGACAAAACCACAGCTAATACTTGATGTCGCGCATAATCCCGATTCGATGGAACTATTGACTGAAAATCTCAAAGCACTACCAGTTTCAGGTAATACCCATGCCGTGGTGGCCATGCTGAAAGATAAGGATATCTATGAATCACTGTCCAGGATATATCCATCTATTGATTACTGGTACGTCGCGGGATTAACGGTTGCAAGAGGTGGAACTACACAACATCTGAAAGCAGTTTTAGAGAAATTGGGACCCAATATTCATATCAGCCTATTCGAAACAGTTGAACAGGCATGGGAGCAAGCCTGCTGGCTGGCTGAAGAGGAAGATCGGGTGGTAGTTTTTGGTTCTTTTCATACGGTAGGTGGTATAATTGAAATCCTGTCATCAAGTTGCTAACTACCGTTATTTTCTCTATACATAGAACAGACCCAAATACATCATAGATACCAGGCATTATATGTCCGTTGCCGTGAAAAACAATTTCCAGAATTATGACCCTCGCCATCGTCTGACAGGAGCGGTTGTATTGATATTGCTTGCCATAGTCCTGCTGCCGATGTTATTAAACAAGAAGCCAAATACTGAGACGCCAGAGGCAGACCACGTGGTAATGGAGATAAAAAAGGCGGGAAAGAAGGTCTTCGTTTCCCGTATTTCGTCGACTACGCCAACAGAATCTACCGCAGTGCAACGTCAGTCTAGTGGGGCTGACACAAAAGATAAAGGCAAGCAGTCTTCAGTACTGTTTGAGCCCATGGTAACCCCTGCTGTACCTGCCAAAAGCACAGTGAAGGCCCCTGCAAAAAAATCCGCAGCAAAAAAGCCTGGAACAAAGCAGTCAACGGCAAAAAAGTCTAAAGCTGTTTCAGCTAGTAGCTGGATAGTCCAGGTTGGAGTATTTTCAAAATCTGTAAATGCAAGTAAAAAGGTTTCTGAGCTGAAAAAGAAAGGTTTTTCTGCAAAGTCAGGTAGAGTCAAAACCAGTAAAGGAACAGTGACCAAGGTCTGGATAGGGCCATTTAAGGATCGCAAGGCTGCCGAGAAAATGCAGGATAGACTACGGCATAAAACACGACAGCGCGGAATCGTTGTTAAAAAATAAATCGCAATAGACTTGTAATAAGTGTGTTAAATATTCTTGACATTATCATCATTGCAATAATTCTTATATCTGGTCTTATTGGTGTTTTCCGTGGCCTGGTGCGCGAAATAATGTCGCTGGTCGGCTGGATAGTATCCGCATGGCTTGCGTGGCGATTTGCCAGCGTATTTGCTTCCGTATTTGACTCGTTCATTCAGTCTGCTGACGTCCGTAAAGCGGCTGCTTTCATCTCAATATTCCTCCTGTCTCTGGTTTTATTTGCTTTGCTTTCATATGTTATAAGTAAAATAATGAACAAATCTCCTTTAAAAGGTATGGACAGAACACTGGGTATAATCTTTGGTTTGCTACGCGGTGTCCTGATTGTTGCTATTTTGGCAATGCTGATTCAGTCTACGCAGTTTGCCAAAGAGAACTGGTGGCTTGGCTCTATGTTGAAAGAGTATTTTCTATTGCTTGCTGCCTATGGCATGTCAATAATGCCGGCAGATGTTTCGCATTTTTTCGGGCAGAAGGTATGATATATGTCCTGTTCTTCATTCATGTTCCAGCCTGGTCGAGGGTGATGTGAGATGTGCGGGATAATCGGGATTTTTGCCCAGGAGAGTGTCAATCAATCTCTCTATGATGGGTTAACTGTATTGCAACACCGTGGCCAGGATGCCGCAGGGATTGTGACCAGTGACGGCGATCGCCTGTGTATGCGCAAGGATAATGGGCTGGTACGTGATGTCTTTCATACTCGACATATGCTTGGTCTGGAGGGGAACATGGGAATCGGGCATGTCAGATACCCTACCGCTGGATGTGATTCACGTTCAGAAGCACAACCCTTTTATGTCAATTCTCCTTTCGGTGTAGCGCTGGGTCATAACGGTAACCTGACCAATGCCATGGAGTTGCAGAAGGAACTGTTTCGAGATGATCTGCGTCACCTCAATACCAATTCTGACTCTGAGGTGCTGTTGAATATTTTTGCGCATGAACTGCTTCAGTCTTCCAGCATCCAGCTCGGACCGCAAGATATTTTTAAGGCAGTTTCTGCTGTACATAAACGTGTCAGGGGTGCCTATGCTGTAGTGGCCTTGATTGTGGGGCAGGGGATACTTGCCTTTCGCGATCCATACGGGATTCGTCCGCTGATCTATGGTAGTCGTAATACGGAGAAAGGACCGGAACACATAGTTGCTTCAGAAAGCGTAGCACTGGACGTGCTGGCTTACGATATAGTACGTGATGTAGCACCGGGTGAGGCCATTTTTATTGATATGCAGGGTACTATCCACACACAACAGTGTGCTGAAAAGAGCCAGACATCACCCTGCATCTTCGAATTCGTCTATATGTCGCGTCCTGATTCGCTAATGGATGGAATCTCAGTTCATAAAACCCGTTTGCGTACCGGCGTATATCTGGGGAAAAAAATCAAACGCGAATGGGCTGACACAAAGATTGATGTGGTGATTCCTATTCCGGATACCAGCCGGACGTCGGCCATCCAGTTGGCCAAACAGTTAAAAGTAACTTACCGGGAAGGGTTTATCAAAAACCGCTACATAGGCAGGACCTTTATCATGCCAGGTCAGGAAGAGCGTAAACGTTCTGTTAGAAGAAAGCTTAACCCGATCGACCTGGAATTCAAGGGTAAGAATGTGCTGCTGGTTGATGACTCGATAGTAAGAGGCACTACTTCCAGTCAGATCATAAAAATGGCCAGGGATGCGGGGGCTAAACGTGTTTATTTTGCTTCTGCTGCACCGCCTGTCAGATATCCGAATGTGTATGGCATTGATATGCCATCACCCTCAGAACTGGTTGCACATAATCGCAATTCACAGGAAATCTGCGAAGAGATTGGGGCAGATAAACTCATCTATCTTGACCTGGAAGACCTGATCAAGGCAGCGCATAAAGGCAACAAAGAGATTACGCAGTTTGATACATCGTGTTTCAATGGTGAGTACATCACCGGAGATATCGACAAAAATTATCTTGAGATGATTAACCAGCTACGGAATGATAGAGCCAGGGCAAAAGAAAACAATGCCAGCCAGACGGAGCTGAGTTTTACCGATTGAAGGGCAACTCTATTAATCCATGAATATTCATCTTGCATCCCAAATCGTTCCTCTCTGTGTTAAGAATCTTCACAATAGCGCTACGAAGTACAGGGATGTACAAAGTACCGTGATGACAGGATGTCATGGAGATCCTTGCCTTGATATGAATGATTTGGAATGCAATCTGACCTACCCAGAATCAATAGAGGTGTCCTGATGTCTGAAAATAACAGTGACAATACTGATTATAAGATAGCGACCCGTGCGGTTCGCACTGGCCAGATTCGTTCTCAGGAAGGTGAACATTCTGATCCTATATTTCTGACCTCCAGCTATGTGTTCAAGAGTGCTGCAGATGCAGCGGCAAAGTTCTCGGGTGAGGTGGAAGGTAATATATATTCACGCTTTACCAATCCAACAGTACGTACATTTGAAGAAAGACTCGCGGCGATGGAAGAAGGTGAGTGCTGTGTTGCGACTGCAACAGGCATGAGTGCTATCGTGGCAACCTGTATGGGTCTACTGAATGCTGGCGATCATGTGGTAGCGGGGAGAGACCTGTTTGGTTCAACAATTATCCTGTTCAACAATATCCTGACACGGTTTGATCTCAGTTTTACCTATGTGGATTCGACAGACCTGTCACAATGGCGTGATGCGATCCAGGACAATACTAAAATGCTGTTTCTGGAAACTCCATCCAATCCGCTCTGTAATGTCTCTGATATAAGGGCAGTAGCAAAGATAGCGCATAAAAATCAGGCCTTATTGGTGGTAGATAATACATTCTGCACACCGGTGCTCCAGCAACCGCTAAAACTGGGTGCTGATGTAGTTGTCCATTCTTCAACAAAATATATCGATGGCCAGGGCAGAACCATGGGTGGGGCTGTCGTCGGTAATAAAGAGCAGGTGGGAGAAAGCGTTTATGCTTTTCTTCGCAGTGCCGGTCCGTCGCTTAGTCCATTCAATGCCTGGGTGCAAATGAAGGGCCTGGAAACGCTGATCATTAGAATGAAGGCACATAGCCGGCATGCATTAAAGGTAGCGAGCTGGCTGGAGGCACAGCCATCGGTTGAGCGCGTTTTTTACCCCGACCTTCCTTCGCATCCTCAACATGCACTCGCACAGAGCCAACAAAATGCGGCAGCAGGTGTCCTCGCCTTTCAGGTTAAAGGGGGGCGCGATGAAGCCTGGGCTGTGATTGATAACACGAAGCTGTTTTCGATTACCGCTAATCTGGGTGATACAAAATCAACCATCACCCATCCTGCAACAACAACACACGGGCGTCTGACTGTCGAGCAAAGGAATGAGATGGGGGTATTTGAAAACCTGCTTAGACTTTCTATTGGTCTGGAAGATGTCGATGATCTGCAGAAAGATCTTCAACGTGGGCTCGACCTAATTAACCTGTAGTTTAAAAATCTATGGCATTGGTAGAAAAGGCAAAGCAATTCGCTACCATTGCGCATAAGCGTATAAATCAGCTGCGCAAATATAACAATCAACCCTATACTGTCCATTTGTCATCTGTAGCTAATATTGTTGCCTCCGTGACAGATGATGAGGAAATGATTGCTGCTGCCTGGCTGCATGATGTAGTCGAAGATACACCTGCCACGCTATACGATGTTGAAAAAGAATTTGGTACAGGTGTAGCAGAACTTGTCGAAAATCTGACTGATATCAGTAAACCTGGTGACGGTAATCGACTCACCAGGAAATCGATAGACAAAAAGCATATTGCACACGCCAGTCAGCGTGCAAAAACTATCAAGCTGGCTGATTTGATCGATAATGCCAGCGATATCTGCAAGCATGATGTGAAATTTGCTGAGTTGTATCTGCAGGAAATGAGTGCTTTGCTGGGAGTGCTTGATGAAGGTGACACGGCACTCTACAAACGGGCATGGAAAACCTACCATAAATGTTTACTAAGTTTGGAGAGTGCAGTTAAACCAGAAGCAGATTCAGGCGCTTCATCAATATTAAATCCTGAACAGGATGGTAATGAGCACCTTTTCAGGCTTTTCTCTGAAGCCTTTACGGCACAACACATTGCTGAGCCGGTCAGATCTTTTGATGCCTCACGCCCATGCAAGGAAGTACAGGCCATGATGGAGATGCATCATCTTGAAATGATCTGTTTAAGAGAGCAGGGGGTGATAATCGCTTATGCACGGCATGATGACCTGATCGGCAATACCTGTCGAGAAAATATGCGAGTTTTCAGACCGGGGCAGGTTGTTGCCGTCGAGAGTTCGTTTTCTGATGTAATTCACGTGTTGACTCTGCAGGAATACGGTTTTATTTCTGTGCTTGGTGAAATAGCCGGTGTATTCAGTCGTGAAGACCTCAATAAACCGGTGTTTAGAATGTGGTTGTTCGGTATTATTACTTTTGTTGAAATGGATGTGAACAAAGCCATTTCTCTTTATTTTCCTGATGATAGCTGGCGGTCTGCTCTCACTGACGAACGTTTACAGCAGGCAAAAAATCTGCAGGCTGAAAGACTACGGCGCGGACAGCATTGTAGATTGCTTGACTGTATACAACTGACTGATAAAGGAAAAATTATTATCAGCAAGCATGAGACCATGGCAATAATGGGGCTGGAGTCGAGACGCTCAGCAAAAAAGGTAATACGAGAGATGGAGTCATTACGCAACAACCTCGCACATGCACAGGATATCGTGACCTACGACTGGGGGCAGATTGTCAGACTTGCTGGCCGCCTTGACGAGGCGTCGAAGAGGAAAGACTAAAAACCGGGCGCCTCCAGCAATCAGCCCTCTAAAGAAAGAAAAGAATTGTAGGTTCGACAAATTCGGACAATATCGTGCAGAGAAATTTTTTCTAACCATCTTGTGCGAATGAATTCGCACCTACAGGAAATATAAACCATTTTCCTTTCCTCTTTAACCTTCCTCTTTCCCCTGATTTTAAATAACCTTTGAAAATCGAATTTTTTGATTGTCATTCAGGTGTGCATCGAAGGTCATGCAGATGTTTCGAATCAATAATCTGCCCGGGGGTAGAATAGCGATGGTTTTGTCATCTAGCTGTAACAGCCCGTCGTCCTGCATGGTTCTGAGTTGAGATAATTCATTTTTAAAATAGTCAGCAAATTCTATATTATGCTTTGTCATAAACTGAGCCATGTCCAGACTGAAGTTACAGATAAGCTGACTTATCAGATCTCGGCGTAATAGATCATCTGCTGTGAGTTCAAGACCTCGTAATAACGGCAGTTTTCCTTCATCAATCATCTGATAGTAGGATTCTTCATCACGGACATTCTGGCTGTAGATATTATTCACCTGTGAGATGGCCGTGGTGCCCATTGCCACCATGTCGCAATCGGCGTGAGTGGAGTAGCCCTGGAAGTTTCTGTATAATAGTCCCTTGTTCTGGGCAATAACCAGCTCATCATCCGGTTTGGCAAAGTGATCCATGCCGACGTAGACATAACCCTTATCGGTAAGGTACTGGATGACTGCCTGCAGTATCTCCAGCTTTTCAGCTGCGGAGGGTAAATCTTCCTCATCGATGCGTCGTTGTGGCATAAACAGGGTAGGCAGGTGGGCATAATTGAACACAGACAGTCTGTCAGGATCAACCTGCATGATTTTATCCAGTGTGGTAAGAAAGCTGGCTACGCTTTGAAAGGGCAGGCCATAAATTAAATCTACACTGACAGATTTAAAATTGGCTTCACGAGCGGCATTAATTGCTGTGAAGGTAATTTCTTCGCTTTGTATGCGGTTGACAGCCTTCTGCACTTTGGCATCAAAGTCCTGAACACCGAGGCTGAGACGATTAAAGCCGATATCACGCAGGAAATGCACCCCATCAGCAGTGATTTCTCTGGGGTCTATCTCTATTGAGTATTCACCTTTATCATCATTCATCAGTGAGAAATGCTGACCCGTTTTTTCCATTAAGGTGCGCATCTGGTCATGGTTTAGAAAGGTAGGCGTACCACCGCCCCAGTGCAATTGATCTACCGGACGGGAAGTTTCGTACAGTGCACCCTGAATTTCTATTTCACGGTAAAGATGATCCAGATAGGGTATGGCCCGGTCACGCCGTTTGGTCACAATCTTGTTGCAGGCACAGTAAAAACAGACGGTGTCGCAAAATGGGATATGGAAATAGAGGGAGAGCGGTTTTGGGTCTGTTTCTTTGTTGCTTCGGGCAGCTGCAGCCCTGTAATCTTCGGGCGAGAAGTGCTCATTAAAGAGATTGGCCGTGGGATAGGAGGTGTAGCGAGGTCCTGCCTTATCGTAGCGTTTGATCAAGTCAGCCTTGAATTCGATTTTCTGTTCCATTTTTAAGGGTACTGTCCCCAAAATTCATTTTTTGGTTGATGATAAGGTCGATAAGAAGGATTATACCACCTGAGCTATTCAGGAATCTTAGATAAACTTGCCACTCTGGCAATAATTGAGGAAAGCAAAATGCAGTTCAAGTATGTAAGGGGAATTATATTTACCATTTTAGCCCTGTCGTTGACAAAGGCTCTTGCTGCTGAGACAGAAGTGACTGTCCTGATGTTAAATGAACAGGATTCACAAAATGAGCCGGCTTATATTTCACGGATGTTACTTACCCGGGACTTCTTGCGTCTGGATGATGGGGATGATCATGGGAATTTCGCATTATTTGACAGAAAGACAGGGTCAATATACAGCGTTAATAATGAGGATCAGCGTATCCTGGTTATTCCTCTGCAACCCGTATTAGCTGTTCCGCCAAACCCCTTAAGAAATGATATCGAAAAACTTGATGCAGGAGGAGTACCTGATGTTGATAGCAAAAAGGTATCGAGATATTACATGTTTACAAATGGCAATCGCTGTATGGAAGTTTATGCTGTACCCGGTTATTTAGATGATGTAACCCGTGCGCTTGCTGCTTTTGCAAGAACGCTGGCTGGTCAGCATGCGAAAACGATAGCTGCTATGCCGGATCTTAAAGATGCTGATTGTGATCTGGCTAATAATATCTTCGAACCTGACCGATACCTGAGTAAAGGTTTTCCAGTCAGGCAGAAGGATTATGCGGGACGAACCCGTTCGCTGGTCAGCGTCAAAGACAAAGTTATTTTTGATTCTAGTATGTTTGAACTGCCGGAAGGCTACAAAAGATTCATGCCGGGTGTTTTCTCGAAGTAGTCGTACTTGCTTTAGAGATTTTGACCGTAGCAAGCACCGTGTCATCAGGATAACTTAACAGGCTGAATTTAGCTTGATCATGAACAAGGTAATTACCTTGTTGATACCAGTCACCGAGAACAATTCGATGTACTGTTTTACCGGCTAGTTGAAATTCATGTATAGCCGTACGATGAGTATGCCCATGGATCAGTAATCTGACATTATGTCCCAGCAATGCCGCTTTTACCGCAGTCTGGTTAACATCCAATATTGACCCGATCTTTTCTGCATTGCTTTTTTGACTATTCATACGTAATTGGCGCGCAAATTCCTCTCGTTCATGAATGGTTTTGGACAGTATATTTTTTTTCCATTCATTACTACGGCTCACAGCGCGGAACTGTTGATGTGCTTCATCATCCGTACACAGGCTGTCACCGTGCATTAAAAGAACGTCCAGATCATTCAGCCTGAATACGGTTGGGTCAGGCAGTAACTGGCAGCAAATGGATGAGGCGAAGTCCTTGCCAACCAGGAAATCGCGGTTGCCGTGCATGAAATAAACCTTTGTATTACAGCCGGCGAGAATTGCCAGACTTTTCTCAATGGCCTGATAGCCAGAGTATTCGCAGGCGTCATCTCCCAGCCAATACTCAAAAAGGTCGCCGAGGATAAAAAGCTGATTCGCATCAACTGCCTTATTGCGGATAAAATTATCAAATAGCTGAATACCCTCGGGGCGGCCTGGATCAAGATGAAGGTCTGATATAAATAAGCTGGTGGTCATGTGTTGGTCATACGAAAAAGCGTGTCTCAGTCATCCGTTTCTTCGACTTTTAGAATGACTATATCCTCTACAGGCACATCACCATGGCCGCCGGAGTTGCCGGTAGCGACAGTTGCAATCTTATCGACCACATCCATGCCGTCTGTGACTCTGGCAAATACACAATAACCCCAGCCCTGTGGGTTCTTGCCACTGTGATTAAGAAAAGCATTGTCTTTCAGGTTAATGAAAAACTGGGATGATGCAGAATGGGGGTCGTTGGTACGGGCCATGGCGATAGTACCACGGTCGTTTGTCAGCCCATTATCAGCCTCATTTTCAATCGTATCGAGGGTCTGTTTTTGTATCATGCCTGGGTTAAATCCGCCACCCTGAATCATGAAGTTCGGAATAACACGGTGAAAAATCGTATTATCAAAAAATTCATCCGCCAGGTATTTTTTGAAATTATCTACTGTTACCGGGGCTTTGTCGGCGTCCATCTCAATGGTGATGGTGCCGTGGTTTGTTTCCATTTTGATCATTTGTTTTCAACCTGTAAAAAAACGAGAAATTATAACATGAGAATTCGTTCGTTTTGACCTCTACTGTGTATATGGCCTTTCTTTTCCGGTAATATTCGCATAATTGCAATCTTGTCCCTTATTTTCAATCTACACCTCATGCTTAAAATCTATAATAGCCTTACCCGCAAAAAGGAAGTGTTCACACCAATAATTCCCGGTAAAGTGGGTATCTATGTCTGTGGGATGACGGTATATGATCTGTGTCATATTGGTCATGCCAGAGTCATGGTTGTGTTTGATCTGGTGACCCGTTATTTGCGTGACCGGGGTTTTGAAGTTAACTACGTACGTAATATCACCGATATAGATGACAAGATAATCGCCAGGGCAATAGAAAATGGCGAGAGTATTAAAAAATTGACCGGGCATTTTATTGATACCATGCATGAGGACACAGACCGTTTAGGCGTGTTGCGCCCAGACCATGAGCCCCGTGCTACTCAACATATGGCTGGCATAATCTCTCTGATTGGCAAGCTGATAGAAAACGGTTATGCGTATCAGACGGAATCAGGTGATATCTGCTTTCGTGTACGGAAGTTTGAGCGGTATGGACAATTATCGGGTGAATCACTGGATGATTTACAGGCTGGCGCACGTGTCGAGGCAGAAACAACTAAGGACGATCCATTGGATTTTGTCTTGTGGAAGCAGGCAAAGCCGGGTGAGCCAAGCTGGCCATCAGAGTGGGGTGATGGCCGTCCCGGCTGGCATATAGAGTGTTCTGCTATGTCTATGGAGACACTGGGTGAGCATTTCGATATTCACGGTGGGGGCCAGGATCTGCGCTTTCCACATCATGAAAACGAGATTGCCCAGTCAGAGTGTGCCACGGGTCATCACTTTGTAAATCTCTGGATGCATAATGGCTTTGTCCGTATTGATGATGAAAAAATGTCGAAATCACTGGATAATTTTTTCACTATCCGTGATGTGCTGGACACATATCACCCCGAGATTCTCCGCTATTTTATGATTAACAGCCATTATCGTAGTCCGTTGAATTACAGTAATGAAACTCTGGATCAGTCAAAAGCAGCGCTGGAGGGTTATTATCTTGCTCTTGACGGTCTGGATGTAGAAGATACTGCCGTACTTGATACTGAAATTTCGGCGCCTTTTATTGAAGCCATGGATGACGATTTTAATACCCCGGAGGCATTGTCTGTTCTCTCGGCTTTACGTCGTGACATCAATACGGTACGTCAAAGAGGTGAACTGAATAAGGCTCGATTTCTGGGTGGGCAACTTAAGGCAATGGGTGCGATTATTGGCTTATTTCAACTGCGGCCGATCGAGTTCTTGCGAGGCATCTCTGGGGACGGCCATTCTGGCGGTATGTCTGACGCGGAAGTAGATGTGCTGGTTGAAGAGAGAACCCGTGCACGGGCTGATAAAAACTGGGCAAGGGGTGATGAAATTCGGGACGAGCTCTATCTGTCAGGTATCATTCTCGATGATTCACCTGGCGGTACTCGCTGGCGCAGGGAATGACAGGAATTTTAACTTGCCTTGTGTGTAATCACTCATCGTTTGAACATATTAGAAAAATTATCACTACCCAGTGTCTAGTTCTGCTAGTGAACCCTGATAGAGAATACGGTTAAAAATGAATAAAAACAATTTGTTATCATTACATTCATATATACGACCCGTGCCGCTATTGCTGGTTTTCTCTATCATTTTCCCAGTGCAGCTATCAGCTCAGGTTGTCGCACTCGACCGGGGCCAGACGATTGAAGAAAAAAGGAATGGTTGGTTACCCTACATGTTTGCCACTGAGTCATTGGGCACAGCCATCGGCGCCGGTGCCTTTTCTACTGGAGGAAAGCGGCAGCCGCAATCAAGCCTGTTTGGTACGGCCTTTATCACTTCTAATGAATCGGCACTGATTTCGGGTGCATGGAATAACTACCAACTTGGCAAATCTCGTTTCTTTATTGATTCTTTTTTCCTCGTAGATCACTTTACCGATCAGCGCTTCTATGCGGGTCCTGACATCGATCCGAACAACCCGCGAGCAGGAACAAATAATTCAGACTCTGGCGCCTATGTCTCAGGCGTCAGTAACGAGCTTACTTTTACAGCAGCCCAGAAGTATCGATTACCGATAGGTTCAATTAAAGATGATCCTGTATCCACTTACCGGCTATACCAGGGCCTGCTGGAATCAGGCCCAAAGGGAGGCGATAGCTGGAATCCGATGACTAGCGGCCAGACCACGGTAGCTGCTAAATTCTTCTACACCTACCGCGACCTCAGTGACTTCGTTTTTAATGAAACTCAGGCAGACCCTGTCGAAGAGCAGTTGTTTGCCAAAACAAATGGCCTCGAATTCTGGCTGGAATATGACAATACAGATTTTCCGCGAAATCCAACCAGGGGGTAGTCGTCAATTACTAAAAGTTACCAGTGACTTTGGCTGGGGAGAAAGCCGGGATAGCTGGACCAATCTGGAAGCAGATTTTTCAAAATATTATAATCTTGGTGCCTCTGACTGGTTTCGCCAGAAATCCCTGGCTTTCAATTTCTGGACTTCCAATACGGCTGACTGGGAAGTCACGGCTGAAGGCGACATTAATCACCAGCCACCACCAAACTATGGTTCCAGCCTCGGTGGATATGATCGCATGCGCGCCTATCCGAGCAATCGATTTAATGACAAATCAGCAGTCTACTATTCTGCTGAGTTGCGCCTGATTCCGCAGACCCAGCCCTTACGTGATTTACCTGTACTTAACTACTTTGAAATTGACTGGTGGCAGATTGTTCCCTTTATTGAGGTTGGCCGGGTGGGTGGTACATACGATTCAGATCTTTTTTTCAAGGATCTAAAGGTTGATGGGGGAATTGGTTTACGCTTTATGACATTCCGCGCAGTTGTTCGACTGGATTGGGCTGTGTCAGATGAAGGCAGTTCTGTGTGGGCCATGATTTCACAGCCATTTTCACGCCAGGGCAACTAAAAAAGGGACTCGACACCCTTCACCACAGAAGACGCAGGGTATATTTCGACGTATTCTATCGTCATAACAAAAATAATTACAAATTATCCCGTTTTGTCTATTGACCGCACACGGTCTTATTAGTAAGTTCTAATATTTTGTAAGACTAAGCGGAATCGGCTTTTCATCATCATTGCAAGAATAATAGCGAAGCGGATTGCTTATCAGCAGAATATTACAATTTTAGGGGAAATAAGTGGAATTTTCCGGTGCGGACATCCTGGTGAAGGCGCTGGCGGATGAAGGTGTAGAATTTCTTTTTGGCTACCCGGGCGGCGCAGCACTGCATATCTATGATGCACTTTATCGACAGGATAAGGTGAAGCACATACTTGCGCGTCATGAACAGGGTGCAGGCCATGCCGCGGACGGTTTTGCTCGTTCCAGCGGCAAACCGGGTGTGGTTCTGGTGACATCAGGTCCTGGTGTTACAAATGTCGTTACGCCAGTGGCTACGGCGCATATGGATTCTATTCCAATGGTCATTATTACCGCTCAGGTTCCTTCACACCTGATAGGTGATGATGCATTCCAGGAGGTCGATTCCATTGGTATCACGCGCCCATGCGTGAAGCATAATTTCCTTGTCAAAGATGTCCATGATCTTGCTGTGACGATCAAAAAGGCCTTCCATGTTGCTACAACAGGCAGGCCGGGGCCAGTTGTCGTCGATATACCGAAGGATATTACTGCCGACAAGGCAGAATACATTTATCCAAAAAGCATCAACATGCGTTCCTATCAGCCGGTTACTGAGGGTCACCCGGGCCAGATACGCAAGGCGGTGCAAGTACTGCTTGCCGCAAAACGACCTGTCATTTATTCAGGTGGTGGGATAATCGCATCGAATTGCAGTGACAGGCTAACAGAGCTGGTTCGCTTACTAGGCTACCCGTGTACTAATACTTTAATGGGGCTGGGCGCGTATCCGGCTACTGACCCATTGTTTATCGGCATGTTGGGTATGCACGGAACCTATGAGGCAAACCTGACCATGCATGAGTGTGATGTCATGCTCTGCCTGGGTGCGCGTTTTGATGATCGGGTAACTGGTGATACAAATAAATTTAGCCCTTATGCAAAGATCATACATGTTGATATAGACCCTTCGTCTATCAGCAAAACAATTCCTGCGGATATTCCTGTTGTCGGCTCAGCTGATGTCATCCTCGACGAAATGATCCGTCAGATCAAGGAATCAGGCCGTAAGCCGGACGCCGAGGAGCTACAGAAGTGGTGGGCGCAGATTGATGGCTGGCGCAAGGTTGATTGTATGGCTTATGACCATGACAGCGATATTATTAAGCCGCAATTCGTCGTTGAAAAATTGTATGAAGTCACACAGGGTGATGCCTTTGTAACCTCAGACGTTGGCCAGCACCAGATGTTTGCCGCCCAATACTACAAATTCAACAAACCGCGGCGTTGGATAAATTCCGGTGGGCTGGGGACGATGGGCTTCGGTCTGCCTGCTGCAATGGGTGTGCAATTTGCACATCCTGATGCGACTGTGGCCTGTGTTACAGGTGAAGGAAGTATTCAGATGTGCCTACAGGAGCTCTCAACCTGTAAGCAATACGATTTACCGTTGAATATTGTCAACTTGAACAACAGGTACCTTGGAATGGTTCGTCAATGGCAGGAATTTTTCTATGATCGCCGCTACTCCAATTCCTATATGGACGCCTTGCCTGATCTGGTTAAGCTGGCTGAGGGTTATGGCCATGTTGGGATCAAAATTGAGAAACCTTCTGATGTGGAAGGCGCCTTAAAAGAAGCGCTCTCTGACAAATCAAGATTGTATTTCCTCGATTTTATTACTGATCAAACTGAGAACGTCTATCCAATGATCGCGGCGGGAAAAGGACATCATGAAATGCATCTTTCGCCCAGAAGCGCAGGTGATGATGAAGAAAGGGAACTGGCATAAATGGAACCTATGATCAAGTATAATTATTTCAGACTTGTTAATATCGTCCATATTTTCCCCGAAGATCGCCGTAATAGAACGACTATTACGACTCACTTCGTGAAAAATACGAACAATATTTCCGGCGCCTGAATCTAACCAACTTAATCAAAGGTTCCATATGCGACACATCATCTCAATTTTGCTGGAAAACGAATCGGGTGCGCTGTCCCGAGTAGCCGGCCTGTTTTCAGCTCGTGGTTATAACATCGAATCATTGACTGTTGCGCCGACAGAAGATGCAAGTTTATCGCGCATGACCCTGGTGACTAGTGGTTCCGACAGAGTAGTTGAGCAAATCACCAAACAGCTAAATAAACTGATCGATGTTGTGAAGTTGATTGATCTGGTAGAGAACGAGCATATCGAACGTGAGATCAGTCTCATCAAAGTTCGTGCGGCGGCCAGCGGCCGGGATGAAATCACCCGCATGGTTGAGGTTTTTCGCGGTCGAATATTAGATGTCACAGATACCAGCTATACCATCGAGCTGACCGGCAGTTATAGTAAAATCGACGCCTTTTTGAAGGCAGTGCCGAATGACAGCATAATTGAAGTCGTGCGCTCCGGCGTGTTGGGCATTGCCCGGGGCGAGAAGGGATTACGACTTTAACGGCATATTCCAGAGGCTCCTTAAATTATTTTTTCCCGCCGGACTTTCCGGCATGTATTAGTTCAAGAGGATTATCATGAAGGTTTATTACGACAAAGACGCTGATCTTTCCGTTATTAAAGGAAAGAAGATTGCCATAATAGGGTATGGTTCACAGGGGCATGCCCATGCAAATAATCTTAATGAGAGCGGGCTTTCCGTTGTCGTTGGGTTACGTGAAGGTTCTGCCTCGCGCGTCAAGGCTGAATCAGCCGGACTGCAGGTGGCAAATATCGCAGACGCGGTTGCCATGTCTGATATCGTCATGATACTTGCTCCAGATGAGAAACAGGCTGAGCTATATAGCAAGGAGATTGAGCCAAATCTTAAAGCGGGTGCAGCACTTGCCTTTGCGCACGGTTTTAATATCCATTTCGGTTATATCAAGCCTGCTGAAAATATGGATGTATTCATGGTTGCGCCTAAAGGACCAGGTCATCTAGTTCGCTCTACCTATACTCAGGGTGGCGGTGTACCGACGCTGATTGCCATAGCGCAGGATGCGACAGGAAATGCCAAGAATATTGCTCTGGCCTATGCTTCAGCAAATGGTGGCGGACGAGCCGGTATCATTGAAACCAGTTTCCGTGAAGAGACTGAGACTGATTTATTCGGTGAACAGGCTGTACTCTGTGGTGGTGCAACTGAACTGGTGCGCGCAGGTTTTGAAACCCTGACTGAGGCAGGCTATGCCCCGGAAATGGCCTATTTTGAATGTCTGCATGAGCTTAAACTCATTGTCGATCTTATGTATGAAGGTGGTATCGCTAATATGCGTTATTCAATTTCCAATACTGCCGAGTACGGTGATCTGACTCGTGGTCCGCGCATTGTGACTGACGAAACCAGGACTGAGATGAAAAAGATTCTCGGTGAAATCCAGTCCGGCCAGTTTGCCAAAGAATGGATGGATGAAAATGCCAGCGGCTGCAACAATTTCTATGCGCTGCGTGAAAAAGGTGAA
>VAOU01002509.1_pt1 | contig 27907 bp, 32 predicted proteins | sample 3393871 | NCBI WGS metagenome assembly VAOU01 (sample SAMN08290440, study PRJNA428436) | hydrothermal vent metagenome | isolation source: Deep-sea hydrothermal vent chimney | place: Atlantic Ocean: South-mid Altantic Ridge | depth 1820 m m
AATCACCTCGACCCCCTGGACCCAAACAATCTAAACAACGAAACCCTCAAAAAAATACTACTTGAGCACATTGCACTGCAATTGGAAGACTTTCCCGGCTATGCCAATATCTATCAAGTCACCCCCTTGTTAGAACCCTGGACGGTCGAGAACGAATTGCTGACACCCACCCTCAAGCCCAAACGCAAGAAAGTCCTGCAACACTACGAAACGGCACTCGAAGACATGTATGCAGGACATGCGCTCGACCCTGACGATTAATGTCGTACAGACACCAGCGTGCCTTGACGCGCCCCACTAAAAAACACATTATTCCCAAGGGCAAAATAGCCTAAAGCCATACCTCTTTTTGAAACACCTAAGCGGGTGTAGTTCAATGGTAGAACGGGAGCTTCCCAAGCTCTTAATGTGGGTTCGATTCCCATCACCCGCTCCAAATACCCGGCACATCCCTTCTTTAAACTAGCAACATTAGAGTTTCAGAATGTATTGATCTTATGTAAGACTAGGGCTATTCTGGCCCCCTGACAAGCTAAAAAGGAGATGGAGATTATGCCTATCGACACGACCTTTGCTGTAAGCGTTGCTGCCATGGCGGTTATGCTCTACGCCCTGTGGCAAGTCATCAGACTGCGTGGCCAAGTCCCTGGTGGGGTGGTGGGCCGTACCTGGAATGTATTGACCGGTTTGGTGGTTCTGTTTGCAGTAGGTTATATCGCCATGCCCTTTTTGGGGGAACTCTCCCCAGAGATTTTACGGCTTGCGGTGGCCGGTATATTTTTGTTTGGCGCCGTCTATGTAGTCGTTACAATTCGACTTATCCATCGCGTCATACAAGTCCTGGCAGAATAAACAGCCATGGATTCGGCTCTGGTTTTCTCCAAGACAACCAAAGGTGAACATGAGATTGAGTCGCGAGAGTATCACCTGAATCAACACCATCGTATCGCCCTGATCCTGGTGGATGGACATTCCGATGTAGCACACCTCCACCATAAGGCAGGAGGCCTTGCCGAGTTGGAATCGCTGCTCGAGTCTCTGGCAGTAGATGGATTTATCTCAACAGATTCACCCACATGGCAACCAACAGTGGGAACACGCAATGAGGACAAGCTGATTTCCCTCAAGGCAGCGTTAATCGATACCGCCGTTATGATCCTGGGGAGTGATGCAGGTCGGGTAACCAAGAAACTCCGGGACGCCGTAAACGACAAGGACGGGCTTATTTACGCAGTACAGCAGTGTAAAAAATTGATCAGCCTGGCCATAGACGAAAAAAAGGCCAGTGAGTTTCAACAAAAATGTGATGCCCTGATCAATCAGGCCTGATTGCTCTCTTCACACCAGGGTAAGTTCGCGCCGTCACACCCAAGCCTGGCACTTGATCACCCCCCTATACGCCGTGAACTATTCGGCTGATTCAGATAGGTTTGGGCTCTATTCAATCTGTACACACCCACTGGACCGATGACAACGACCACCCCCTTCGCCAAACGTCTATTACGATGGTACAACGTCCATGGTCGCAAGAATTTGCCCTGGCAAGGGACACGGAACCCCTACAAGATTTGGGTCTCAGAGATCATGCTGCAGCAGACCCAAGTGGCCACTGTTATCCCCTACTATGAAAAATTTATTCTCGCCCTTCCCTGTGTCCACGACTTAGCGGCCGCACCTGTGGATGATGTGCTGCACCTATGGACCGGACTGGGTTATTATGCCCGTGGTCGCAATCTACATGTCGCCGCAAAATTAATCGTTACAGAACATCAAGGGCATTTCCCCGACACTCTGAAAGCCTGGTATGCCCTCCCTGGGGTGGGTCGATCTACGGCCGGGGCTATCCTGGCCATCGCCCACGGTCAGCGCCAACCCATATTGGATGGAAATGTGAAACGGATCTTGTGCCGATACTTCGCTATTGAAGGCTGGCCCGGCGACAAGGCCGCCGAATCCCAGCTGTGGCGACATGCCGAAGCCCTTACTCCACACCTGCGGGTACAAGACTATACCCAGGCCATCATGGACCTCGGGGCGATAGTGTGTCGTCGCCGCCAACCTCTCTGTAACCAGTGCCCACAGCGCTCCCATTGTGCGGCGCTACTCAGTGATTCCGTTCACGTCTATCCATGGTCCAAACCACACAAGAAAATACCCATTCGTTCGGTGGCCATGTTGTTGCTGTTCGATTCCAAGCAACAAGTGTTGCTCGCCCGTCGACCTCCCACCGGCCTTTGGGGTGGATTGTGGAGTCTGCCCGAGTGCGACATGAATGAGGATATTGACCGCTGGTGCCGGTCCCGCCTAGGATTCAAGGTCGAACCCGGTCCGCCCTGGCCAACTTTTCGACACAGCTTTTCCCATTTTCATCTTGATATTACACCCATCCCTACCCATGTAAGAAATACCACCGCCGTGATGGAGAGGCATGAGACGGTCTGGTATAACGTCAATCGCCCCGATCGCCGCGGACTCCCGGCACCGGTCAAACGAATACTTGAACAACTGAGGGTCACCACATGAGTCGCAAAGTACAGTGCATCAAACTTAACAAAGAGGCCGACGGTCTGGACAAGCCCACCTACCCCGGTGAGTTGGGGCAGCGTATCTTTGATGAGGTCAGCCAAGAGGCCTGGCAACAGTGGTTAGGTCATCAGACCATCTTGATGAACGAAAATCGACTCAGCCCCATCAACCCTGAACATCGTAAATTTTTAGAGGCCGAGATGGAAAAGTTTTTCTTTGGTGAAGGTTCAGCCACGCCGGATGCCTTTATCCCGACAAAGAAATAGCAATGGGCTCTTCTATAAATTCAATCCCCATTTCGGTCCTTTCTTCGGGCACGGGGGTGGGTCTGGTCATAAACCTTGGCCAAGTGTTGAAAATTGAGATGGGTATAGATCTGGGTCGTCGCAATGTCCGCATGCCCGAGTAATTCCTGCACTGCACGCAAGTCGCCACTGGACTCCAGCAAGTGACTGGCAAAGGAATGGCGTAGCATGTGCGGGTGCACCGGCACCCCCACTCCTTGACGACGGGCCCAGAGCTGAACACGGCCCTGAACGCCGCGTCCACTGATGCGATTACCGCGTCCATTAACAAACAAGGCCACTTCATTTTGTTTGACCACCTCACCGCGACAGGCCAACCATTCTTCAATGGCCTCGCGGGCAAAACGACCTACCGGCACGATGCGAGTCTTGCCGCCCTTGCCGGTCACCCGTACCGTAGCATCCGCCAGATCAATGTCCGTCACATCCAATGACACCAGTTCGGCAAGGCGCAAACCAGAGGAATATAATAATTCCATAATGGCCCGGTCACGCAGGGCCAAAGGCTGACGATCATTCACCGCCACCAGCAAACCGACTTGCTCAATGTCCAGGGTTTTGGGTAACAGCTTGGGTGACTTGGGCGCGGCCACACCTTCTAAGGGATTGTGGCTGACAGTGGCCTGCTTAATGAGATATCGATAGAACGAACGGGCCGCAGACAACAACCGTGCAATGCTACGGCCCGAGAGCCCATGATGATGCAGATAGGCCACGTAATTACGGGCATAGTGAATAGTGAACGCGTCCCATGACAACACATCGAACTGATCACAAAATTTTTCCAGTCGGTCGAGATCACGACCATAATTGCTCAGGGTATGAGGTGACAGGCGTCGCTCAATCCTCAACGAATCCAAATAATCGGAGATTTGTTTCTGGGCCGACGTGTTCATGGGGTCACGGGCCTTGCCATCACGCTAAGATCGAAATCGCTGAAAAGCGCTACTTAATACCTCACCCAAACGTCCCAGATAAACAGTGCCGATGCCGGGATGAAAGCGGTGCTTATCCGATGAAGCCAGCACCAAAACACCCCATGGAGCACCAGACCCCAAGGCAATAAAGGCAACCGATGCAATCGCCTCCGCGCTGTCTACAAATAAGGTCTCCATGACCACCGAGTCTGGATGATCGTCGCATCGCACTCGGGTTTCGCCCATCCAATTTAATAGATGGTGAACCAAATCAGACTCCGGGTAGATGATCTCAGCACCCACCTTGGCCAGTGCCTCGTTGTCGCCATTGCACACCAAACAATTCGTTTCGAGCTTAAAGTCCTTGCGCAACTGATCGTGGGTGACGCGCAATAGTTTTTCGGCACTGCTTGCCTCATTCAAGATCAGACAAAGTCGATGTAAGCGCTCACCCGCAACACTATTTTCACGTGCGATCGTCATCAAGTCGTGCAATTGCCTTTGCATGGCACGATTCTTAATCCGCAGCACATCGACCTGTTTTTCGATCAACGATATTGAGACACCGCAACCCTCATGGGGGATGTGTAATTGCATTAATATTTCCGGGTGATTCTTGAAATAATCCGGGTGTTCATCCAGATAGCGAGCTACGGTCTCCTCCCACTGTAGCTCTGGAGACGTCTCAGTGTTTTGCTCTTCTCTCATTCGATTATTAACCCTACAACGTATCTACATCAATTTGACCATCAAACACGTGGTTGGCAGGTCCGGTCATCTCAACACTGTGACCTTCACCGGCCCAATAAATATCCAACTGTCCACCGCGCAGTTGCACTTGAACCTGTTCTTTCAACAGACCTCTAATACGACCCGCAACCACTGCGGCACAGGCACCCGACCCGCAGGCCAGGGTCTCACCCACACCACGCTCATACACACGCAACCGGATCTGGGTATCACTCACAATCTCCATGTACCCCGCGTTCACCCGCTGGGGAAACCTCGAGTGCCGTTCTATCAAAGGCCCCTGTATTGCCACTGGCGCCTGATCAATGGCGTCAACAATCTGCACTGCATGGGGATTACCCATAGACAATATGGTCATATCCACAATATCGCCATCTACGTCCAGATCATACCTGTCTTGCCGGCCATCGGCCACAAACGGGATATCGGTGGGTTCAAACCGGGGGGAGCCCATGTCCAGGTGAACGCGCCCATCTTGCTCTACCTTGGCTTGGATCACGCCCACTCCAGTGGACACCATGATCTCATGCTTATCGGTCAAACCCTGGTGACGGACAAACTTGGCGAAGCAACGTGCGCCATTACCACACTGATCAACCTCACCCCCATCAGCATTGAATATCCGGTAATTAAAATCGACCCCCACCTGACTCGCAGGCTCTACCAACAACAGTTGGTCGCATCCCACGCCAAAATATCGATCCGCCAAGTGTCGAATCTGATCCCGTTCCAGCCGTACCCTCTGGCGTACCACATCGATGACCACGAAATCATTTCCCAGGGCCTGCATTTTAGAGAACTTTAACATCATAAAAAGTGATCATCTCAGAACCTTGTTTTAGCGCAATTTCTTTCACCATCTACCCGCCGACCATCATACCCCAAGCCAACACTTGGTGCCCCATCAAGACTCGCCTCGACGAAGCTGAACTGGGCGGCGATAGCCATGCCGATGATTGGGGCGATCGTTGGACGAATTAGACCTGGAGGACTAATCTGGAAAGACCTCGAAGACTTCTTCTGGCAAGCAATAAATGCGGGCACTGCTATCGCGCATACTCAGCCCGTCATGCCAGATAAACATCAACCCTAATTTTTCTATTGCCCTGTCTCGGCAAGATAGGCAGTCCAATCATGCTGGCCACCACCACTGGCGAAAAACCACGGGTTGAGTATGGAAGGCTTGTTATAGGACAAAGGGGAATTCTTGGAATCCACCACCCTCCCCCCGGCTGCCTCTAACACACATTGGGCGGCGGCCGTATCCCATTCGGAAGTCGGCCCCAAACGTGGATAGATATCGACACGACCCTCTGCCACCAGACACAGCTTAATGGAACTGCCCATCGCCAGGGTCTGGAAAGAACCCTGGCGTTGCTCGAATCGCGCCAGATAGTCGGCCAAGTCGTTGCCTGGGTGGGAACGACTGGTGGCAATCGTAGCCGCACCACCGCGATACATGCGCACGTGAATCGCCTGGCTGTCACCCCCTGGGTCACAGCGGAATGCACCGTCACCATCACAGGCAAAATAGCTGACACCCGATACCGGTATATGCACCACGCCGAGCACCGGTCGGTGATTATCGATCAGGGCAATGTTCACCGTAAACTCATCGTTGCGCTTTATAAATTCCCGGGTGCCGTCAAGGGGGTCAACCAACCAAAATTTTTTCCATTTAAGACGCACGTCTAACACATGATTGTCCGACTCCTCGGACAGTATGGGAATGTCTGGAGAGAGTTTTGCCAATCCGGCAATGATAACTTTATGGGCAGCCCGATCCGCGTCTGTGAGGGGGGACCCATCGCTCTTTGTGTCTACCTCAAAACCCCTTTGGTAAATGTCCAGGATACGGTCTGCCGCTTGAGCCGCCAGTTCCCGAGTTTGAGACAAGTAACGACTATACTGGACTGGCATCGGCCTTAAGCACCGGTCGCGGCCAAATAGTCGCGCAAAAGAAACAAGGCAAGAAGACTTCTCGCTTCGGTAAGATCTGACTGATTCAATAACGATCCGATATCGTCAACGGGCCAGGTCAGAGTTTCGATAGGTTCGGGTTCATCGCCCTTGAGTTTTTGTGGGTAGAGATCCTGAGCCAACAAAATATGGCAATGGTAATCACTATAACCCGGCGCCAAATACACATCCCGTAACGGTACTATGCGTCGAGCGCCGAACCCTATCTCTTCCATGAGCTCCCGTTGACCCGCCTGTTCCGGCGTTTCACCCGTCTCTATTCGCCCCTTGGGAAAGGTGAGTTCATAGCCCTCTATCCCGGCAGCGTATTCTCGAATCAGAATAATGTTATGGGGGTCGGCCATGGGCACCATCATCACCGCGCTGGCTGCAGATCCACACAGGCGCTCATACTGCGCCTTGACCCCATTTGAGAACACTAAGTCCATCTGCTCAATCTGAAAAAACCTCGATTGGGCGATGATCTGGCGTGACTCAATAGTCGGTTTCTTTTTCACAACATGGGGCATAAAAGGAATTTTGTGGCTAAACTATAGGATATAACATTGGAGGACATTATAGTGATTACTACGCAAGAAGATAAAAATCTGATAGGAATAAAAGTGTTCGGAGAATTGACTATAGCAGATTTCCGGGAATTCGAGGACGCGGTCACCGACGAACTCGAGCATTATCAAAAGATTGATCTACTCGTGGACCTTAGCGAGATGACCGGCTTTACCCTGGATGCCGCTCTTGAGGATATTCAGTTCAATCGCCAACATGCCCACGACTTTAAACGCATTGCAATAGTCACCGACAGCCAATGGTTAACGTGGCTATCCTGGCTGTCAGGAACATTCACCCAGGCCGAGGTCCAAACCTTTCCCGATATTGCCAGCGCCAATAATTGGCTGGCAGGCTAGCCCTTTGGCGTCCTCTAGCCCTTTGAGGTGCGAAAATCCGGCTTAGTGGGCCAGGGGCGTAAAACCGAAATCACCCCGCCACGCCCCCCGGGAATAATCCAGACTCAACCACCGTGGAACAATCCGGGAATCGTGTTGTAGCGGAAAGTCAATCACGTCTGGTTCATCCACAATGTCATTGATCCGGCAGTGCTTGGTCATAACCGGACGAAAACTGACAGATACCAGATTATTTAATTTGGCCAAGCTATCCTGCTTGCGAGGAGCGCTCAGCACATTCACCCGCTTACGAATCAGGCAGCTAAAATACAACTCCATCTCAAAGTGGACCGGCTGGTCGGCCCGATCTAAGGCAGACTGTGCCCGCTGGGTAAGCACCACCTGTAGTTCCCGGTCGCCTATTTTGATCTGACGTGTCGCATTGATACCCATATAACCTCCACGAAAGTTAGGCTGTTGGCGCATTATGCGCATCTTGGCAAGACTATCCCTAGACAAAAACCCCTACCCGCCACCCAGGAATACTGTCTGTTACACTATGCTATTTTACTGGCATGATAAACGGCTAGCGAATTCCGTGCAGTATTTTGCACCACAGAGGAAAGGATGAGTTACAACTCTGTGCCCTTCCAGGTGACAAATTTCTAAGTCATTGATTTATATGCTAGCTTAGAATCTTGTCACTTGTAGATCTGCGGCCGCGCAACGGCATAAGAAACTCTGTGGTGAATAAGCACCATACGAGTGGGGTGTCACTAAAATGACAGCACCATTGGCCTGTTGAAAACGACTTTATACAATAATTGAATTACTTTAGCCTGATTATCGCCCACATTAATGAGACATGACCATACCCCATATTAACTGGAACCAACTCGATACCCTATTTCTGGATATGGACGGGACCCTGCTCGACCTGAATTTTGATAATCATTTCTGGCAAGTACACGTACCCAAACGCTACGGCGAGAAACACAGTATCAGTGCCGCCGAGGCCAAGGCCCGGCTTATACCCCGTTTTCGCGCCGCCGAAGGCCGCTTGGATTGGTACTGTGTAGATTACTGGACCGATGAACTCGACATGGACATCGCCGTACTCAAGCAAGAGGTGGATCACCTCATCGCCGTCCACCCCGATGTCATCGAGTTTCTCACCACCATGCGGCACCTGAAGAAACGTCTCACCTTGGTCACCAATGCCCACGGTAAAAGCATAGATATCAAGATGCGCAAAACGGCCCTGGGGCAACACCTGGATCGCATCATCAGCGCCCATGACGTCGGCACCGCAAAAGAAGAGAATGGTTTCTGGGATCAGTTACAACAACTGGAGACCTTCGACCCTGCACGCACCCTGCTGGTTGATGACAGTCTGCCGGTACTACGCGCCGCGCGCAACTACGGCATCGCCCATCTGTTGGCGATCCATAAGCCCGATTCCCAACGGCCCATCAATGACGTGGAAGAATTCGATGCCATCCACAGCTTTGCGGAAATAATGCCTTAAGCATACAATTTACTGGCGACTTTCATTTAATACGGGGGCCGCAGAGGCGCTAAGACGCAGAGAAATAATAATATTAACCATGATTTTAGCGCATCATGATGAAAAAGTTTAGACCTATGACCAAAGAAAAAAACGCGAAACTAACCCAGGTGTCATTGGACCCAACAAGGCACGGCAAAAAACTTATAGTTTTCCGAGCCGGCAGCAGCAAAGAAGGCGGGTCAATAAAGGAAACTGCCCGAATACTCGGCACAACAGAATCCAATGTCCGTAAGCATATAGACCAATGTCACACGTAGTATGGCTATGGTTATCGCATTCATGTTGATCGTTTTTGGATTTTTAGTGATGACACACATGAAAGTAAAATGGAGGGTCATGACAAAAAACAGATGGAACCCCAGGATAATACTCAACATGGACAGCCATCAGCAAAGAATGATGGCCAAGAAGCAATTGATTCAAACTATCAAGACAAAGTCCAATTCTACAAAGATGCAATACGACGCCAACGTACTGTGGCAAGTAAGCACACTCGGTGGAGGACTGTTAAATGTTGGAGAGATCAATATACCCAAGCTTCCAGCGCTCCATTGGAAAGTGGTAACAATCCACCCTTCAAAGACGCCTTGATGTGGCTATATTCCGAATTGGGATTGAATAAGTATTTGAGCAAGGATCTAGCCTATTTGAGCGAAGCATACGCACAAATGGAAGATTTCTGGTGGAAGAATTACAAAGCTATGGAGACTGTAAAACAGATTATTTTGGCAGAATCTCCACAATTCGGTGAAGATCGAACTTATATCTACAATCCTGATTCTCGCTTAACATCATTTCTTTACCCAGTACATCTCTCAAAGATCACTAGAAAACCCACCAAGGGCTGGGCCAATAAAGATTTACTTCTAGAATTGAAACATTTAGGCATACTGGTTATTGATTTATTTCCTTATGCATTTAACGGGTACGACACTGTCACCACTTATCCTGCTCTCAAGTCCAAAATCATATTGGAACTCGCGAAAAGAGTGCACAATTTCCATATCCGCCCCAAACTAAAGAATATATGTGACATTAACTCTGGTGATGTCCGTTTATGCGTACGTTACGATCGAGTCAGAAGAATTGCACAAAACACATTCCCCCCTATGCTCCACCAATTAAGCATACCTAGTTCGAACTTCGATTCCATCTCTAAGCAAGGTGGAATGATTGATCCAGAAAAACTGGGACATCAATACCATACATCCCAATGAGCATGTTTCCTTAGGCTGGGAGAGAGGGGGCTCAGACCAGAATGGCACTTACTTAAGCCCCCTCTCCCTCCGGGAGAGGGCTAGGGTGAGGGGAGCAAATAAAGCTAAAACACTGATTTTATTATCCCCTCATCCCAACCTTCTCCCGGAGGGAGAAGGAGTTATCAATTAATATGAAGTGCCCTTAAGTAAGTGCCATTCGGCTCAGACCACAGTTTTCGACACCAATACGCCACTCTTTTAAACCCATTCACTCTTGAGCAAATCAACACATTCGATTCTCTGCGAATCCTTCGCGTCTTTGCGCCTCTGCGGCAAAGAACTAATATAAATCAGTTCTATTCGTTTTCTTTCGCCCATTTCTTAAAGCGATTGTCCCATTTTTTATAACGCTTCTTACAGTACGCGTTCAGGGTATCGTAGTCCTTAAAATACAAATCAAAGTCATCCGCGCCAGCGAGGCCATCGAATTCGCAACCATCATTGGTGTGCTCACGACAGACCTGGGGGCGTTCCTCGTAGATACTACAGCGCCCATCGGCTTCAAGGTGCATACATCTGGTGGGAAGCAACAAGAACCACCCGTCGTCATCTTTATAGGCCTCTGTATCTTTGTGGGACACCTGCCACAACAAAGTATCAAAGTCCTCCATGGAGCGGGGAGTATCAATCTGTTGGGTGATGTAGGTACAGCAGTAAGAGCCCTTGCAATAACTACACTTATTTTCTGATGTAATCTCTACATCAACAGGAATTTGTTTCATTGGAAACCTTTGCTATTGTGTCGTGGCGAAAATCTGGGGCGCAGTGTAACAGACCCGATTCGGGCAACAAAAGATTGTCTAAAAAGGTCTAAAAGCCCCAACCCAAGCCCACATAGCCCAATTTTTGGTAACGATCGGTAACGATAGGGCTCTCGGCGGATTCGTCACCCAGGCGCCGTAGGGAGGCCCCTGAAATCAATCGCCAATGCTCATCGAACCGGTACTCCGAAATAAATGCCAAGGTATAATTAAAGGTACTGCCTGGACTATAGGCTGATCGGAATACGGTGGCCTCTGAAGGGATTACACCGTAGTAATAGTTCACTACATTGCGACTCAACCATTCGACAGCCGCAGAACCTGCTAGTGTAAGCGACTGGTTTCGGTAAAAGGGCACACTGACTTTAAGATTGGCGGAATTACCGTCAGCAGTGCTGCTAATATCCGTGTCGTAGGAGGCTTCTAACAAGACGCCTATGGGTGTCCGCCAATACAGGGCCACACCAGCCTCCAGGGATGTCTCGCGCCCCCCCATTCCACTTAATATATCGCTATCACCAGCGCCATAACCGCCACGCGGCTCAATCGCCAGACCCAATTTTAGGTGGCGATCATCCGTGCTATATAACCATACACCCGCTCGCTTGACCTTGAAATAATATTTATCTTTGTAACTTGCAATCAATACAGGCAGCAGGCTTAAACTATTATCTGCCGACCCCGAGTAGTCGGGCGAGGAGATAACGGCCACACCTACCGCGCCCTTTAGCTCCACACCCAGTTCATCCAAGGACGGCATATAATCACCGATCTTGCTGGCCAGGCTGCCGGCAAGCACTGGGGACACCGTCAGCACCCCCAGCAAGATTCCCACTATGACTTTTATGTCCATATCTTCTTCACTGATTTACCAATGAGTATTGTTAGCAACAAGACTGGATTTTGCCAGTTACTATGCTATACCGGCAAGTGGCAGCATAAAAATAGATCCCCCACTTGGGAGACCATGGTACACCCACATTCATAAACTCAGGCCACCCGTTTCCTGAAAATTCGCCGCCTCTTGTGCAATACCGGGTTGAAGTACTTCCACTGTGCTTGCACCTTCTTGTTTGACTCCAGTTCCGGGTTGGATTCTGCCGCATTGAAACCCAGATCCAAAGCCACTTCGATCATCTGTAATTGCATGAGCAGATCCACGCCCGTACCTCGATATTGGGACCTAATCCCAGCTAAGTAGAAATCCAGAACGTCGTAGCTGCGCAAAGACTTGAGGATATGCCACCACCCCAGAGGTAAGAGCCGCCCCTTGGCCTTTTGAAAGCCACGGGATAGGCTAGGCATGGCCAGCATAAAGCCAACCATCTCATCACGCTCGTTGACAGCAATCTTGACCGTACGGTAGTTCACAAAAGAAATATATTTCTTGATATAGTAGCGCATCTGCTTCTCACTCAAGGGCACGCTACCGTAAATTTCCTCAAAAGTTTCATCCACCAGCTGAAAAAGCTCCGGGGCTCGCTTTAAAAGCTGACGCTTGTTCTTGAAATTGACCACCTTCAACTTGGACCGCTCACGCACACGTTTGGCAATACGTTCTAATTTTGGTGGAATGCCCGTCTTGGTGGGTGCCGGAGTTAGAAACTCCACATAGTCCACCTCTTTCTCAAAACCGCAACGCACTGTCAACTCCACGTAATAGGGATAGTTGTAGTAGGTCGCTATTGTGGGTAGCTGATCATAGCCCTGGGTCAACATACCCTGGGGGTCAAAATCGCAAAATCCATGGGGACCGGTCAGCGTCTCCATGCCCAACTCTCGAGCCCATGCCTCCACCGCCGCAAACAGACTACGGGCAACCTCTAACTCATTGATGGTATCGAACCAACCAAACCGAAGGTTCTTGGTTTGATATTTTTTGTTGGCGGCATAATTTAGAATGGCGGCTATACGCCCCACCGGCACGCCGTCCCGATAGGCCACAAACAATCTCGTCTGCGCAGTCTCGTAGGCCGGATTCTTTTTGGGGTTAAACGTCGCCAAATCGTCACTGATCAATGGCGGTACCCAGTAAGGACTGTCCTGGTATAGAGTGAAGGGCACGCCGATAAAAGTCTTCAGCTCGCGACGATTGGATACCCGCTTGATCTCTAGAGGTATAATTGTGTGTTCTTGGGTCATTTATGGAAGTCTTTTAAAGAAAGTTCAATGTTGACCGATATCCTCATCAGTCACTAAGGCTAAAGATACATCATGAGACACTACATCCGCCATCCCGCCGATATCCCGATCGGGATTACTACGCCCGAGGACGGTCACAAGATGAATGAGCCCCTGTCCAATATCAGCCCCGGGGGGGTGGCCTTTCGGTCCCAAACAAAACTCGATATCGGTACCTCACTCAACATTTGCATTGACTTGGTTAATCCACCGTTTGAAACCCGCGCACGCGTGGTATGGTGCCAACCCAAAGCCCCGTACTATGAAGTAGGGGCCGAGCTGATCGACAAAGATTCGGTATTCCAAGCCAGGATGGTCGAGCAAATTTGCCACATTGAGCACTATCGGAAGGAAGTACTGCGGGCAGAAGGGCGGTCACTCAGTGGTCGAGAGGCTGCACTGGAATGGATAGAAAAATATGCCGATCTTTTTCCCAGTCTGGACGGCTGACGTTACCCGGTACGCCTCAAACATAACGGTATAGATCCCACCCAATATTGTCTCATCCGAAGTATATCAAGGCGCTGGCTCCCCGGCATCACCGACACGCTGACAATCCGGGGCTTCACTGGCACCCAGTTTAGCTCGCCACAGCAGCAAAAAATTCAAAACAATTCCCCGAGTCCTTGGCATTGTACATGGCAGCATCCGCATGACGGATCAGGGCCTGCGGTGTGATGGCTGGATGACTGGCATCAAACATTGCGATGCCTATACTGGGAGTCACTGAGACATCAAATCCATCGACACAGTAGGGTGGCGCCATCATTTGTAAAATCTTTCGCGCCACACCCATTGCGTCGTCTTTTGACCGTACAGCTTCCATAATATAGGCGAATTCATCGCCCCCATACCTCGCCACTGTGTCACTACGCCGGGCACATCGCTTCAGGCGCTTGGCCACAGCCTTCAATAGTTCATCCCCAACATGATGACCCAGACTATCATTGATCAGCTTAAAGCCGTCCAGGTCTATAAACAACAAGGCCAAACACCGCTTGTTTCGTTGCGCCCTAGCCAAACCGGTGTCTAAACGATCCCGAAGTAACGCACGATTGGGCAGACCGGTAAGTTCATCATGGTGGGCGCGATGCTCGAGTTGACGTTCGCGCTTCTTGCTCTTGGTGATATCAACAAAAGAAAGTTGCAGGCTCATCGTGGGGCCGGAAATCACGCTTATCAGTACTTCAAGGCGGCGACCTTGTCGACTGCGACAAACAGCCTCATGCTCCAAGACCCCCTGATGCCCCAACAACAGCTTCAGCACCAACAGCAACACAGCCTCGTTTGAACCTCCACACCAATCCGTTAACGACCCTTGCAGACTTGATTTGTGGTCTACTTCAAAAAGTGCGCAGGCAGCAACATTGGCGTCACGAACCCTTAACTTCTCAACGGCCTGGGTCCGCCATTCGGGGTGTTTGCCCAAAAAAGCCTTCAACTCGCCTGTGTCGTGAACCGGGGTCTTGTCTAATTGAGGTCGTAAACGACTCAAATCGAGCTCTACCAGACAAGCGGGGGCATGTTCAAACAACTGTTGGTAGCGTTTCTTTTCCAGGCACAGGCGCTCTTTCGCCTGGCGTTGACGGGTTACTTCACACTGGGCAACTTGATAACCCCTTAGCGCGGCACGACCCAACGCACTCAGACCTCGATCTTTTCTCAACCAACCTTGCTGCTCGGCCAACACAAGCAAAGGTCTGTTTTCTGGCGCACACGGGTCGCTGCGATATTGGCCCGCGTTCAACCACGCCAAAACGGCTGCCTCTGAGCCTGACCCCTCCCTGGAATCATTGATGATTTCCATGTATTCATCCTCTACGATAAAAATTTACTTGGATATAAACAGAGTGTAGACCATAAAATCAATAAGTTAAGGGGAACTATTAAGTTTTTAAATTAATTAAACGTTGTAACTCACCACAAAACATTACCACCTGCTTCTCGTCAATAGAGTCCGAAATAAATATTATTTTATTAAAATCAATTAGTTATGGTATTTTATATGAAAATGATGAGCATGACGGTAGCATCCAAGGTGTCGATTGTCTCCACAATGGCCCTAAAAAACAGGTAAAAAGAAGGCAATTGAAAAAAAGGGGGCGGAGCAGATGACCATAGATAAACCGGTACAGCGCCAAGACCCAAACCCGTTTCCGGCTTCAGGCAGCCTGGGGGGGTGGCCTTAAGAACAACGCTTCGGGTTGGCTCATCAGGTCTTCTGACACCACGGCAATTCGAAAACCCAGTTCGATGCTCGGGTCCGCCTGAAACAGATTGGGATAGTTGTGCCGAAGCACCCGATAGTGCCGACGGTTGATAAATACCACGTTTGGGCGGTATCCGTGCCGACGCTCAAACCCCTGAACTTGACGCAATATGTGATCAAGCATCAGTGCTTACCCCCGCGCATTCATTCACTACAAAGTATAGACCACATTACCACCTCAGTAGTTGCAAAGCTCGACCCAAATAATGCCCGATGAAAGACGCGACGAATAGCTGGAAATAGAGGGTGATTGCGCTGTCAATTTAAGTTAACCTACTTGCTCAGAAACCGTCACATCGCAGTGCGTTGAGCGGTGTGCATGACGATGGTTGGAGGAATTAAGACATGTTAGGCAACAAAAAAAGCGGCCAAAAAGCGGCCACCATCAACACCATGATTAGCGCCAAAACCGAGGCCATCGGTAATATCTCTTTCCAGGGTGGCATGCGTATAGATGGCAAAGTGCATGGTAATGTCACTGCCGCAGATGACAAATCCATACTGGTATTAAGCAGTTCTGCTACAGTCGAAGGGACCGTAGATGCCCCCACGGTCATCGTGAGTGGCTCTATCAATGGAAATTTAATCGCCAGAAAACGGGTGGAGCTCCATGCCGACGCCCATGTAGAGGGTGATGTGCATTACTCCTCCCTGGCCATGGACCCCGGGGCCGTCGTCAATGGCAATCTGTATCACGAGCAAGATTACTTAAATAAGACGGGTACCGTCAAAAACGCCTAGCCATTCAATGGCTATTTCACCCCATGCATGAGGCGCCCCATCAAGGGCACCAACAATCCAGCCTCCATGGAACTGGCCACTAAGAACCAATACAGGGGCAAACCGGATTCCGCCAGCAAAAACTCCAACGTTCCTGCCAAATAGTTGGCTGCGGCTACCGCCGTAAACCAAAACCCCATCATCATCGACACCCGTTGGGTCGGCGCCAATTTAGTCACCATAGAAAGCCCAATGGGAGATAGGTACAACTCGCCCAGGGTGATGGGACTGGATGGCTCAGTTCATAGCCCTCCTGGGGACTCGAAACGGGCTTAGGTGTTTAAAACGACGACAAACCAGAGGTTGGCTAAAAGTGAAGCAGACCGGTTAATGATTGATTGCCCTCAAGATTCACCAAGCGTGGGAAGTACCTGCCATATTTATCTTTTAACATCGCCGCGGCGCTGATACTCACCGGACAACGCATGGGGTGGCCCGTCTGGCGTTCCAGCTCCGTCAGACGCATCGAAACCCGATGCAGGAGTGTTCTATTCCTAAACGCGTTACAATTGACGCCTTCATCCCAGGCCGCATCAATGTAATCTGCCCAGGTAAAATGCCGACGTCTCTGCCACCGATTGTCTTTACAATGCACATACGGGCCCTTGCTGGAGGCGTCTGCCCCCATAGGGTCAGCATACCCCGCCACAAGTTGGGTCCAGAATTGCAAACCATTAAAATTGGCAGCAAGATCCGCATAGGAATAGACCCCAGTGGTTAAAGCGCCTAAAAACACACGCTCGCTGAGCTCTCCAAACCGTAACGCACTCTCAACGCCTTTTCCATCCAGGTATGCACGTTTAAAGTAACCGTATCCCTGGGCAAAAAAATGGCCGAACTTGTCTGAGCCGACAATGTTATCCTGTACCCGCACAATGGCACTGATCCGGCCAATGGTACCCATGGAAGGGGCCTCATAAAACCGAAAATCCCGATATATCGTTTTCTTTCGTTGCATACGACGCTTGTCAATTTGGGCGCTCTGGTGCACGAACACCTCGAGTTGGCCTATAAAACGTCTTCCCAACTCCTTACGCACGCTACGATACAATACGGGAGCACTGCAACCCACTGCCTCATTTCCATCTTCATCGTCCGCACCCTTATCGGCAATACGGTTGGCCCGGGAAATGGCACGATCCAGCAAAACATTGGTACGCGCATCCAGTACCGGCCCCACATCTTGCAAGTTATCGTAGCGCTGAGTAAAACTATCGATTTCACTGGCGCCAGTGGCTACAGATATAAGACCCGCGATGAGACTCAAAAATATCTTCTTCACTTGACAGGATTTCCCACTATTAGAATGTTGCTCTGGCACCTTACAATACTCCATCCTATCGAAAGAGGTTGATTGTGATCAAGTGCCTCTAACGGAACACTTGCTCCAGGCCCTTCACGCCAAGCAGAATAAAGTGTAACGTCTCGACCTCCAGACTCTGACCGAACATTGCTCCGTATGCACGACCGTCAAATCTCCAAAGAAATCATTCAAGTTGGCAGGCTCGGTGACTCCACCATATATCCGGGCCATGGCTCGGGGGCGATGGTACCATTACCACCAACCATGATGACGCCGACGTGTGAATCTGGAGGCTTATCGGAAGCAATGATCAACTCAATCATAAGTAGCCCCTCGCGGGACCTCTTTATCCAATAGCATTGACAATAACAATGAATTATTGTGGTGAGTGCGGCGCCCGTTTATCCATACGAATTCCCAAGGGAGACCATCTACCCCGGTCCGTATGCGACCAATGCAACACCATCCACTATCAAAACCCAAAAATTGTTGCAGGCTGTATCCCAACCTGGAACGATAAAATCTTGTTTTGCAAGCGGGCCATCGAACCTCGCTGGGGACTTTGGACCTTGCCTGCGGGGTTTATGGAAAACAAAGAGACCACTGCGGAGGCAGCGGCCAGAGAAACACGGGAAGAGGCCAATGCCATTATCGAGAACATGGCCCTATATAGTGTCTTTAGCCTACCCCATATCAGCCAGGTCTATATGATGTACCGCGGACAGCTTAAAGATGGATTAGCGAGTCCTGGAGAGGAAAGTTTAGAGGTGGCGCTGCTAAACGAAGATGCGATTCCCTGGGACCGGCTTGCCTTTCCAGTCATTGAGAAAACCCTGCGTCTGTTTCTCGAAGACCGGCGCCAGAATCAGTACCGGGTCCACAACGTGACTATCCTAAAACACCCCGATGGGTTTGAGTTTGAAGAACTTCCTTAAGGACAATCCCGTAAAAGCATAGATACTAACTGGGCCCGAAGGTTACCCGGCATATTTTCCGGGACCGTCGGCGGCAGGAATGCAGCCGACGAGCGCACAAGGACATATTTACCGCGTGTCCCAAAAAAATATGTCGGATAATCTTCGTGCTCCATTAGTAAGCACCAAGTCTTAATGACGCTTTTCATTACCCTCCAAATACAGCACCACACCTTTTAACAAGAAAACAACAAGCATGGTCCACAATCCAATGGTAAATGCCGCATACCAACCCGCAGTACCTTTACGCAAGATGTCTATCTTGCTAACAAAGACGACCTCACAGGCCTTGTTGCCCGAATCTGCTCGGGTGGTGCTGGACTTGCGCCAAAAATCTGGGAATTTGTCTGCCTGATAGTCTACCAACTGGCCTTTAACATGCACTTGGTCGCCTATGCGAATTTCAGCAATGATGTCTCGAATGGCCTGGTCTGCAGTAATAAGGTGATTATTTGAAAACTGAGATGAATTAAAACTGACCCCATAGGGGTGGGTGTAATAACATGTCCAGGCGCCACTGGTGTATTTTGCTTGTTGATAGCTCCCACTCGTTAGGTTACCACCCCACACCACGCACAGATCCTTGGTATCGACAGAATCACCATCATGATAGCTGTCCATGAGGCCAGAAATATTATTATGAGAGACCACCAGCCCCCACAACTCATAATCTGCTACAGGCCGAACATTATATTTTTCACGTTTATAGAGGACCGAAAAATCCTGGCTATTCGTCAACAACTGTTGAATCGGTTCGCTTAAAAGGTCTGGATGTATCGGTGTTGGAGCCGTCAAATCGCCCTTATAAAAATAGGCCAACGCTGTCACCACCAACGAAATTAAAAAGATGCTGGACAGAAACCGCTGCAATCGAAGTAAACCCGTTGGTTGGCGCCGATAATGCAATTGTGAGACGGGATCTTGAGAACGATCAGTTTTTGCGTAAGCCGCCTGACATTTAGGGCATTGCCACATTGGCGCCTCATCTATCGTGGTGCGCATGTAGCCGCATCGTTTACATCTGGTGTGGACTGTAGAACCACCGAATGCCATTTATAACCTCCTTATAAAATTCTACAATGAAGTGTCGAATCAATCCATATTGCCCTTATTCACTAAAAACCAGTGGTTTCTGGGTCATTCCATGCCAATGAGACTCACCCCCATCCCACATGAATCGGGGCCAAAAAGCCTAATGCGTTGGAATTAGGGTTTTAGGTGGAGTCCAGACCATTAGTTGGTCATAGTGCGCACCATAAAAAGCAGAACACCTTACCAGTTTAGAGATGGATAGGAAGACAACTGTTTGCCAGGGACAGGCGCCGGGAGAGTAGCCTGTTATATACAGGTTCCAAGGATGGGACCTTACTCTCCCACCAATATTAATAGGCCCCATGGATGGAACCTTAAAAATGATCTTTGAGTCTTCACCAAACCGAGCGGGTAATAAATAAACCGCCGCAGAGCAGTTGCGCCCAGGAATGGGTACTCCTGGATACACAAATCGGCCTGATTTTCCGTTACTGGCGCCACTGTACCGGTAATTTACCCTTACACTGCGCACGTTGTCATGGCATGATTATTGGCTGGTCACCCACAGCAGGTGGAACGGCACAGTGGACAAGGGCGCGCAATGAACAAAATCATAACGAACGTCCCACACGAGGATGAAACACACGTTGCCAGGCAGGCGGCCACACAATCACTGGCGCACAATTCTGATCTGATTTACAACGTTCTTACTGCAGTTTCCAAGGCCCATGCCGAAGGTAAAGCCGCTCTGGTAGAACGTTATGGTTTTACCCGCGCTCAGGCAGAAACCATTGCACGTCTTTCCGCCCATGAACTTCATCGTCTTAGTGACCCCAAACTCAAGCTATTTAACATGCATATGGACCCGGATGCGCTGGACCATATGCTCATACATATGCAAAAAGAAGAACGGCACCGAGCCCTTCAGGATCGACTACTTTTTCTGGGCGCACCTGCACCGCTGATGCAAGAGCTCTTCGGCTGGAGCGCCCAGGACTGTGCCGACCGCCGCAAGGCCCTGGACATCGCCGGAGCCGACACAGGACGCCCACGACGTACCACCGAAAAAGAAGACCAGGCTATCTGGAAATCATGGAACGGAAGCCTTGGCATGACCAAAGCAGAACGTTACGAAACAGTGGCCAGCGAAACCGGGCTCCGACTCAATTTGATCTGGGCTCAGGTCAAAGGCTGGGCCAATGATGGGGCATTCCGACCTGAAGACGAACCCCCAGTTGAAGATTCACAAAACACATCCACCCCAGAGTGGGCGCCTCCAGCCACATCTAAAACCAAAATTTCCCTGCGGCGCAGACTGTGGCATCGATTCACGCACCGCCCGGATTCCGAGCACGATCAGGCGTTAATACGCCTGGCCACAGCACCCATTCTAATTGCCTATGGCTATTTTGTGGCGCCCTACGATCAATATGCCTCGCTACAACTAGCAAACACCCAGCATATGCTGCTATTGGCTGGGTCGGTATTCTTTACTGTTGCCGTCCTGCTCGCACTATCTATCTTAATCTGGCCAAGGACTGTTGAATCTCGACGTTATATTTCTATCAGCCTGGATGTTGTTGGATGCACCATTTTCATAGGCTACCTGGGTGACTTTGGCGTCCTATTCTATGTCATGTATTTGTGGGCCATTGTGGGCGGTGGTTTTCGTTATGGCGTCAACTATTTGATTGTCGCCACCGTAGTCTCTATGACAGGGTTTAGCGTTGTATTCTCCATCCACCCCTACTGGCAGTCTCTTGGGGCCATTCCCTACTGCTTGCTGGCCGGTCTGTTTGTGGTGCCTGCCTGGACATTGGTGTGGATGCGTAGCAAAACGCGGGCCCAACGACGTGCCCAACAGGCACGCATCGGCGCACATACCGTATTGCCCTATTTAGAATAGGCCTAAGCTAGCTTCATGTACTGGACATCAAAATGCGGCTGCACCCTACCAAGGAGATTCATAGTTAAGGGCAGTCAGTACAGTCCAGGTGGGATGAAACTGATCGTAGGCATCACCACTTTGATAATAAGGAGAAGTCCAGGACCCCTGCTTATCTTGAAGACCAAGGAGGTAACGCTCAGCACCTCGCAACTTGGGTAACTTGTCGTGCCCGAGAATCTTCAGACAATGAATGAACTCGGCAAGAAGATCTCTATCATTCACAATGTTACGCACCGCATCAAAGTGCGTAAGAAGATATTCTTCTAATCTTTGGCTAAGCCCATTTTTTATTGGGGCGTGTCGCCCAAAATCAGACATCACAAAGATTAAATGGGTGACATAATAATTCTGCAAGGAATATTTATCGGCAATGGTATAATCGTATGCAAAATCCAACGTCGCCAGCTTAGCAAGATACCGATTGAGTTGTCCCTGGGACAGCGCCAAATCGATTCCCAAAGTGTTTTTGGGAAATCGTTTATGCAGTCTATCTTGGTAGTAGACGTTGATAATAATATCTGTCAACGTTGAGTAGTCTTTCGATTTAACCGCGTTATCAAAGTTCGATTTTTCTTCTACTAATGGCAGTTGCCCTAAACCTAACCGATAATAGCCCACAAACTTATCCACCTCGACACCATATTTGTACACATAGGGCAGGATAGCGATGAATTGATGTCTGGCAGGCTCGGTAATAGGGAATACCGTAGCCAGACGCCCCGCCAACCGGCTTAGGGCTTGGCGTGATAATGCCTCGACATATCCCCCCATAGCAGAATTCCGGCTGGCTGTTTCCAGCTCCTCCAGCATAAGCAGGTAGTCCGACGCAATGTACTCAAATCGGCTGTCGTCATCCACGAGCACCAGCACCCACTGCAAACCGCTTAATATGGCGTACTCACGGGAGTCGGGTTTGAGCTGATCTTTATCTCTGTTTATGGCCATGCAGACTGGGTTGTGATATGTCAGATGACAACGGGGTGAAACCGAATACGCAAGAATCCCATGCGCCAGGACAACAAATCCCACGCCTAAAACCCACAACTGTAACCCCAATCTTTTGTATCTCGTCAACACTACCCAGAAACCCTCCCGGTCAGTCGCAATCTGCTGGCTTTTAATCTCTTGCACGTACATTACATAAAAAACGAAAGTTGCCCACCTTCAGGCTCACGTGCGGAGGAAACACCTTGAGCCAAACTGATATACTGGTGGCTGCCTGTCTTAGTCATTAGTCACTCAAACCCTTCTATTTTACCGGAAAATCGGACAGCCATGACGCCCATAGAGCGATATCAACAAGACCTGCGTAGACAGCATTACCGTAAAGACGCTCGCCAACTGCTGGCTGTCAATCACACCCAGGATTTATATGACGCACTGTTAGAACAACTGGGACAGGAAAATTCCTTCGCCCATATATTCCGCAAACCGCAGCCTGTACGCGGACTCTACTTATGGGGCGGTACCGGCCGTGGTAAAACCTATCTGATTGATAGTTTCTACCAGTGCCTGCCAACAGATAAAAAACACCGAGTTCATTTCCACCGATTCATGAGGGATATCCATGAGCGCCTTAAACAACTGCCCAAATCACCCGACCCCCTGGTAATCGTCGCCAAAGATCTGGCAAGTAGAATCCGACTCTTGTATGTGGATGAATTCCATGTCCATGATATTGCCGACGCCATGATCATGGCAGGATTGCTCAAGACCCTCTTCTGTAAAGGGGTCACGCTTGTGGCCACATCCAACATCGCGATTGAAGACCTTTATAAAAATGGATTACAAAGGGACCGATTCATGCACGCCATAAACTTGCTCAAACAACATACCCTTGAAGTCGACCTGGGCACCGGCATGGACTACCGCTATCATGTTCTGGAAGAGAACGGCACCTACTTCGTAGGTAATGCCGACAGCAGCCAGCGGTTTCTGGAAAATCAGCTTGACGCCCTGGCGCCGTGCCCACCCAAGCGTAATCGTCAACTCGAAATTAACCACCGCCAAATCGACTATGTGGCCCTGGCAGATGATATCGTATGGTTCACTTTTGACGCCCTGTGTGATTCACCTCGCTCTGCCAGTGACTATATTGAGATCGCACAAATGCATCACACCGTCATCTTAAGTGATGTGCCTATTCTTGAACCGTCACAAGACGCGGCCGCAAAACGTTTTATCCACCTCGTCGATGCGCTCTATGACAGCAACGTAAAATTAATTATCAGCGCCCGAGCTGACCCAACACAGCTTTACCGGGGGTCAAGCCTGGCGTTTGCCTTTCAACGTACCACCAGTCGACTCATGGAAATGCGCAGCCAAACTTACCTGAGTGCGCCGCATCGGCTTGCGGATAAAATTTAAGAACACCCTTTTTAGCTCAAGGCTGCAACCCGACTCAAAGCATCGGGTCCATCCCAACCGAACACCCCCCTCATTTGGGGGCTATCCAATTCCAAACCCCAAGATATGGGGTTTTTCAAGAATTTACTTGTCAAATCATACAGTTCTATTTATTATGTAGAAATTAGATTGTACTATATACATAACTTATTGTTTTTATTATATAAATAATATTTCTGGAGGTCTGCGAGCAATGAGAACACCTGCCCTCAACACCCTATTTTATACGCTAGCCCGACTCGGACTCACTGCCATGGTGCTTTTTTCATTGGCGGCTTGCTTGAAGCTTCCTGGCACATCCAGTGGCGGTGGCAGTGACACTAAGGTCCAGAAAAATGCCGTGGTCACCCTGAGTGCCTTTAGCGATTTTCAGTGCTCCAATAACTGGACCAACCGTGATGGGGCCTTGGGATTGGCCGCAGGGTCCGGCAGTGGCACCTGTAAAGTCTCATTCCCTGGTGGACCTGGGGTCTACCGCATAAGCGTTCAGGTCCAAACCGAATTTGACGGCTCCCCGTTCTACAAGGTCTCCGGTAACGGTAAAACCCTATATGCCGGCACCTACCCATTATCAACAAGCTCACTGGTCTGTGATTGTCCTAATTGGCGCAAAAACTGTCCAGATGCGGTGGTCTCCGTCGATGCCGGAACCCACGACCTCAAGACCGGGGATAACATTGAGTACTTCGGCAAAGAAGTCTACCCCTGCGGGCCACGTAATGGGGCCTATGCCAAATGGCATGCGATGATTTTCACACCTCTTTAGAGGGCGCCAAAGATGTTGGTACATCTCGCAGCCAGACAAAGCACATACTAAGGGGTACGAAAGTTACCCATTAGTAAGGCCCGGCCCATGGGTCAACTGCCTGTGTCCGTAGCATTTGGTCATTGCCGCAAAAAGCACTAGACTCAATGACGCCAGGGTCGGCACAGGACCGAAACCGAGGGACGATGTCATGGATCACTGCACCCTAAAGCGCGTTCTTGTTGCACTATCGCTGTTGCTGTCAGCCAACCTGCTGGCCACACCCCTGGAAGAGGACCGGGTACCCGAACCCTTAAAGCCCTGGGTCGAATGGGCCCTGTATGGCGAAGAACAAAAGACCTGCCCTTTTATCTACAACAACGAAAAACAGCGGCATTGCGCCTGGCCCAGCGACCTGCAACTGGATCTGGACAAACGTCGGGGTCAATTTAAACAACGCTGGCAGGTGCACAGTGAATCCTGGGTGGTGTTACCCGGCAATCAAAAGCACTGGCCACAGTCGGTAGGGGTCAATGGCAAACCGGCGGTGGTGCTCAATCGTGGTGGCCGGCCCACCCTCAAGCTACTAGCAGGTACACACGCCTTGGATGGCGAGTTTGTCTGGGACCGCCTGCCCGAATCTCTGACCATACCCAGTACCACGGGCCTGGTGAGTCTCAAAATTAATCGTCGCGCGGTCCCGTTCCCGGATTTGGACACCAAGGGTCGCCTGTGGTTACGGGAACGGGACACCGGCAGCGGCAAGGCCAAGGTCGGTGACCGCGTAGAAGTACAGGTCTACCGCCGCGTAGAGGATTCAATCCCTATGCAGGTCACGACCCGCCTGGATCTATCCGTATCCGGGACCCAACGGGAGGTGGTGTTGGGTCCAGCCCTGCTGGCCGATGCCATCCCTCTGAAACTCAAAAGCGCCCTACCGGCAAGACTGGAAACCGACGGACGCCTGCGCATACAGGTGCGGCCAGGACGCTGGCAGATCGATTTGGTGGTACGGTTTCCCGGTCAACTCACCAAACTGTCTGCCCCCAAGGCGAATGCACCCTGGCCCAAAGACGAGGTCTGGGTATTCGATGCCCGTACCGCACTACGTCTGGTAGAAGTCCAGGGGCTAACAACCATTGATCCCCGCCAAACCAATCTACCTGAGGGATGGAGAAACCTCCCCGCCTACCGCATGGGTGAAAAAGATGTACTGACGCTTAAAGTACTGCGTCGCGGTGACCCCTTGCCGGAACCCAATGCCCTTAACCTGCGCCGTACCCTGTGGCTGGATTTTGACGGCGGCGGTTACACCATTAAAGACAAAATCAGTGGGCGCATGACCCAGGGTTGGCGCCTGGCCATGCAGGGCCCCACCCGCCTGGGACGCGCCGCCATCGACGGTGAACCCCAATTCATCACGCATCTGCGGGGCGAGGCCGAAGACGGGATAGAAGTTCGCCGTGGCACGATCAAGCTGGAGGCGGATAGCCGCCTCGATGCGGCCGGTCGCAGCCTGCCAGTGGTCGGTTGGAACCAGGACTTCCAGTCTGTCAGCGGAGAACTTAACTTACCACCCGGTTGGCGCCTGCTCGGCGCCCGTGGTGTGGACAAAGTCCCCAACACCTGGCTACAACGCTGGACCTTGCTCGATTTATTCCTGGTGCTGATCGCCGCCGTTGCCACCCTGCGCCTATGGGATTGGCGAGGGGGTCTGTTGGCCCTGGTCACTTTGGGACTGATCTGGCATGAACCCGGCGCACCACAAAATGTCTGGCTCAACATTCTCGCCGCCATCGCGCTATTGAGGGTGCTACCCGCCAATCGTTTTCGTAGTGTTGTCACCTGGTACCGCAATGCCAGTCTATTGGCCCTGGTGCTAATCGCCATCCCCTTCATGATCAATCAGGTCCGCACCGGTCTGTACCCCCAACTGGAACGGCCCGGGGCACTGCGGGTTCTCGACAGCCGAATGGATGACCGCAACGAAACCGCAGGAACCATTGCACCCATAGTGCAAAAACAAGCGCTTAGTGAAGCAATAACAAGGGTAGTCAAGCCAAAACCCGACTATCAAAATAAATACTCCCGCAAGTTGCGATCAAAAGCGCCCTACTCCCCGCAACAACGGGCCATTAACCTGAATCAACAGATCGACCCCAAGGCCAACATCCAAACTGGGCCGGGCCTGCCCAACTGGAGATGGACCCGAATAGCACTACGTTGGAATGGGCCGGTCAAAAAAGACCAAACCATGACCCTGGTGCTGTTGTCCCCAGGGCCCAATATGATCTTGCAGTTTGTTCAAGTCTTGTTGCTGCTGGCCCTGGCCCTGTTCATGTTTGGGGTGATGCAAATCACAAACAAAGGCGTCCGCCTGGGCGCCCCCACGCTGATGGCCGCATTGCTGATGGGCAACCTGCTGGCACTGACACCCCCACCGGTACAGGCCGATATCCCATCGCCAGAGATGTTAAAGACACTCAAGGAACGTCTGTTGACGCCCCCCGAGTGTCTGCCCCAGTGCGCCCAGATTCCACGACTACGGCTGAAGGTATCGCCCCACACCTTGACCGCTCGATTGGAAGTCCATGCCCAGGAGGCCGTGGCGGTGCCCCTGCCCGGTCATGCCAAACACTGGTTGCCCACTGAAGTCCTGGTCGACGGACTAGCGGCCAAAGGCCTGTTCCGCAAAGACGGCGTGCTGTGGCTACAGCTTGCCCCCGGTAGACATCAAATCCTCATGGCCGGGCCCCTGCCCCAACGCAATAGTCTAGAACTGCCCCTACCCCTGCGGCCTCACTATGTAAAAGTCAGCGCCGAGGGCTGGGCCGTGGACGGGGTCCATGAAGACGGCCTTGCCGATCAACAATTGCAACTCACCCGCATCCGCGGCAAAGCCACCCGGTTACAAGCCCTGCAATCCGACACCCTGCCACCCTTTGTCCGGGTCGAACGCACCCTGCGACTGGGGCTCGACTGGTTGGTAGAGACCCGCGTGGTGCGGGCCTCGCCCAAAGGTGCGGCGACGGTATTGGAAGTCCCCTTACTCAACAAAGAATCGGTGACCACTGATGGGGTGCGTATCAAAGACGGCAAGGTCCTGGTCAACATGTCCGCGCGTCAATCGGTCATGGTTTGGCATTCAACGCTGGAAAAACAAGCCAAGCTCACCCTCACCGCCGCAAACACCACCCAGTGGGTGGAGCAATGGCGCCTCGATGTGAGCCCCATCTGGCATCCCACATTCTCCGGCATCCCGGTGGTTCACCACCAAAACCGTGGCCAATGGTTACCCACCTGGCAACCCTGGCCCG
>VAOU01057317.1_pt1 | contig 27893 bp, 27 predicted proteins | sample 3393871 | NCBI WGS metagenome assembly VAOU01 (sample SAMN08290440, study PRJNA428436) | hydrothermal vent metagenome | isolation source: Deep-sea hydrothermal vent chimney | place: Atlantic Ocean: South-mid Altantic Ridge | depth 1820 m m
CCCACGTCACTGATCTTTCATAGCACCAGCGTCCTATGTGTGTAGCAGCTAAAGCCTTGCACTAAAGTGCATAGTTTTGACTAGCGTCCTGAGACAATAAATTCATAAACAATAAATCGGTATTTTCAGAGAAAAGTACTCGTAAAGTTTTATCATTCAGCAATAACTTCGGGCGAACATTTCCAACGACCACACTTTTGGCAACCAATTCTTTTGTATTTGCCCTCGTCATAATGAAATCACCTGTTTTTACTTCTTTATCAACGAAGGGGCAGATGTGTGGTTTTAATTTTTTATTCTCATTTTCCTGGAAAACATCCCAAGAAATCGCGCTAATTTTCAGCACCCCCCATTCATCATGTCTTGCGGGGTAGTTATAGCAAGTAGGGCTTTGGCCTGCTTCTATGTCCAGCATTACATCGCCATACCGACACCATTCCCACCCTTCCGGTAATTCAAACGGTTTTTCTTCCTCGCTAATCGCTGGCAGTGGTTTTTGTTTTTGATTTTAACCAGTTGTTCTTTTTCCGCCTGTATGCGTTTTAATAATTCACTGGCGGGTTCAACGTTCGGGTTGTCTGCTCGCCAGTCTTTGGTGAGCTTGCCTTCAATGGCTTCTTGCAATATTTGCTGACGGAGTTCTTTTAGCAGGGTTTGTTGGTAGGTGAGTTCAGTAATAATGCCTGCACCACGTAAAGATTGCTGGTGCATGAAAAGAATTTCTGCTTCAGTTTCCGTATGAAAATAACATTTCCTTGTTTCAATACTATTATTCCTCATATCATTGAGAAACATAATTATGCCACGTTGAACCTTTTTCTCAGGTATAGGAAATTTTAATTTTTCAATTTGCTTTGGACTCACGTTTGGGATAGCTGCGCCCCATGCCAACTCTTTAATGATTACTTGTACACTTCTCGCAATCCAATATACATATTCACATTCAAACTCAGCAGGATTTAAAACCTCAAATTTACCAACACGCTGATTTAAATATAGCTTTCCAATGCCATCTTGAACGATCCCCAGTTTGGCAATAGTACCTCCAGTAAGGGCAATAATAATATCTCCAGATTTCAACTCATATTTTTTTAACGATTTAGATTTTTCGTAAAATTTTACATTTTTTAAAACGATTTTTTCATCGCTAAAATCAGAAATCCTAATTACTGGAATGCCTTCTTTTAAATAATCACTACTTTTAAATGCAAACCCACCAGCTATTCTTATATGACTTAATAATGGTTCAGGCTTTATTTCATGTGATAAAAAATCATTTATTCTTTGAACATAACTACCAACTGAATTAAAAAAGACCGTATTGTAATCCAATTTTTTTCACTATTAGGTTTGCGCCCCCTTCCCACTACACCAGTTCCTTCCGAAGTTGCCTCAATAACTCATCGCCTTTGGCAAAGGATTGGTGCAATATATCCAGCAACTCACCACTGGTATATTGTTTTTCTTCTTCGGGCTGGTGCGGGTTTTTAATATCGAGGTTGTAGCCACTGTCGATAATGGTTTTTATCTCTACTTTCCAGGCTTGTTCATTGGCCTTTCTTTTTTTCCACCATTTCTTCAGGTCATCAAATTCTGCTAGCTGAATCGGTTTGGTTTTGGAATAGGCTTTATAGCCTTCGGGTAATTTATGCTGGTAATACCAAACATTTCTTGTCGGCTCGCCCTTGGTGAAAAACAATATATTAGTCGCCACTGAGGCGTAAGGCTGAAACACAGAATTGGGCAATCGGATAATAGTATGCAGGTTACAGTCTTCCATCAGTTTCTGGCGGATACGTTGTTTTACGCCATCGCCCGTGAGTGAACCATCCGGCAAAACAATCGCGCTACGCCCGCCTTTTTTCAGCAAGTGAATCATCAGAATCAAAAACAAATCCGCCGATTCCTTGGTGCGGTAGGTTTGAGGAAAGTTGTTTTCATTATTGTTAGAGACCACGCCACCAAAAGGTGGATTGGCCAGAATCACATCCACACGGTCTTTTTTACTGTACTCTGTTAAAGGCCTCTCTAATGAATCACCAAAGCGAATGTTGGGTGTCGTGATGTCGTGCAGAATTAAGTTGGTGTTGGCGAGCATATACGGCAGGGGTTTGTATTCCCAACCCGTCACGTTTTTAGCAATAGCTTCGCGCTGTTTTACATTAGCGGCTTGTTCTTTTAAATGCTCAATTGTCGTCGTTAAGAAACCACCCGTACCGCAAGCAGGGTCTAATATTTTTTCACCATGCTGCGGATTAACTAGCTCTGTCATTAAATCGGTAATCGCCCTTGGCGTATAAAACTCACCCAAAGTACCGGCACTTTGCAGTTCGCTTAAAAAGGTTTCGTAAATCTGGCCGAATACGTGCTTGTCTTTGCTGTTGTTAAAATCAATTTCATTAAGCTTGTTAATCACCTGACGCAGGTGAATGCCCGACTTCATGTAGTTATAGTTGTTGTCGAACACCTCATGCACCAGCACTGCCCGACGATTGCCGGTAGAAAGATCAATACCGGAAAGCACAGGGAAAAGTTTTTGATCGACAAATTTCAGCAGCGCATCACCGGTCATACCTTCATCGTCACTGGCCATTCATCCCAATGCAGCTCTTCAGGGATAGGCGATGTGTAGTCATCCACTAACAGCTCTAATTCTTTATCTTTATCGCTAAATATTTTTAAAAACAACATCCAGCTCAGCTGCAAAATACGCAGCTCGTCACTGCCGGTACCGGTATCTTGACGCATGATTTTACGAGCTGATTTTACGATACCGCTGATGTTGCTCATTGATTTTTCCTGATGTATTTTTGTTTAGGGCTATTAGGGTTGTCAGGATGGCTCATGCTGATAACCTCTTGTTTTAAAGCAGGCAACAAATAGTTTTTTCTGAACGTAGGTTTGTGCGATAAACCCACTTTGGCCATCATTTGGGCGCTGCTCAAATAACCATCACCCATTACCGATAGCAGCTTTTCAACTGGGTCGGTTACTGGGTCGGTTACTGGGTCGGTTACTGGGTCGGTTGTACTAATGCTGGCCAAAATAACCGTTAGCATAAATTCAATGAATACGGTGCTATTTGCTTTATCATCCGCCGTTGTCAGCGCATCATAATAATCTTGCTGATTGTTTTTAATGGTGTTTTCAATCGGCAGTGAATAGAAAACCTCTCGCCACTGTCCCAAGATTAACGTCTGCCAGAGTCTGCCGATGCGGCCATTGCCATCACTGAACGGATGAATAAATTCAAATTCATAATGAAAAACACAACTGCGAATCAGGGGATGGTCTTCGGTATGTTCAATCCAGTGTAATAAATCCCCCATCAAGACCTGCACCCTGCCCGCTTGTGGCGCAACATGAATCACCTTATCGCCTTTATGAACCCCCACACTACCGCGACGAAAACGCCCGGCATCTGGCAAAATTTCTTCTGTCATTTTTTTATGCGCATCTAATAGATCATCCATACTGTGGGCTTGATACTGCACCAATGCCTCATACGCCTTAATCGCTCCCCGCACCTCCGCGATCTCCTTTTGCGTCCCACGAACAGGCTTGCCCTCCACAATGGCCGATACCTGCTCCAAACTCAGCGTATTACCCTCAATCGCCAACGTACCGGTAATGGTTTTTATCCTGTTTTGTTTGCGAAGCTGAGGCGAGTTTTGAATTTCTACTATCGCCGCACCCGCCACAGCCTCACTGATCTGCGCAACCAGAGAAAGGATTTTTTGGGTTATTTTGTAGGGTGGGTGGTAGGGCATTGGTTTTGTCACATAGTTTTTTGGATGGTTTTTATGATTCTGTTGGTATTTTCCATATTGTTTCTTTCTTGCAACTCGTCTAATAATTACAATTATTCTTGCGTTAAGAACTATACATAATACGAAAAATAAATTATCTCAACTAATGCGCTCGTAAGGAAAATAGTTTTTATAATTTCTATTTAAATAACTTCCAACAGATGGTGCGTTTAATAAACTATCAAACTTATGCTGAGGTACGCCCTTATAAATATATTCTGAACCATTTAAAAATTGCACATGAACGATTTCATCTTTAGCATCATATCCTATCGCTGAAATATTCGATGAACTCACTTGTTGCATTTCTACAGCCATACTATTCCTCCTTTAAATCTTGGTTTCGCCACGTAGATAGTAATTTTTCATAATCACTGATTTTTGCCGTTTTATCTTCCGACCATTTTTCAACCACGATCGGATCTGCACCCTTAGGGGCATCCGAAAGTTTAAAAAATTGAATACGAGATGGAATCTTAACTCCTTCACCTGAAATAATAGCTTCTCCAGTTCGCAAGCTAGGCAATAGGTCTATCATGGTTTGAAGTTCATCCTGAATTGTAGAGCGAATGTGCCCTCTGTCCTTAGAATTATTCATTCTTAAAGCAACCACTGTTCCACACTGACTTAAAACTGTTTCGTCTAATTCTGATGGTCTCTGTGTAACTAAAAGCAGACCTACACCATATTTTCTACCTACTTTAGCAATAGATTGAACAGACTTTGATGCAATAGAATCTTCACCTGATTTTAAATAGTTATGAGCTTCTTCAAGAACTATCAGTAATGGCTGTTCTTTGCCTCCAACATTAATATTTTGCCCCCAAAATAATGCATCATAAATTATTTTTAATAATGTCCCCGATATAGATGTCATTATTTCACTTGGAATACCTGAAAGATCAAGGATGGTTATTGGTTTCTTGCTACCCAGCCACTCAAATAACAACGTGCTCAGATCATTTTTTATTTCCCCTTCTAAATTTGGCGAATACTTTCCAGAATTAAATAAAAACTCATATCTTGAGTCGCTTAATTTTGCCCTTACACTATTAAGAAAACCCAGTATGCCTTTTGCTTGATTATTCAAAAAAGGAGCACCACCACCCGCACTGGCTGGCTGGTATTCATTTGATGTAAGATTTTCAACATCACCTGTTACTTGTTTATCAGTAACTGTTTCTGGCTTTGCTCGTTCCATGAACGTCTGTCTTTCAAAATCATCTAAATCAAACCAAAGTTGTTTTATGCTAAATGGAATCGGAGCATCTGCCGTAACTAAATATTTTTCAATATCAATTCTATTTCTTAAAGCCGATTTTATTTTTGCTTCAATAATTTTTTCTCTGAAATAATCTTTATTTTGATCAGATAAATTACCAGAAAAAATACTCATTAATTCTTCAAACGGAAGCGCCCAAAATGGAATAAATAGTTCATTTTGTTGATTTTCTAGGTCTGCTCTTATTTTATAAACATTGCTATGATTTTTTAATACGCTGTTATATTCACCGTGCGGGTCAATAACAAGTATTCTTGAGCTTTTAAATTCTTTGTCTGCAATGGCTTTTAAAATTACACCTACAGCATTAGATTTTCCGCTACCAGTCGAGCCAAGAATGGCACAATGACGGGAGACCAGTTTGTTCAAATCAACCTTGGCGCTTAAGCTTTCAGAAAGACTTATATTGCCTATAGTTATTGAATTACTTTCATCATACCCACCATAAATAACATCTAAATCTTTTATGGTTACTAAATGAACATTGTCTCCAGTGGTTGGAGATTGTGAGACACCGCGCTCAAACTTTCTGCCCGACTGCTCTCCCACTAAAACCATATTGAGCCATTGTTTGTTATCTAGTTTTGTGTAATCTTGCTCTAATAACTCTTTGATCTTGTCAGGTATTGCAGCCGCTCCTATTTGAGTAACAATTCCATAAAGATTTGCGTACCCTAAAGGCACTTTTAAAAATGATCCTATTTGACCGATACGATATACAACACCATCAATGATAGGCATATTGGACTTTATCGAATCGGATAGCTGCACAGTGATTACATTCCCGCTAACACTAATAATTTCTCCAATTTGAGTTTGAGATTCACTCACTGTTTGTCCCCAAGAGCTTCATCCTCTAGAATCATAGTTTGTAAAAATGCAACAAATTTTGAAAAATCAGGAAGTGTCAGTTCTCCTTTTCCTGTCCATTTTTCACCGCCTTTGCCATTCTTATCATCTTTAATTTCAACTTCCGAGTCAAAAGAACCATCTTCATCAAAGTAAATATCTATATTTATAGTATCTTCTTTATCAGGTTCTCGTTTTAGTTTCCATTCGCCAAATTGACCGCCAATAACAGCGTTTCTACATCCATAAATAGATAATTTTTTGGTTTGTTTTGCCAACTTAGCAAGAACTGAATTTTCAGTTAGTAAATATTCTTTATTCCCGTTTTCCTGTTTATTATCATAATAAAGAGCTATAACATGCCCAGAATCATTGCTGTTTAAGGCTGTAATGATTCTTTCATTTATGTGCTCATCGCGAAAAGAGTACCCACAAGTAATTAAAACCGTATCGGGTTGCTTCAGGAAGTTAGTAAGCCTATCCATTAAAGAAATATAAGGTTGTTTTTTTGATTCACTGTATTTTAATGTAGATGGAAAAATTAATATTTCTTCACTGCTAGATTTGTATCGACATATTTTTTTAGTTTCATCATCATAATGCCAACCTAAAGAACCGTGAATTTTCCATAACTTAGTTTGCTTGGAGATAAATCCCATATCCTCAACAGATTCTGCATTAAAAAATGGTTTATAACTTCCTGTAAATCCGTCATAAAAAGGGATATTTTTTTCTTCTAGGCCAAGCTCAAGCAAATAGTCATAATTAGTTGTAAATATTTCGATAGAATGTTTGCGATTTGCTCGTCCAATCCATTCTGCAAAATCAACATGGATTACTTCTTCTAGCTTATTTTCTTTTAGTATTATTTTATGAATACTTACTTTCTCTTTAATTAGTTTTTTCAACTCCTGGATTAATGAATTAAAACCACCTTTATCCAATCTGTTTAAAGTACCACTACCAATGATTTGAACTTTTTGCTCCAAATTTGTTAACAAAGTTTCAATATTATAATTACTATTATTTGATTCTATTTCTTTTCGTCTTTCTTCAAGTGCTTCTTTGTGTAAAAGTGTTTCTTTTAGTACAGTTTCAATTATTTCTGTCATTTCATCAATCGCAGGAATATATATAGAGCCAACAGTCTTCTTTGCTAAAGAAGTTCCCGCGCCAAATAAATAAGCAATATTCTTCTTATCTGAAATTAAGAGTTGCTGAAGTCCTTTGATATATTCTGATGGGTCATGTGTCATATAAATTATTCCTACGCTGCATAAATTTCTTGTTCAAGTTCTGTGATCGCCTGCATGTATTGTTTCTTACCACCAAACAGACTGACAATTTCCATCGGTGTACCGATGTCATCAAACGGGTTTACTTTGAGTATTTTTATATCTTCGATATTTTCGATGCCTTCATCGGCATATTTATCCAGCAGAGCTTCTAATACCTTGCGTGCCTGTTCACCATATTGTGTGAAATAGTCGCGTTTCTTAACATTATTAACTCGCTCCGCTCGTGTTAGTGGCGGCTGGTCAAAAGCCGTGTGACAAATCAAGTCGAAAATATCCATCTCTTTGTTAATGGCTTCTTTGAGGTTTTCAAACACAATGCCTTTTTCGGTTAACTCTTCAATGATGGCGTGTTTTTTATCGGCCTTGTTCCATTTGTTCAGAAAATCATCCAGTGATTGATATTGCTCACGGACTTTTTGTTTGGTGTAATCTCTGAGACTGCCGGTAATGAGTTTGCCGTTGCCATCCATGTATTGAATGCGCTCATTGAGTACTGCTACGTTCACGCCATTAACATAATATTTTGGCCGAGGTTCATTGACAATATTGCCACCATCAATAATGTCGGGTTCATCAACTGGCGGTTCAAATATTATTTCTTCGCCATCATCATCATCGATAACTGCTTCGCCTTCATTAATCTCATCTTCGGGTGATTCAAATTCATCATCTTGCCCCAGCTCTTTAACCCTTACCGGGTCACCGTCAAAGTCAGGGTCTGCAAATAGATCGGTCACATTACGAAAGTCCATTATGGTGAAAAATGTTTTGTCGAACTCTTCATTAATGCGGGTGCCACGCCCGATGATTTGTTTGAATTCCGTCATGGAGGCGATATTGCTATCAAGCACAATGATTTTACAGGTTTGAGCATCGATACCTGTTGTCATTAATTTTGAGGTGGTGGCAACCACGGGGTATTTTTCTTCTGGGTTGATAAAGTTATCCAGCTCTCGTTTGCCTTCGTCATTGTCGCCAGTGATTTGCATCACAAACTTACTGTTTTGCGCCATCAAGTCGCTATTTTCATTGGCAATGGCGGCTCGCATTCGTTGGGCATGATCAATATCAACGCAGAAGATAATGGTCTTATCAAAGCGATTGGTTTTTTTGAGAAACTCGGTGACTTTTCTGGCAACGGTTTCGGTGCGCTCATCAATGACCAGATTTTTGTCGAAGTCTTTGCGGTTGTAAACTCTATCATCCACAAGCAATCCTTGTTTGTCTGTTTTCCCCTGCTCGGGTCGCCAGCCTTCCAGATCGACATTCAGGCCAATTCGTAATACTTTATACGGGGCAAGAAAACCATCTTGTATGCCTTGCTTGAGTGAGTAGGTATAAATGGGGTCGCCAAAATATTCACTACTGGAAATGGTTTCTGTTTCTTTGGGGGTGGCGGTCAAACCGATGTGTGTCGCATTGCCAAAATATTTAAGAATTTCTCGCCAGGCGCTGTCCTCTTTGGCGCTGCCACGATGGCACTCGTCAATGACTATCAGGTCAAAGAAATCGGGGCTAAATTCTCGATAAGCGTCTTTATGCTCGTCTGATTGCCCTTGGTCGTAGTTCGTTAAGCCTTGATATAGTGCGAGGTATATTTCATAGGACTTATCTATTTTTTTCTGTTTGACCACCGTCATCTTATCTTTGAAATGACGAAAATCACCGCGCCTGGTTTGATCTATCAGGGCATTGCGATCCGCCAGGAACAAGATACGTTTTTTGGAGTGGCTTTTCCATAGTCGATGAATAATCTGGAATGCTGTGTAGGTTTTGCCCGTACCGGTTGCCATGGTTAGCAAAATTCGATTCTGCCCTTTGGCTATGGCTTCTACCGTTCGGTTGATCGCTACCTGTTGGTAGTAGCGTGGGCTTCTGTCTGTGCCATCAAAGAAATAATCTTGCGCGGAGATTCTTTCCTGCTCTTCGGTAACAATGCCTTTGTATTTTTTATAGCGTTTCCACAATTGTTTTGGTGTGGGGAAATTATCAAGTAAGAGTTCCCTTTCTATATTTCGAGTGGCTATTTTGCCATTGGTACAAGTACGATCATGCTCATAAAAGCCATCACCGTTGCTACTGTAGACAGAGGGAATATCCAGAATCTCAGCGTAAGCTAAACCCTGTTGTATGCCCGCTTTGACCGAATGCTTGTTGTCTTTGGCTTCGATAATGGCAATAGGGATATTGGCTTTGTAATAAAGAATGTAATCGGCGCGTTTACGTTTGCCACGGCTGGTGAGATTGCCTTTGACATAGATACGACCCTCGGTGAATGACACTTCTTCTCGAATTTGAGTAAGCAGATCCCACCCTGCTTTTTCCAAAGCTGGATTAATATATTTGGTGCAAATATCGCGTTCTGAGAGCTCTTTTTTAGACGTCATGCACTGCCCTGGCTGGTTATGTTGCTTTTTATCTAACTTTCAATTTCAGACTGCGTGATACGCCAGCTCCCACCCATCTTGAAACCTGGCAGTTTGCCTTCGGCTGCATCCATAGACGTCAGCGCCATATTTTCAGGTTCAGCCATATCAATCCTCCACCTCGTTATTCCTCCGAGCCTTTGTCGTTCAGGCCCGGTTCATTCATGACTCCACTGATACCTGACCTTCAAATCATTACAGTGGGTCGGTGGTAACAGTTCTTTGTGCTGCAACTGCCCAACCACAATGCCGGGAGCGACACCGATCTCTTTCGCAAAACGTTGAATCGCCGCTTTGCTGAAAGGCACTTGAGCGGTAAAGGCATTGAAGGCCTTTCTGGGCAACAGCACTTGTTCGGCAAAGGCGTTGGCCTGGGCCTCCTTCTCACCATCCATGCTGTTTACGCCTTCGATGAAGAGTTCCTTCTTGCCATGCAGGAGGATATGCCCGGCCTCGTGGAAGAATGTGAACCAAAGGTGGTCATTGGTTTTGTAGCGCAGACTGAGCTGGATTATGGCCTTGCCGGGATTCACCCAGCGGGTCGCGCCGCTAACGCCGGTTTTCGGCAGGCAAGGGACAAAGACCACGGCCACGCCGGCTTTGGCGCACCGCTGCTGCAAGGCGGGCACAAAATGCCCCGGGGCGCTCTGTGCGGTGAGCCCCCGGATTTCATCCAGTGTCTCGCGGAAGGCTGCCTTGTTAAATGGTTTGCACTGGATGGTGGCCGCCTCCAGTTCGCCCTGGCGCAACCAGGCTGAGACGGCCTCTTTGAGGATTTCGTGTTTGTTGTGCTGGCGGTAGGCGACGGCCACGTTGGGCCAGATATTGCCCCATTGTTCGACGCTGGCAATACCGAAGAAGCGCAGCACTTCCTCCAGTTGCTTCCTTTTGTCCTTGTGTTTTTTCAGCCAACCCATTTTTGCCATGGCGTTAACCGGGATGCGCTTGAGCCAGTCGAGGTTGTTCTCCAGTTGTGCCTCTTCGGCCAGGCGCGCGCGGGTCTCCTGGTAGTGGGCTTCCAGATTGAGCCAGTATTCCACTGGCATACCGAGGGCACGCTCCAGCTTGATAGCGGTTTCCGGGGTAATGATGATGGTGCCCTTACCCTTGAGAATGGCGATGATGTGCTTTTCACTCAAGCCGGTACGCTTGGCCAGCTCGGTCCTGCTCATGTTGCGCAGTTCGAGTTCGTACTCCAGCACCTCGCCGGGGGTTACCGTGTAGTCAGGCGTATATTGGTTGATTGCTGTGTTATCCATGGGTGTCCTCCACGCCTAAAATCTTGATGGCGGTGATGCGGTGCCAGTCCAGCCCGCCTTGCGGCCGCTCCGGTAGCGGGTTGTTCATCGGCTGGATGATCAACCGAAACGGACCATCCAGATCCAGGCTAAGCGTTCCTTTTCGGTTGCCCGTCAGTTCATGGCACCGGTGTGGCGGACTATAGGGCGGGGCAAATGCACCCAGATGGGGGGCTGCTCTTAGCGCCGTCATCACCACCTTGATTCGCTTTGCGCGCTGCTGCCCGAAGGCCTTGAGCATCACCCTTTCTTCGTTGAACTGCTTTTGCAGCTTCCTGCTGGAAAAGTCGATATCAATCAAAATTACTTACCTGATAGGTTAATATATTTTAAAAAAAATATCCATGACTTAGAGGGGGTCCTGATCTCGATTAGTTCAAGTTATTTTTATGGATTGAGGCATTCTAGCAGTACACGGCTCATTTCCGTGGGCTATCGAGCCATAAAGCCTGTACTCACAGGCAGATTGAGACCCTTGCCAATTATATCTGATCGGATATAATTATAGACATGAATGTGATTCGTCTCCTACGCACCCAAGCGGGCCTGACACAACAAGAATTGGCGGCCCGGGCTGGAACCTCTCAGCCTGCCATCGCATCCTATGAATCCGCAGCTAAATCTCCCACGCTGGCAACATTACAAAGACTAGCTTTTTCTGTTGGGCTGGATCTGGCGGTTACTTTTGTTCCACACTTGACGAGAGAAGACCATAGAAGTCTTGCCTATCACCGGGTGATCGCAGAAAAATTGAGCCAAAATTCCATCTCTACCCTAAAACAGGCAAAACGAAATTTAAGCAGATTGGGCAGGCTTCACCCAGGGGCAAAACCGCTCTTTACTCAATGGCACCTTTGGCTTGCGCTTCCAATTGAGGAGTTGAAATCTAAAATTCTTGATCCCGGGATAGCAGCACGAGATATGCGGCAGGTGTCGCCATTCTCAGGACTACTTCAACCCCAGGAACGCGTCCAAATCATCAAGCAGTTTAGAAAAGAATATGGCTCGTGAACCGGGATCAATTCGAACACACGGTACGCGCCGCCGGGGCCATTTTGGGGGTTGATGAAATCCTGGTCATTGGAAGCCAGGCGATCCATGCGTCACTCGATTTTGAGCTTCCGGAGGCACAACGCTCGATTGAAACCGGCATTTCAGCCCTTGAAGATCAAGGATCGATAGGGACTTGGTAAACCACCCTACCCTGCGAACCCGATTGAAGGGTATTAGGACGCTAAAACCGAAAATCAGTATTGCATCTCATTCCCAACGATACCGACTGACATTGGCGACAAACGGGGTTCAGTGACGCGCAGCCTCATTGGTTCAATCATCAATATCTTATTGATTTATAATAATATAATTCCTGTTTGGGCCACCGGAGGGGAACTAATCCCTGAATTTGGCACTCTCATGGTTAGAGTGCTAAAATATCTATGTTAACTTAATGTCAGTGACATTACAGTGAGGAGTGTTATGAGCAAAAAACAACTTGTTCTTTTGCCCGCTGGCCTGCAAGGCGACAGCGGTCTTGCGTCGTATATCCGTATCGCCCAGACGGCGCCCATCCTCAGTATTGAAGAGGAGCGGGTCCTGGCGGTGCGCTTTCGTGAGGACGGCGATCTGGAGGCAGCAAAACAACTGGTGCTTTCACAGCTGCGCAATGTGATTCACGTTGCGCGGAAGTTTAGCGGCTACGGCCTGCCCCAGGCCGATCTCATTCAGGAAGGCAATATTGGCCTGATGAAAGCGGTCAAGCAGTTCGACCCACAACGCAGGGTGCGCCTGATTTCCTTTGCCATACACTGGATCAGGGCCGAAATGTTCGACTATATCTTGCAAAACTGGCGTCTGGTCAAGATCGCCACCACCAAATCCCAACGCAAGCTTTTCTTTAACCTCAGGAAACGTCGCCGTCACCTGGGTTGGATGACCCGCCAGGAAGTCGATGGCTTGGCCAAAGAGCTTGATGTAGACCGCGAGACCGTACTGCAAATGGAATCGCGCATGAATCATAGCGACACCCCTTTTGAAGCAGATGACAACGACCTGGATAACCCTGGCTTGGCGCCAGCAGGCTATCTGCAGGACATGCGCTATAACCCGGAACAACTGGTTTCAGCGGCCAACCAGGTGGACAATAACAACCACCAGATCGCCACCGCGTTGAGTAATCTGGATGCCAGAAGTCGCGACATCGTGCAACGTCGCTGGCTGAATGAGGACAAACCGACCCTGCACGAACTGGCGGGTCAGTATGGTGTGTCGGCCGAACGTGTTCGCCAGATCGAAAAGAAAGCCCTGGCATCCATGAAAGATATTTTGGTCGCCTAAGAAAGACTGCACACCGTCCAAGCAACAACAAAAAGGCCCCCTCCGTCAGGTAGGGGGCCTTTTTGTTGGCCATCAACTCTGTAGGCGATAGGTAGACTCGCCCCAACCTGCCGGTTTAGGGGGGCCACAGACCTCAGGATTGAAATAAAAATAGTCTTCAAGGCCTTCCTCCGCCGCCGACAGCACCTCACCGGTGACCATCTTACGAATGGTAGAGAACCCCTCTTTTTCCCGCAGATTAAACAACTCCGGCATCACCCTCATGTTGACAATTTTCTTCAGTTGGAAGGGCCGCCAAAAAGGCGGCTGGCGTTTATTCGAACAATAACCGCGAATTTGAAAGCTCTCTACCACATAGCGACCACTTTTGGACCTGAATAATACATGTGGCTCAATGACTCTGGGGCGGGCCTGGCTCTTGTAATAAATCTGCACACAGCGCTTATTGGCGATGGCGGCAGATAAGATTTGAACAGCATCGGGCAACATGGTTTGATCTCCCAGCATTATTTCTACACCTGTTACATACTACTATTGGCAACAACGACCCTAAAGGGTAGTCAATTCGGATAGGCGGTCCGTTTCTCGCTACATTCGGCAAACCGGCCATGCTCCGCTATTGAATCAGGCCAGTCACATCCAGACTCAAGACGTGCTTGGGATCGGTCTTGCTCCGTACCAGCATATGGTAGGCCTGGGACGTTGCCTTATACCCAATAATATCATGGTATTTCAGGGGTGCTTGGTCGGCAGGTAACACCGCATTGAGCGCCTCCACCGTCAATGGATAGTGGCCCGTCCGCTTCCGATAGTCTGCCAGACGTTGCTTGATCCTGGGTAACAGTAACTCGCTGGCCTCCTTGCTCTGCCGCTCGGCATGAATACTTTTCACCCTGTCGATCAAGGCGGTGATCTTCTGCAACCGTTCAGGGTGCCCCTGGTTCGCCCGCACCGCTTGATTAAGCAAACTGAATGCACCGACAAGGTCGCCTTTTGCTAACCGCCAGTCTGTCTCGCGCAGGGGCAATTTGTAGTCCAGTCCATGCCGTGCGGCAGTACGGGTCTTTGAATCTCGCCAACCGGCTAGCTTGATGGCCTGCTGATATAGCAGGCGGGCGGCTTGATAATCGTTCTTTCTTTCATAGTCCTGGGCCTGGCGCAAGGCGCTCCGGGCCTCTAACACAACTGGGGAAAGGCTGGTGGCCTCAGGCCCCGAGCGGGTCTGATCCTCCTTTGTTCCCGGAGACTTTACTCCCTCTTCGGTCGCACTCACGGTGGAGACTGTGTGAGCAGTCTTTGTGGCTGGAGATGCCAAAGCCGAGGCCGAAGCCCAGACAAAACACTCCACTAAAATCAGAAAATTATAGATACCGACCTTCACCGGCATGACGCCAAGTATATTCATGATAGGGATTTTCACACAGCCTCGATGGGGATCAGGAAAGTCCACGCCAAAATACCCTGACACAAGACTCATAGGCGCCCCCATAAATGGGGACAAAGCGACTAGCGCTTAAACGCCACCACATGGTCTGCCTTGACCCGGATACCCACTTGTTCACCAATGGCATGATCGGCATGGCTCGGGAAAAGCGACAAAATTTTTCCGCCACTGGCAAGTTGTAAGGTGTATAGAATCTCTGCGCCCTTGAATGCCTTCTGGACAATCTCGGCCTTCAAATGACTTGCAGGGTCCGGGAGCACATCATCCGGCCGCAATAGCACATCAATGGCGGTGCCTTGCTGCCATTCAAACTCACATCGACCCTGAACGATTCCCAACTCGGTTTCTACCTTGTTATCTGTCGCCAAAGTACCCGCCAAAAATACGCCTTGACCGATGAAATCCGCTATAAACCGGGTTGCAGGTCGATGGTAGAGATTGTAGGGCGAATCCCACTGTAAAATACCCCCCTCATACATCACGCCCACCTCATCCCCGAGGGAAAAGGCATCGTGCTGATCGTGGGTCACCAACACGCAGGTCATTTCCTGGTCTTTGAGTATCTGCCTGACTTCATCAATGAGACGCTCTCGCAGGTCAACATCCAGATTCGAAAACGGCTCATCCATCAACAACAGGTCGGGGTTGGGCGCCAGGGCCCGCGCCAGGGCCACACGCTGCTGTTGTCCGCCGGACAATTCGTGAGGATATCTATCTCCCATGCCATCCAATCCCACACGCTCCAACATTTCGCCTATAAGCGCTGATTTTTCCGCACGTCCTACGCGACGCAAACCAAACCCAATGTTTCGCTTCACCGTCATGTGCGGAAACAGGGCGTAATCCTGAAAGACCATGCCTAATCGACGGGCTTCCGGTGCAATGGTAAATCTTGGCCGCGACACGCAGCGCCCATTGATCACAATCTCACCGTGACTCAGGGCATGAAAACCGGCAATGGCGCGCAGTACGGTGGTCTTACCACACCCGCTAGGACCTAGCAGGCAAACCAAACTGCCCTTGGGCGCGCACATGGACAGATCGCGTACAGCGACACGATCATCATGGCGGCACTCAATATTATTTAATTCAAGTAGGGTACTCAATGTCTAGCCAACCTTTTTAGCCACTAGAACTCTATCAGCAAAAATTCGAGCAAGGCCTTTTGCGCATGCAGTCGATTTTCCGCCTGCTGCCAAACCACACTTTGGGGCCCATCGATAACTTCGGCAGCCACTTCAAAACCGCGATAGGCCGGCAAACAATGCATAAAAATAGCTTTCTTATCCGCCGCCGACATAAGTGCTTTGTCCACCATGTAACCGGAAAAGGCCTTGATGCGTTTTTCCTTCTCCCCCTCCTGCCCCATACTCGCCCAGGTATCGGTCACCACAGCGTGGGCGCCCCGCGCTGCTTCACTGGGACTCTCCACCATGGTTACATGATCGGAACAGACCGCTACGAGGTCCGGATTGGGGCCAAAACCATCAGGAGTGGCAATACGCAATCTAAAGTCAAATTGTCGTGCCGCGTTTATCCACGAATGACACATATTATTACCATCACCCACCCAAGCGATTTCACAACCCGCAATGTCGCCACGGCACTCTTTATAGGTCTGGATATCCGCCAACAACTGGCACGGGTGATATAAATTCGTCAGTCCATTTATCACCGGCACCTGGGAGTGTTCGGCAAAGGTTTCGATCATATCGTGACCCGAGGTGCGGATGACGATCACATCTACCATACGTGACATAACACGCGCAGTATCCGCCACCGGCTCACCACGACCCAACTGAGAATGCTCGGTGGCCAGGAAAATCGAATTACCACCAAGCTGGGTCATGGCCGTTTCAAAAGAGACCCGGGTGCGGGTCGATGATTTGTCGAATAGCAGGGCCAAGGTCGCCTGCTGTAGCGACGTATGTCGCTCGTCCTTCGCCAAGGCCTGCTTGAATTCACCGGCGCGATCAATGACGCGCTTGAGTTCGGCGGAACTCAAGTCCATTAAAGATAAAAAGTGTCTCACCATGACCTAGCCATAAACCTTTTCAACTACCTTTATCGTGCGACTAACGATCTCGTCGGCCTCTTGATCCGTCAGAATCAAGGGTGGCAACAAACGAATGACATTACCTGCGGTGACATTAATCAGCAACCCCTCTTTTAAAGCCTCGGCCATGAGTTCCACACAGGGCTGTTGTAGCTCGATGCCAATCATCAAGCCCTGGCCACGAATTTCCTGAACATAGTCTTTGCCAGACAAGCCTACGGTAAGGCCTTCCAATATCTGATGGCCCAGGGTCCGGGCCCTTTGCGCCAGACCCTGGGCCTCCAGGACGCCTATCACCGCCAGGGCCACATGGCTGGCCAACGGGTTACCCCCATAGGTTGAACCATGGGTCCCCTTCTGGAGCACATTGGCGGCCTCGCCCTGGGCCATGCAGGCCCCAATAGGAAAACCGTTGCCCAAGGCCTTGGCCACTGTCATCACATCGGGCCGCGCCTGCCGATGCTGCCAGGCAAACCACTCGCCAGTACGGCACATGCCGGTCTGGATCTCGTCCAACATCAGCAACCAACCCTGTTGGTCACACAATTGTCGCAAGCCCGGAAGATAAGCTTCGTCGGGGATCACCACCCCGCCTTCACCCAGCACCGGTTCCACCAACACCGCAACAACGTCATTGCTATTGGCCGCCACCTTGACGATTGCATCCAGATCGTTATAGGGGACGCGGGTAAAGCCCTGCACCAGGGGTTCAAACCCGGCCTGCACCTTACGACTGCCGGTGGCCGACAGGGTCGCCAGGGTGCGGCCATGAAAGCTGCCCTCCATGACCACGATCGCAGGCGACTTGACCCCCCGGCCTTGCCCATAGAGACGCGCCAGCTTGATGGCCGCCTCATTGGCCTCGGCGCCAGAATTGGCAAAAAACACCCGCTCCATGCCAGCCTTGTGGGTGAGTCGTTCGGCCAACTGTTCCTGCATCGGGATGTGATAGAGATTCGAGGTATGAATCAGGGTCGAGGCCTGCTCACACAGGGCGGCCGTGACCTGCGCATGGGCATGGCCCAGACCGCACACCGCGACCCCCGCCAGGGCATCCAGGTAGGGCTTGCCTGCATCGTCCCACAGCCATACGCCCTCGCCCCGCTCAAAGCTTACTGGCAGGTGGCCATAGGTCTGCATGAGGTGTTGATTCTCCATTGCCATAAAATGATAAAGGCGCCCTCAAAGTGGGGCGCCGTTTAATCAAACGAAAATTCTATTGGGTTATACCGACATTGCCAAGACCATAATAGCCCAAAACACAAAAGGCCCGGTCCCTAAGGGCCGGGCCTTCAGGCAAGTATTGTGTCTCTTCTTAGCCAAAGATTCCAGTGGTATGGGCTGGAGTACCCACAATCATGAAGAATAACATGGGGATAGACAACATGGTGTTGGTGCGGGAAGCCAGCAGCGCGACACGGGCCGCCTTGGCCTTTTCCTCACCGGTGGCCTCAACAATACCTAATACCTTCTTCTGATTAGGCCAAATGAGTACCCACACATTAAACAGCATGACCGTCCCCAACCATGCGCCAATACCGATGTAGGCGGCACTACCCTGTAATGTAAAGGCCTTGACCCAGCCGTGGCCACCGTGCGCCAAATAATAGGAGCCAGTGATCCAGGTCGCCAGCGCCGCCCAGCGGAACCACAACAGGGCGCAGGGAGCGATGTGTTTGGCAATACCGGCTGCGGTATTGTCGGCCTTGGCCTTCTTCATGCCCGGCACCTGAACAAAATTAAAATAGTACAATAGGCCGATCCAGGTAATACCGGCCAAAATATGCAAAAAGCGATCGAATACTAGTGCGAATTCCATAATGGTTTCTCCCGAGAATTTTTAATCAATTTAATGAGCACTACGGTTTATAGGGGCAAAAAATTCTTGGCGAAGTAAAAAAGGATGACGGTCAGCACCACCCCGGCAATGATCGTTCCAGTAATCGAATCGAGTGGGTTTTTCATAGCAATTTCCCTGTGGGTACAGCCTCTAAGAGGCAAGATAATAGTTGACTAGATTGGTCGGACAAGAGGGTAAGGGAATTGCGCCAATATTTCAAGATAATTACCAAAAGCTTCGTTGTGCCCAGCCCTGAGTCTAAGGGGCAGCAGCCAATATCCATATTTAATTTACGTGAATACGATGGGCGAGCATCCAGGCAACACCTTAAGGTAAGGCCTAAATTTAGGGAAGATCGGTATCTGACCCGAATGGTATTTGGCTTTTTCTCATTCCCACGCTCCCGCGTGGGAATGCATACCCCGCGTGAGCACGCACATGTTGTGCCGTCAGGGAAGGGTTCCCACGGAGGACCGTGGGAACCAGGAATCTTGACATCTTGTCCACTGGCGCCTAGCCCCAATTTACACTAAATTTTCGAACTATCCTGGTTCGCAACCCTAAACGAGAGGCAATGTGTATGGCTACAACTACAAAGAACAGTCGGCAACTCACCGCCATCATTGAACGTGAAGGCGATGGCTTTGTTGCCTTGCCCGGAACTGGATATCGCCAGCCAAGGCGGCACAATCGAGTCTTCGCGGGAAAATCTGCGCGAGGCGCTGGAACTTTTTTTCGGAACGGCCTCCGCCAAGGAAGTGGGTCAGCGCCTGCACGGGGAAATCTACATCACCTCACTGGATATTGCGGTTGGCTAAACTTCGCGTACTTTCAGGCAAGGAAGTTATGTTCGATCCTGTTACAACACCACTTTACCGAAGTCCGCAGGCGCGGGAGGCATGTGGTCATGCAGAAGAAAACCGCTGACGGCAGCATCACAATCCCGGTCCCCGACCACTCAGAACTGCGTGCAGGCACTTTACAAGCCATCATTCGTCAAAGTGGATTGGCCCGTGCGGTTTTTGGGTCCTAACCAATGGATGCGCGGACCCTAAATTCTTAATGAAGAGTCCTTACAAAGACCAAAGCGCACTCAGCGCAGCGATAGACCGAAACAAGCAAACGAAGTAGAGTAGAGAAAATAGGTACCTGGCCCCAGTTTGCCTTTTGGTTACCAGCATCATCGGCAATGGGTTAAAGGCAAAAGACAAGACCCTATATGCTGACCCTATGTGACTCTGAGCCGGATTCGACAGCGGGGCTTGTGTTCAGTAAGACGGAGGAATTCCTGGTGGATGGTGCGATACAAAAAGGGTGGCTTGTCCGGAAAAGGATTTGCGTAAAGGATGAATCGTACGACATATATTTTTCGAGTCGGCAAACAGAACTGACATTTACATCTGAGGCATTACTAACCAGTACATTGCTTCCCGCAATGAAGACGGGTATACGGCTGGAAGACTGTGAGGCAGATGCGTTGTTCCTGGCTTCGCTCCCGGAGTTGATGGGTATTTACAGCCTGTGGGAAGCGGGCGCAGGGAAAATAGACATAAGCAACCTGATGCCGACATCGCGTGACAGCCGGGAGACGAACCGGGTCGGTGTGTTTTTTACGGGTGGTGTCGATTCATTCTATACCTTGCTGAAAAACCGGGATGAGATAGACGATGTTATTTTTGTGCATGGGTTTGATGTAAACCTCGGGGATGTAGAGCACCGGAACCGCGTATCGAGGCTGGTCAACCGGGTTGGCGGGGAGTTGGGGGTCAATGTTATAGAGATAGAAACAAACCTGCGTTCACTGCTGGACAGATATGTTTCCTGGAATATGGCGCATGGTGCAGCCATGGCGGCAGTCGCACACCTTCTTTCACCGCTGTTTTCCCGGATCTACATCGCATCGAGTTTCTCGTATGACATGATATTCAACTGGGGAAGTCACCCGCTGCTGGATCCTTTATGGAGCTCCGGTACACTACAGTTGATCCATCACGGATGCGAAACCAAGCGTGTCGACAAAGTGGCATATATATCAGCATATGACATCGTCATGAAGAATTTGAGGGTGTGTTATAAAAACCTGAGTTATCCAAAGGGCGGGCATGACTGGGGATATAATTGCGGGGTGTGTGAAAAATGTCTCAGGACAATGACTGCACTGCGGGTGGCAGGCAAGCTGGAAGAATGCAGGACATTTGCCCGGCCTATCGATTTGAAGCTGCTCTCCAGGTTGAAAAAAATCACGCATGCACAAAAAATATTTCTTGAAGAAAATCTGGCAGCCCTCGGCGTTGAAGACAAAAATTTACGCAAGGCCATAATGAAAGCCCTGAAGAATGTGAAGCACTGACCGTGCAAGTAACCCTCTGGTTGATAACAGGTTCGACAGAGACAGTTTGTCGAAAGTGGAAACAAACGAAGAGCATGTGTTGATAATGAACGGGTGGTTCACCACGAAGTATAAGCAGAATAAATGGACAAATTCGCCCACTTTGATCAACAAAATAGCAGCGGATCACGAATGGTTGCCCTTTGGCTCCTTCAATGGCGAATCCGTCTCCTTTGGGTCGAGGCTGTGTGAAAACGTAAAAATATTTGATTCTTAATAGAATAATTCCCCACTGTCCTGGCTAATCTGGCTTTATATTTATAGGTGGGATTGCCTAATATTTAATCCCTCCGTCCCCTTTTCCTCACTTTTCCCTTTACCCTTGTGGGTGGCGAATGACTCACTTACGCCGGGGTAGGGCAAGACTGCAAATTAAGGTGGTTTCGTGTTACATGTAACGATTCACCGTGCACAGGCGAAAATCTTTTTAATGCGGCGCACCTCCTGCGGGAGCACCAGGACCCGGGTCTTTCATGTCCAGCGGATGGCCGCCACTGCTGAGGCCGGAACCGCCCCGGTTGCAGGCATCCGAGCTGGCATCACCACAGTCAATCGCCCCCGCAATGCCGACATTGGGCGCGATGCTGGTGCGCACGGGTTCAGCCCCAGGATTTTCCCCGTTTGGCCCTGGCCGGGATGTCATGCCACGGGTATCCGCCCGTTTCTTGCGGCAGCCCTGTCCCGGGACGAAATCACAGCCGTCGTTCGCTGGGCCGTTACTGCCTTCGGGGGTGGGTTGATTATCTGGTTGTGCGGGCGTAACCGGGGCAATAGGACCTATTCGCGTAATCGTGGACGGCCTATCAGTCCCCGACGTTCGCGTAGCAGTCCACCCGTCACCTACATCAATCGTATCCCCGTGTTGCTCATCAACAATAGTACCGTCGCGATCAATGGTTGTTGAATCGCGATTAATTAGAGCGCCGTTACGGTCAGTCGTTACCCAGCCAACGGTTCGGTCCCCGTTGTCGCTAAAGTCCCTGGTCTCCCGATCACGGGTGCCGTCAGAGTTGGTTCTGTCTCTATAATTTCCATGCCCGCCCGCATAACTGTAAAAGTGAGTATCTCCCCATCCCCCGACGGCGGTTGGCCCATCCTGTTGCGCCTGACCACGTCCGGGGATGTGTATGCCGTCGGCCGGGCTGCCGGGGCGGCCGGACCCGACACGGGCCTTGCCGGCGGGACCACTGTCGCCCGGGCTGCGGACCATGCAGTCGGCCGAGTTGCCCCCCGAGAGGCAGTCATGCATGGATTGCGGTTTCGTCTCCGGCCTGTTGCCACCCGCACCACCGAGACAACCGGCCGGGTTGAGGCTGCCGATGCCGCAATTCTGCCCCTGACGGCCACCCGGACCCTGGTTCAGGGAGGTGCCGGGTTGGGTGGCCTGCTGCAGTTGTTGTAGTTGCTTGACCTGCTGCAGGCGCTGAGCCGCGACACCTCCCTGGGCGGTATTATCCAGGGCGCTCTGCCCCTGTCCGCCCTTGTTCAGCGGTAGTATCGGTGCGTTTTTCAACAAGGGCGTGTGCTTGACCGCTGGAGTGGTGAGGGGGGCGGTTTTGAGTTTCAGATCCTGGGTCGCGATAGCCCTCTGGGCGGTATTATCCAGGGGGCTCTGCCCCTGTCCGCCCTTGTTCAGCGGTAGTGTCGGTGCGTTTTTCAACAGGGGCTTGGGCTTGACCGCCGGCGCGGTGAGGGGGGCGATTTTGAGTTTCAGATCCTGGGCCGCGACCGGGGTGTCATGCAGGATCACGGCCAGGGTCAGGGTGGTGCCAATGAGGATGGGGATTGCTTTCATAGTCTCTCTCCAAGAGTTCCGCTTTTTTGCCAACGAAACGCAGCGGGCTTTTATAGTACAGTGATGTGGAAATTGAGCAATATATGCCACAACCCTACTGACAATCATCCTTCTTCCGAAAATAAGTCTTGAAATCAGCAACGGTCATATCGAGTATATTACGGTCGGTGGGCCTCATGGAGCATTCTATAAATTTACCCTGTGCCACACAAAGAACTAAAGAAGAGTTTGAAACCGGATACACAGGTCCAGTCATATTCATTGGCCCGGCCTTCCACTAACACATTCTGATAGTCGAGAATTAAGTCACCGGTGTGCACTTTTTGGGTGTCGTTACAAATCACACCGGTAATGTGCAACTTGATCTTCGAATTATGCATACATGCCGATCGGGCCTACCCCCTGTTGCGTGTCGGCGCTCATGCGCTAACGGGTGCGCCCGTCATGCATTCGTAGTAGCCCAGATCCTTGATGAAGCGCTCCAACGGCACCGGCATGCCCAAATAGTAGCCCTGTGCGGTATCGCAACCCATCTCCTGTAGACGATCCATGATCTCGGCGTTTTCGACGCCCTCCGCGGTCACCGACAGACCCAGATTATGGCCCAGGTCGATGGTCGCAAGGATAAGAAGGATAAAAGCCCTATTCCCTAAAGTCCACAGTTATTGAATAGCCGATAACTTCACTTTATTACACTAATCGCTACGAAAACTTATTGAATTCTGCCGCCTCCGCTCTGCTTTACATCCATTTCCGGCCAAATTCTTGCCCTCAGACCAACAGATACCCTGCCGCTCCCACTTGGGTAAAAGCAACTTGAGTTAAATGGTCGGTTTCTTCAGGGTCAATCGAACAAGCGGGATTGCGGCGGTGCCCGGGCTTCTGGCAACAAGTCCGTTCCTCCCGAGGCCGCTTTTTCTCCAGGTGGGTGAGGATCCTCTTGATGACCACCGGGTCTTCTCGGCTTTGGCTTCCTGCGTCACTCTACCTCCGCGTCCATGCAGTCGAATACATGCAATGACTTTCACTGTGCCACCGCATTTCCCGCAGATCTCAATGTCGATATTGCCTACACGGATATAGGTAGGCGTGAGCACTAGTGCATGCACGTAGGTAGAACAATGCAGGAGCAATTGTCGAGGACGCGGAAGCCTTGAACACCCGTTTGAGTCGCTACGCCCAGAGCCTGCCCCGGACTTGATCCGGGGTCATCAATGCCCGGTGTCCGGCTAACGTTCTCTCTTCCCCATATTGATAGCGAGTGCTGCACGGTACTGAATTGTTGCCTGAACACGTAAAGATATTCATGGCAACCGGTTCCACATTACCAATATACGGGAAAACGGGCTGGTCCAAAGAGAGTTTGGACCAGCGGCAACACTTTCCGATTCCGATAGCGCCATTTGTCAAGAGATCGAGAACACCATTTTTACTCCCCGGCTTGTGACTAGCGCCGCAGGATCGCGATCCAGCGATATAAATTTAGCAGGCTCGCCAAGGACCCGGCAATATAGGTGAAAGCCGCAGCTTTCAATATTTTGCGGGCATGATATAGCTGACTCTTTGAGATATATTCCCCCGACCGTAAAAGCGGCAAGGCCCTGCCGAAACTAGCGTTCCATTCGACCGGTAGTGTTATCAGGTGCACCAGCGTACCAAAGGCGATACCCGAGATACCTGATATAAAAACCAATCCACCCAAGGTCGGCGAACGCGCGACCAGCGCCAATAACGGCACAGCCATAATAGCGGCACTGCCCAGTTTTTCGGTAAAACGCGCGATCGTTACCAGTGAATGGCGCAACTTGAAAACAGGGTAACCCGAGGCATGCTGCACAGCGTGCCCCACCTCATGTGCGGCAATGGTGATTGCCGTCAGCGATTTGCCGTTGAAGTTGTTGGGCGACAGACGCACCGCCCGGTCTACTGGATCATAGTGGTCCTGGTTGGCACTGGCCTGCTCCACCGAAACACCTTCGATCTTCAATTGCTCCAGCAAATGGGCCGCCAGTTCTCCGCCAGTCCCCGGAAATAAGTCACCTGGAGATTCGTATTTTTTCAGTACGCGAGTTACCCAGTAGTTGGGCAGATAAATCAGCGCTGCCATCAGACCCGCAGCGAGGGCAATTAGCAATATGTGCATGAGGTGTGGCTGGATTCAATCCGATTGGCGCTTGTTGCAACACCATTTTGAATGAATCTCGCCACGTCCGCCACCCCGGGCGAATCTGTAAGTCCCACATAATTTACGGGTTTTGTCGATAGCAGGCAGCGTCTACAAGCTAAATGCCTTGCGTCCCGCCTGCGGCCCCACGGCGATGCGGTAGGTGGCCGCTCTCGCGTATCCCTGCGCTTCGCGGCATTTGTACTTATCCCTGCACATCATGGAACTGCCCAGCAGTTGATTCATCGGGTCTTCATCCATCGCATCTGCGGCCAGATAGCTGTTTTCGGCAACTGCTCCAGCAGCCCTTCCTTCTCCAGAAAACGGCCAATGCGCCGGGCAATGGTATGGACCAGTTGAGTGAGTTCGTCGCTGGTCGGCGCTCTGACCCACCGGAACCGGGTGGCTGCCCCGTTGGCACCATCTAAGTAAACGCCATCCAGGAACAGCAGTATGAAGCAAAGGAACAGCAAAAATTGACTCAAAATTCAATTTGGGTCCATTCTTGACCTAATCGGCCAAAAAACCGATTATACCGGCTCGATAAGGTGTGCCTGAGGGCACCGTCGTCCAAAACGCAATAATCCCATCCCACTTCCCCCTGAAGGAGCCCCATGAAAGCCAGTGACCGTAAGCGCCTGCTGCGCGAAATGATTTTCTACCGCCGTTTTGAGGAAAGGACCTTCGAGGCCTATATGGAACGCAAGGTGGGCGGATTCCTGCACCTGTACTCCGGTCAGGAGTCTGTCGCCACGGGCGTTCTGGAAGTGGCCCGACCCGGCCATGATTATGTCATCACCGGCTATCGTGACCATGTCCATGCCATTAAGGCGGGCGCGCCGGCACGAGAGGTCATGGCGGAACTCTACGGCAAGGAGACCGGGTCCTCTAAGGGTCGCGGCGGCTCCATGCATATCTTTGATCCCAGCGTCAATTTCATGGGGGGCTATGCCCTGGTGGGGCAACCCTTCCCGCTGGCGGCAGGTCTGGCCCTGGCCTGCAAACACAAGGGCACCGACCAGATCGCAATTTGTTTTCTCGGCGACGGCGCCAACAATCAAGGCACCTTCCATGAGACCCTCAACATGGCATCGGTATGGAAACTGCCGGTGTTATTTGTTTGCGAGAACAACCTCTACGCTATCGGCACCCGTATTGAGCGTTCTACTGCGGTGACCGATCAATATAAAAGGGTATGTGGCTACGATATTCCCTCCAGCCAACACGATGGCCAGGACATTGATGTGGTCATGGGGTCGGCACGCGAAGCGGTCAACCACGTACGCAGCGGCAAGGGCCCCTATTTTATTGAATACCTAACCTACCGCTATCGTGGTCACTCCATGTCGGACTCCGGTGCCTATCGTTCCAAAGAGGAAGAGAAACAATGGTCCAAACGTGACCCCATCATCCTGTTTACCGACAAACTCAAGGATGAAGGCCTGATAAAAGATGAAGACATCAAGGCCATGGAAAAAGAGATCGACGACGAGATCGAAAATGATTGCATCAAGTTCAGCGAAGAAAGCCCCGAACCCAAGGTTGAAGACTTGCACAAGTACGTGCTTGATGACAATCCCGACCCACGCTGGATCGGACCCCTACAGAATAACGAGGCCTAAGACATGGCGGAAATAGCATACTGGGAAGCGATCCGTCGTGCCCACGAAGAAGAGTTGAACAACGACCCCAATGTCATCGTCATGGGCGAAGACATCGGTGTCGCCGGTGGCACCTATAAAGCCACTTTGGGGCTTTACGATACGTTTGGTGAGCAACGGATTATTGACACGCCCATATCGGAAAATTCCTTTACCGGCATCGCCATCGGTGCCTCCATGGCGGGGCTGCGCCCCATCGTCGAGATCATGTCCATCAACTTTGCCCTGCTGGCCCTGGACACCCTGATCAATGCCGCCGCCAAGATTCGATACATGTCCGGTGGCCGCGCCTCCTGCCCCCTGGTGATGCGTACCCCCGGTGGCACCGCCCACCAGTTGGCGGCGCAACACTCGGCCCGGCTGGCGCGTATGTTTATGAGCACCTCGGGGTTGCGTGTGGTGACCCCACGCGGCCCTCTGGATGCCTACGGCATGTTAAAGAGCGCGGTACGCTGTAACGACCCGGTGATCATCATCGAACACGAACAGATGTATAACCTGCGCGGCGAAGTGCCCGACGAAGAGACCTTCCGCCCCCTGGAGGGTGCCGAAGTGGTCCGCCAAGGCAAGGACATTACCCTGATCGGTTACAACTATAGCGTTCACTTGTGCCTGCAGGCCGCCGACAAATTGGCCAAAGACGGTATCGACGCTGAAGTGATCGATCTACGCGCCCTCAAACCCCTGGACCGGGAGACCATTCGCCGCTCGGTAGAAAAAACCCATCGTGTGGTCATCGCCGAGGAAGATGAGGCCCCGGTGGGCGTGGGCGCGGAAATCATCGCCATCATCAACGAAGATTGTTTCTTCGCTCTGGACGCACAGCCCATTCGCATCCACGCCGCCGACGTGCCGGTGCCTTACAATGCCAAACTGGAAAAGGCCGCAATTCCGAACGTGGATGATGTCTATCAAGGTGCATTAAAAGCGGTCGGGAAAATTTAACTATAGAGAAAAGATACAAGAGAAAAGATTTAAGAAAACAAGCAAAACAGAATATTGATGTGACAGATAACGTGAGTTGGACTGGAAAAAAATGGGCACTTCTATTAATTAATAACCCCTTCTCCCTCAGGGAGAAGGCGAGGATGAGGGGATAGTAAAATCAATATGTTATTTCTAATAGATCCCCTCACCCTAACCCTCTCCCGGAGAGAGAGGGCATTAATAGAAGTGCCCAAATACCATGACTCTGTCTATTTCGAGTCTTCTCTCCTGCATCTTTTCTCTACTTAGAAATAACAAATA
>VAOU01073455.1_pt1 | contig 27793 bp, 37 predicted proteins | sample 3393871 | NCBI WGS metagenome assembly VAOU01 (sample SAMN08290440, study PRJNA428436) | hydrothermal vent metagenome | isolation source: Deep-sea hydrothermal vent chimney | place: Atlantic Ocean: South-mid Altantic Ridge | depth 1820 m m
CTTTCACCTCCTGAGAAGGATGACATTACTGGTGAGATTCATATTCGTCCTATGCTCACCGGCCAGTTGTCCACAAAGTTACCTGGATTTTTCGATGAGGCTTATTATAGCATGACTAAAATTGAAAAAGGTAAGTTGCTATACAAGCTACAAACTGTCTCATTTGGGTATCATAAGGCAAGGTCAAGACTTTCAGGTGTTCTAAAGCTTTTACCTGACTATGTGGACAATGACTACAACGTAATTATTAAAACACTTAAGGAGAATCTTAAGAAAGGAGAGGATAAAAGACCAATTCTAGGGCTAAGCAACTCAAAATGAGCAAAAAATTAGTCAGTAGAGACCTATTAGAAGAGGATGGAAGCTATTGGGCATATAAGCCAATAGAGAAGCGGTGTATATCATGTGAATGGTATCGTAAGAGAAAGGAATTAGTTGGAAAATATGGAAGTTGTGAGAGTGAGCCTCCTATGCGTGGCAAGTACACTGTTGTATTTCAAGACTCTCACTGTGATGATCATATACCAAACAAAAAATTTAAAGCAAAGGAGATAAAATGAGTAATGAAGACCCTTGGGAACATAGATCATCAGGTATGCTATGTAAATCATGTATGTGGTATGCTGAAAAAATAGAAGAAAGTGTAAAAATTGGGGGAATTGGAAGGTGCCGACGACACTCTCCTACACTAAATGGCTACCCTGTCGTTATTTCTGCTGACTGGTGTGGTGACCATAAACTAAGTGAGAACGTATCTTAAACTTTAAATGGAGAAAAGTAAATGAATGAAGAAGCTGGAGTAAATGTAGGAATGGACATGGATTTTAATGCCTCTGAGGAAGCAATTGATATTCCATTTCTTGCTGAGGGAGTATATATTGCAAAGATACAGTCTGTAATGTATAAAACAGATATATCCCTCCTTGAGATAACCTGGGTTTTGGAGAATAATGGAGGGACTTACCCTGGGACTGAATTCTCCATAGATGGAGCTAAGGTAAAGCAAAATATTTGGCTCCCGAAGGCAGGTGACGAGAAAGAAATGTCAGCTAATGGAAAGATGACAAAGAGGCAATCTAAGCTCAACTCTCTTAAGAGATTTTGTGAAACTCTAGGGGTTAGTGGAAACACCCCTGAGGAGATCAACGATGCTATCCTCTCCGGTTCATGGGGAGGGGTAACGGGGAGAATTACTGTTAAGGTAAAAGAGGATGACTATGGGATTAAAGAGGAAGTGCGTAAAGTTGAATCTTTAGATTCTTAAGCCTTTATCACAGGCTAGTGGAGTGACACGCGTTTGTTAAGCCTCCACTAGCCACTCTCTTTATAATTAAACTTAGGATAAAAATAAATGAAAAAGAACATCGACCCATTTAATAAAATTTTAGACGAAATGAAAAAACTCCATATGAAGAAATCAGCCGACTATGGAACTGATGAAGACCCCTATGCTAATATAATGGAGGCTGAAAAGATGGGAATTGAGGCATGGGAAGCGGTAGTCATTAGGATGGGAGATAAACTCTCACGGCTTCAAAGCCTCTCCTTAAATCAAAAGCTTGAGAATGAATCAGGAGAGGATTCCTTCCTAGACTTAGCTGTTTATGGAATAATAGGCCTCATTATGTTAAGAAGACTTAATGATGAACGCCTCTTGCCAATAGAAGGATAACTTAAATGAGTAAGACAATTCAATTAGCAAGATCAGTAATGGTAGATGCGTTTAAAGAAGACCCTGATTTTAAAAGTGTGTATGTAGCTAATGTAGCAATAATTTTACATGACCGTTTAAATATTAAAATTAAAAAAGAAAGGGATGATATAGCTTTAGCAATTATTGATTTAATCTTTGAATATAATGAAAAATATTACAATTATGGTGAGGAGGTAGTTAATGATATGAGGGGTTTAGAGTTAGATATATGAATAAATGCACTAAATGTGACAAGGAGTTTAAAAAAGGCCAATTTATGGTAGCAGTTAGCCAGAGTCCAGGTAAATACCACCATTCTTCTGATGAATGTGAGAAAGATTTAATAAAAAGACCTGACATTAACGAATACTTCCTCTCAATGGCAAAACTAGTAAGTACAAGGGGAACCTGTATACGGCGGAAAGTAGGATGTGTTCTTGTAGATAAGCATAAGCACATTCTCTCCACTGGGTACAATGGGGCATCTAGTAAAAGCCCCCACTGTATTGACTTTCCATGCCCAGGGGCTGACTACTCATCAGGAGAGGGGCTTGAGCTTTGTGAGGCAATTCATGCGGAGCAAAATGCCCTACTTCAATGCTCAAATATGTTTGATATAGATACCTGCTATGTAACATGTAGCCCTTGCGCTCATTGCACAAAGATATTATTAAATACATCATGTAAAAACATAATATTCCCTAAAGATGAAAATTATCCTCATAAGAACGCAAAAATTATGTGGGTAAAAGATGGAAGGTTATGGAATTATACTTTTAGAGGTATAAAATGAAAACTGAAAAAGAATTACAACGCTTAAAAGAAAGAAGAGAGGATAGATGGAACTTATTTTTTGCCACAGCTACACAAGGATTACTTTGCTACTATAGAAATGGAATAGCACCATCCTACATTATTGAAGAGGCCAAAAATCTAACTATTGAAATGGTAAAAATTAGTGATAATATGAGGCATAAATGAAATTAATTAAACCAAGCTATGAGATCACTACAAAATTTGATGGGAAAGAAGTCCTAAGAGTTTTAGAAAAAATAGGCCGAACGGCGTATAAAAGTGAGGATAAGATCACAATTAAATCAGCCCCAGAGTTTATATTAAAGATAATAGATAGGGAGCATGAAGCTGTTTTAGAATTCTTTGATATAACTTTTAAATGGATTTGTGATAGAGGTGTCTCACATGAACTAGTCAGGCATAGAATTGCCTCCTATCTTCAAGAATCAACTAGGTATTGTAATTATAAGGGAGGGATTACTTTCGTCATACCACCTTGGGTAGATATACTTCCTGATGATTATTGTGGAGAGGGAGAGTCTATTACATATCAAGAAACTGGTAACCCTTTATCAATGCCCTTTCTTTATCCTGAGAGTGTATGGATTCAGTCTATGCTAAATACTGAAATATCATACAGAAAATTATTAAAGGAGGGATGGAAACCTCAGCAAGCAAGATCAGTGCTACCTAATTCTTTAAAGACTGAAATAAACTTCAAGATGAATCTAAGGGAACTTAGACACTTCTTTAAACTACGAACTCATCATACAGCACATCCGCAAATGAGAGAATTAGCTATACCTATGCTTAAAGAGCTAAAGATTAAACTTCCTATTATATTTGATGATATAGAGATGGAATAAATAATGGGAATGAATCTCAAGGCATGGCTTTTATCCACATTTATTATAGGTATGATATCAGGGCTAAGTATCTATCCAATAATTGAATATCTTTACATACACATTAATATATTTTTTAGATAGAAAATGAAACTAGAACAACTCCGTCCGCGATTCATCCTGATGTCCCTTGAGGAACAAACTCAAGAGATTAGAGCATATAGAGAGAGAAGGAACCTAGATCTCTCAAAACCTAGTACATATAAGAAATCAGAGACTAAAAGTAAAACTCCTAATATTTTAAAAGAGCTGGCAAAGACGCTAGGGGTATCAGTTAAATCTTTAAAGGAACTAAAGAATGCCAAAAGTTAATCCACAGGATATATCTATTAGAGGTGACCTTAAGAGATGGAGGAAAAATATGGGAAACATTGAGTCCCTTGTTGCCTCCATTCAAAGACTAGGGCAAATTCAACCCATTGTAGTTGATAGAGAGATGAGGCTTGTTGCCGGTGGTAGACGTTTAGCCGCATGTTTAGTTCTTCAATTCACTGAAATGCCAAATATTTTAATAGATTATGTATTCGCAGACACAATGAATGATATAACATTGAGGGAAATCGAGCTTGAGGAGAATGTCCAGAGGAAGGATTTTGAGCCATCTGAACAAGTCCTCGCCGTCCAAGAGCTTCATAAACTTAAGCAGGAAATACACGGCGTCGCTTCATCTGATAACGCCAAAGATGGCTGGGGGCTTAAAGAAACTGCTGATATTATGGGAGTATCCGTTAATAAAGTCTCAAGGGATTTAAAGCTTGCTAAAAATATTGAGGAATTCCCTCAACTCGCAGAATGTAAGACAAAGAATGATATAGAGAATGGAGCAAGTGCTATTGTAAATTCTACCGATAGGGCAGTTAGAGTTGAAGAATATAAAAAAGACTCCGTTATGAAGGATTGGACAAAAAACCTCTCTAACATGGACGCTATAGAGCATATGAAGACTATAGAGGATAAGACTATAGATATCCTCTGCGTCGACCCTCCATTTGGGATAAATTTAGATCAAATTAAATGGGGAAAAGAATTAAAAACAGAAAAAAATGACCTCCTCTATGAAGATTCTCCTGAGAATATAATTCCTCTATATGAAAAAATAGCTAAAGAGTCGTATAGGTTTTGTAAAGGTAAATCTCATGGTTATGTATTTCTTGCAATAAGCCATTTCTCTAAATTCTCAGAGGTTTTTAAAAATGAGGGATGGCTAGTATCAGCAAAACCTATAATTTGGACTAAAAATGCAGGTAACTGCCAATGTAATATGCCTTCCAGATGGCCTGCCTCTGGATATGAGGCTATTATGTATATTAGGAGAACAGATTCAGAACTAGTCCGTCAAGGACTCGCTGATTTTATTTCCATCCCTCCTATTTTACCATCAAAGAAGGTGCATCCGGTGGAACGCCCTGTTGAATTGATAAAGGAACTCCTCTCTCGTGTATGTATTCCTGGCCAAACAGTTTATGACCCGTGTGCAGGGAGTTTTTCAATGGTTGAAGCCGCCCTTAGTCTTCAACTCATTCCTATTGCAAATGATATTGAGGAAAAGTGTTATAATATTGGAGTTGATAGGGTTGTTAATTATATGAGAGGGAAAAAATGACTAAAAAATCACCTAATTATAAAATATGTAGGTACTGTAAACGTCCACTGTGTAAGAAACTACATGATGGTTATATTATTGTTGCAGGCCATAAATTTTGTAGTTATAAATGTATAATAGAGGCTCTTTGGAATAGGGATATTAAAATAGCCGATATTTGGAAATAATACAAGTGACTAAAAAAGAGAAATCTAAACAATGTAAAAACTGTAGTATTCTATTAAATAATTATATTACTGTAGCAGGACACATGTTCTGTAGCTATAGATGTATAAAGCTTAGTATTATTTTTGGCCATATTAAAATAGCAGATATTTGGAAATAGTAGCATGTACAATAATTGTAGATGCTCTTAAATTGACAGGATAAAAATGATAGTAAATACAGAAGGCCCTAGTAATGCAAATATCTTCATCGTGGGTGAAGCACCTGGGGTTGATGAGGATATAACTGGAAGGCCATTCATAGGGGCATCTGGCCGACTCTTAGATACTTTGTTATCTCAAGCAGGTATATATCGCCATGAATGCCTAGTGGGTAATGTAGCTAGGGAAATGCCAAGAGATAACAAAATTGGCGTTTACTACCTAGATTCTAAAAAAACAATCCCTAATGAATCCATGAAGAGGTGGATTGGTGAACTTGAGATGGAGATAAAGAAGGCAAAACCTAATATAGTAATAGCCTTAGGTAATACCGCCCTCCATGCCCTATGTGGAGAACATGGAATAGATAAGCTTAGAGGGACAATGATGGAATCAACCCTAGTACCTGGAGTAAAAGTCCTTCCCACAAATCATCCTGCTAGAATCCTTAGAGATTGGTCAGCTTATTTTCCTACAGTATTAGATTTAAGGAAAGCAAAGACTCAATCAACTTTTAAAGGGATTCCAAAAGATGTGAGAAATTTGGTAATTAATCCCTCTAAAGATGAATGGGTAGCATATTGTGAGTTCCTACTAAATGACTCCAGTGTTAATAAAATCTCCCTAGATATTGAAACCCTACAACCTGGCTCCCATATATCCTGGTTTGGCATGGCACATAGTTTCAAGGATGCCATGTCTCTCCAATTGATAAAAGGCAGAACTCCTCAATTTACCGAAAATGAGGAAATTGAGATATGGAATGCTATTTCTAATCTAATGGAATCAGGGAAGAAGTTTATAATGCACAATGCCTCATACGATGCCTCTGTTATATTCCTAAACCACGGGATTACAACAAAGAACATTTGGATGGATACTATGATAGCTGGGCATACATGCTGGACTGAAATGCCAAAAAACTTAGGCTTCATGGCATCAATTTGCCTCACCGTTCCAGCCTGGAAGCATCTATCAGGCCAAGATATGGGAACCTACAATGCTCTCGACGCCGCTAATACATTCGGAATTGCCCAATTTATGGAAAAGGAAATAGAAAGATTAGGAGTATATGATGCCTATAAAAGGACTATGAATCAATTAGACTCTATCATGATGTTAGGCCTTCAGGGAGTTTTAGTTGATGAGGATGCCAGAGAAAAGGCATTTATTGATACTAAAGATAGTATAAATGAAGCGAAAGAAGCCCTTAAAGTTTTCACAAAACAAGATATAAACTATAACTCTCCTAAGCAGATTCAAAAACTTCTTTACGTTGATATGGAATTCCCTATTCAATATAAAAGAAGAGCTAGTGTTCATGATAAAAGAGCTATAACAACTGATGAGGGGGCAATGAAGAAGCTATCATCTATTACTAACTCACCCCTACCTAAGATGATAACAAAATATAAAAAGGCAACTAAACTCCTTACATTTTTAAAGTTTAAAACGGATGAGAAGGGTCGAGTTTATACCTCATATAATCCAACAGGAACTGATACATATAGATGGAGTTCATCCGAAAACATCATTTTACCTTTTGGGCCTAAAAACCTTCAAAACATTCCACAAAAGATAAGGAATATCTTCACCCCAGATGAGGGAAAAGTTATAGTACAGGCTGATTATGTTCAAGCCGAGGCGGTTGTAATGGCCTACCTATCCAACGATCATATTCAGAAGAAATTATTCAAGGATGGTTTTGGCAAAACGGATGCTGAGAGAAAAGAAAAATATGATATCCATCGACTGACAGCCTCACTAATGTATAGAATACCTACCAAAGATATAAGTAGTGAACAGAGATTTATAGGAAAAAAATTAAGACACTCACTAAATTACTCAGGAGGGCCTCAGGTTGTTATAAAGGAACTGGAATGTAGCCTGCATGAGGCAAAGAAGTTAATAGAATTATTTAAACGAGCGAATCCACTCCTAGAATCATACTATGAGGGAATTAAACAGGAGCTTAGGCAGACCAGAACATTAACAAACCTGCTTGGAAGAAAGAGGAGATTCTTTGGTAGAGGGGATGATCTATATAGAAGTGCCTATGCTTATAAGCCTCAATCAACAATTGGGGAGATGTTAAACCTATCCTTAGTGAACTTCTACAATAAACATGGAGAAGATGTTGATATACTGCTTCAACTCCACGATGCTATATATGTTCAATGCCTTGAGAAGGATGTACCAATTGTGGTAGGGTATTTAAAGGAGGAAATGATTTGGCCTATTAAAGTTAATCATGAGGAAATGTTAATTGATGTAGATTTTAAAGTAGGGAAAAACTGGGGAGAAATGGAACTTTATGAATAATGAAATGAGACTATATTTAAAGTTAATTGAAAAACACCTAAATTTTATAACAAATGCTGTCTGCTTTATAATGATTGAAGTTTTACTTGTTCTAATAGTTAATGTATATAAATAATTAAATTTAAAGGGAAAACAAATGTACAAAGATTTAGAGATCGGGCATAAAATAGCTATCAAATTAACAATTGGTGAAGTAACTAGACTAATTGAAGGGGCATTTCAGGGGTACGAAGAAAAGCCTCATAAGGCTATAATAAAACTTGACCTCAACTGTATTGATACTATTCACATTACAACCGATTTGGAAATGTTTAAAACATATAAAGAACTTCTAGTAGAGGTATAGAATGTATGAAAATTTAAAAGAGGAAATGAGTCAAGAGATATCCCTTCAATTTACAGCTAATAGAATAACTAAAGTTATAAAGGGAACACTTTTAGGATACAAAAGTAATTCAAATAAACTCATAATAAAAGTAGACCTAGGATGTACTGTTACTAGCACATCAATTAATTTAGGGATTCTTGAATCTCTCGAAAAACTTAGTAAGATAATAACTAAATAATAAGGAAAACAAATGTACAAAGATTTAGAAATTGGCCAGAAAATAGGTGTTCAATTCGTAGCTGGTAACACAAATGCGGCTGTTGAGGGAGTATTTTTAGGTTATATAGATAATCCTGGTAGAATTTTAATAAGGGTTGAAACTGGTATCGTTCATGTGTCAACACATCCAGGAATTATAGTATCAATTCTTGAAATTAGCAACATAGTAACAACTGGAAACATCTCTCCTATAAAAAGAGATAATTAGTGCGGGAAGTAGGTGACTGGCTTACATCCTATAAGAAGTACCTTGAGGAGACTGAAAGCCCAAGAATTTTCCATACTTGGGTAGGTCTCTCCTGCATTTCAGCGGCACTTAGGAAGAAAGTGAAGTTTGGTCTGGGCAGGATAAACATATACCCTAACATGTATGTTGTTTTAGTGGGGCCTCCGGGTGCAAGAAAGAGTCAGGCTATTAGCTATGGCCAGGAGATACTCTCAGATATCCCTGATGTAGTCACATCATCTGACTCAACAACTCCAGAGGCCTTCATCCGCGACCTTGCCGATGCTGTCCAAAGTGACCCTGTTCCACCACGAGGGGAGATGTTCACACACTCCTCCCTTACAGTAATAAGTAAGGAGTTTGAGATATTTCTAGGAAATAAACTTTCAAATCAGAGAATGCTTGTCCTACTCACTGACTTTTGGGATGCACCTGAAAGACCATGGGTTTATAAGGTAAAACATGGAAGGTCAGATACTATACCTAGTGTATTCCTCTCTCTACTAGCCGCCACCACGCCTAATAGCTTATCAAACTCACTGCCACAGAGTGCAATAGGTGGAGGACTCACCTCTAGGATTATGTTTGTCTATAGTCAAACTAAGCAGAAAAAAATACCTATTCCAGAGATGAGCAATAATCTAAATAAACTACAGGTAGGATTAAAAAAAGATCTCTTTGTAATTAGTAAGATCGCTGGTAGTTATGTCTTTAGCCCTGAGGCTAAAAAGATGTGGATAAAATGGTATAATTCATTTAATGACCTAGACCCTGATAGATTGTGCAAAGATCCTAGTTTTACTGGGTGGTATGAAAGGAAGCAAACTCAAATTATCAAAGTCTCTCAACTAGTTGCGGCATCCCAATCTAGTAACTTAACTATTGAGGAGAGTCATATAAAAAGGGCAATTAAGATAATTGAAGAATGTGAGGTATCAATGGCACAGGCTTTTACTGGCGTCGGTAGGAGTAACATCGCTATTGATACTGATGCAATTATGAGTATCATAAGGCAACATAAAAAGATATCGGAGACTAAACTTAGGGCTATGGTATGGAGGGATATAGATAGTCAAAAATTCAATCTAGTCATGGACACATTATATAGAGGAGGTTTTGTATCAAGGGAGTATAAGATGACGAACAAGGATGGAGATGAGGTATTCACGAGGCAACCTGGGATAAATGCCTCCATATGGTATAAATGGGAAGGAGAATAAGATGGAAAAGCTAAATAAAGAACAAAGAGAAACTCTAATGGGTTCAACTGTAGTTGTTTTTAAATTTGTAAAGCAAGGATGGAATTATATGACAAGGGAAAAGATATACACATCAATAGAATGCAAAGAAAGGAAGGGATGGATAGTTGGATTTAGATACCTACCATACGGAAAAGAGGTTGTAGAGGATAATGACAACTATTTTGTGAGTTATAAAAAGCCCTGCTTCCCTTGTGTTTTAATTTCATTTAGTCCAATGATGAATTCAGTACAGGTGCCAATGGATGGGTATACCCTATTTAATTAATTAAATAAAGTGGGCTAGAGATCTACCCTAGCCCACCCAAAGATTTACTTTAAATTATTATCAGGAATATTAAAAGCCTCCCTCATAAGAGATATTAGAGGTAAAAAGGTATCATCTATCTTTGTCTCTGATTTCTTTATTGCCTCCTCAATAGAATCTAAAACCTTATCAACAAGGTATCTCATAATATCAGGCGTTAAAAGTTTGAGCAATTGGCCAAGTAGCATAGGTAATAGTCTTACAATTAAATCTTTTCCCATAACATTCTCCATAAAAGTTTAAGTTTCTCCTTAATTACTTCAAGCCGTATTGAGAATACTTTCCTCATATACGGCAACCTCTGGGTACTATACACTAATAACTTCCATTTAATTTTTTTTCATTGTCATCATTTGAATTATTGCTGTAGTTATCAGCAAGATTATTAGAATTGTTATCATATGTTGTTTGGCCACAGATTTCAGGGCTATTATTTGTATCAGGTGACAAATTATCAGTGCTATCTCCACACCTAAATAGCAAAAGGATACAAAATAGATATATAATAACCCTTAATGTCTTCATTGTATCGTACTAGTTGAGTTATCGCTACTATCAGAGTTGTCCGAATTATCAACTGAATTATCCGGTTGTTCACTTTGATCGTTATCCCCTGCATCTACATCTGTCACGTTTGTATCGATTGATGAATTGTCAGTAGCATAATTATTCGTAGTGGTTTTATCACCACAAGATAAAAATACCAAAGCTAAGCATGCAAGAAAACCCAGAGCTATTAGAATATTCTCAAAGAATTTCATAATACAAAAAGTCCTTTCGGCTTATCAACTACTATATCAATATGTGTATGAGGCTTTGACTTATAAACTGCAATCCTCAATATTTTAGCCTTTTGGCAGGCATCTATAAAAGCGTACATATGCTCTCCTTTTAGAACTAATAAATCTGCCGCCTCACCTGTAGGGTGATTTCCCTTACCTCCAATATACTTATCAAATTTCTCACACCTAAATCCTGAGGTTACCTTAAGAGGCTGTCCATATTCACCCCGGATAAAATCAAGCCTCCTAACGAACTCATGGCTCATCATATCCCTTCCCTTAAATTCACACACTCCTGGCATATGATGCTTGCACATGAATTCTTCAGGTTTAAACCATTTAATATCACCCCAGAAGCTTCCTGTATTATTTTGTGTCATTTAATCACCTACTATTGGCCTGTAAAAATCCCTTTTAATTTGAGTAACTGAAATCTCAATCCTAGAGATATCCCTCTTAATCTCCTGAAGTTCTGTTTTCATTATCACCTGCTGGGTATATGAAGTAAAAAGGGCTGTTAAGAATGCTATTAGGATTGCCTCAATAATCCTCTGTGATCTAAATGTTCCCTTTTGGCTATTAGCCCCTAAAGTCATAAAAGGAATAAATTCTATCCATTTATCCATAATCTATTCCTTAATTAACCATGTTCTCAATTTCATCATTAAACTGTATTCTTAGGAGGTGCTTAACTCCTATCACAGCTATATTAATCTTCTCTATATCTACTCTAGCCAATGTATCTGAATCTGACTCAAGAAGTACAGTCTTGAGTAGGGCAAACTTTCGTAGCGCTCTTTTAGATTCCTCTGGCCTAGAAGCCTTATTAATTTGAGATGTTATATAGGTAGCAAAACTAACGTCAGAGTCTAATGCATTAAGCTCCTGAGTTGTAGGTTTAGCACCTAACTTAACCTTATCCCAAGACTTGATAAAGGGGCCGTTTCCATCAGAATTATCCTGTAGTTGAAAATCAGTATCGGGGTCAAATGATTTGCCCCTATTCTTTAAAATATATGAAACCTTATTAAACATAATAAACTCCTTCTATTCGTAGTTATGCTCCTATTCTATACCCTTCAAAATATGAGCTTGCAAAATTTCCATATATATCCCTATTAGCAGTAGTTCCTTGATATACAAAAGTTTCAAAATAATCTGTTGAGCCATTAGCATCTAACATAGCTACAACAGAAACACCTTGATATCCAACTCCACTAGAAAATACCCTCCCCTCAGCCGCTGATACTCCATTTTTATATATATAAGTCATTAATGTTTTTTGGTCTTCTACTGGTGATACCCATATAAGTACAGCATGAAATAAATATTTTCCTGCTATAGAGGGAGTGAATTTATCAAGAGCAAAATTATTATTAGTATCAAAAGCCTCTGTTGACCATGTAATTTTAGTTGCTATACCAGGAACAATTCCTACCTGATTTACTCCATTCTTATGAACATGAAATATAGGTTGTACAGCACCTCCAGCCCATTTCACGCCAGATGCCTGAACTGAGTCAGCAGTTAATACTTGCCCATCAGGGCCTACTGCTATTCTTACATTATCTACTCCATTATAAATAGTAATATCTCCTTTCGTCGTTGCAGGTGACAGAGCATTAAATGCAGGAGCTTTTGTCACCTGGCCAGTACCACCCTTTGCAATTCCAAGTGTCCCTCCAATATTACCTATAGCTAAATTCGCCTCAACAACATCAACATCAACCTCATTGTTAGCCACATCATCAGTTATAGTAACCTTATTAGACCCTGCATTTACCTTCTTAAGTTCAAAATCAAAGCCTATTTTTTGCTTATAAAGTCCAACTCCTCCAACTCCTACATTAGAGACAGTGTTTATTTCACCACCGCCTCCAGTCCCACCTCCACCTATAATAGTCATATTATCTTCTCCTTAAATATATTCTATTTCTAATACTTTACCTGCACTTGGACATGCAAAATATACCTTAGTCCTTCCAGCAGTTAAATTATTCCACGAATAGACAGAGCCGGACTTTAGGGTAAAATATGGAGCAGTAGGTGTCGCTACCTTACCTGTTTCATATGAATACCTAATATCAAAAGCTGTCCTACATTGGAATTGGATCTTACCTAGACCTTGAGAAAAATCAAAAGAATATTCAGCATTCGCATTTGTCATAGTGACATTTGCATGCCTAAGAATCTGAGCCATTTTTATCTCCTTCTTTTAGAATTTAGAGCATATACAATAATTGTAAACGCTACAAAGTTACTTAGATGATGGTACTGCAAATAAGTACTGCGCCGCCTCAAGAACAGGATCTCCATCTTCCCTGTTATATATCGACGGAAGCTCATCATAGTTAAACATTTTAGGGAACTTATAAATACTACCTCCCCTCAATTCAGCCTGCGCTGTCCGCTTAAAAAAGTCTGCAAGGGCAAAGAGGGAGGGTTCTTCATTATCCTCCATTGTCTGCCTCCCAGCCTCAAACATGGATTGTTGAAGAGGGTTCATTCTAACTCCTACTCCTCCCTTCAAATTAACATCTAGGAGGGGAAGGTGAAATACATGGTTATATAGGTTAATATCCAGCATCTTATCAGCACCCATAGCGGCACCACCTAATAACAACAACTTCTTAATAAACTGATTAGCTACTGGAGTATCAAAAATATCCTTCTCTTTAGTCCATGCCTCCTGCATAGAACCCCATTTAAATTTATAACTAGCATCTAGCATTTTCTTCTTCGTTTCCCTAAGTGCTATCTTAGCAGTATTTTTACTCACCTTCGCAGTCTTAGAGAACATATCTAGGTTTTGTTCGAAAATCCTAAAGACCGTTCCATTAAACATAAATAGCGCTTTCATATTAGGATCTCTTAACCATACAGGATGGTTATTAATCGCCACTCCATTTGACTTTAAAATCATATCTGTTATGGCAAAATGTGCCTCCGTAGCCGTCATTCCCCTCTTTTGCACCATGAGCATTGAGCCTACAACTGAAACACTTCTATCATATTGCTCAACACCCCTTACAAGGAGAGAACCCTTATGATTAAGCCACTGAGCACCTGCTTTCAAGTATTCAACTGAACCAAATCTAGCACTTTTTAGATCAGTTATAGGTGTTGATGAGCCAGGAATAGCATCTGCAATCACCTCAAGTATATTATCAATCTTTGTTCTATTAATAACTATCTGCTCAAAGTCACTAAATTTAAGCTCGCTATATCCTGCTGATTTCCTCACAGCAGAGAAGGCTTGTTTGAGATTTAATTTAAGGGCAGATGCACTTGCTTGGATTCCTACTTTCGGGCCAAATATAGCCATATTGTGATTTAACTTAATTAAATGCTTAAAGCTAACTGATGGAGAGAGAGCAAGAAGTCTAAAAATCTCAAATTGTAAGTATGTATTAGCAGCCTCCCTTGTAAAAGTCTCCTCAAATGGCTTCGTCGAATCCACAAAGTTATTCCAAAACTGCTGAAGCCCAGTATTCCTACCCTTGAAAGCCTCATTCCTTACATTCAACCACCCACCCAATTTACCAGGATCCCAAAAATCCATATAGGCTAATCTCTTCGTCACATCAGGTAGATACCTCGCCATTGCATACTCCACATCAGGAACAAATGATATAGAGCCTAAGTGCCTAGTTGGCATCCTTGTAAAGTCAGGCCTATAGGCATTCTGTGCCTCCTCGGCGAGGCTATTTAACCTATTAGACATCGGCCTCTTTTGATCAGGATGCAGTGGGTGGTGAAACCAATTAACTCCCATCACATTACCACCTCTTGATTTTATCTCCCCTCTAATATTCCCAGTCAAAACTCTTAGCCTACTAACCGCCACCTTCTCCTTTGATGTCATTAGGTTACCTAGCCATGGGAATCTAGTGAATGCAACATCATCCTCCATAGCTAATGCAACCCTCATTGAACCCATATCGGCCCTCTTAGCTAAATTCTCATAAACCATTTCAGTTGGTATTCTAACAGTTTGGTCATATTCAGCCTGGAGCATTTCAAACCTACTTTGCAACTTAGGAAGCGCTTTTGATAAACTCTCCTTCGCTCTGGCAAATGCCTGCTGATCGGCGATCTTAAGAATCTTCTTACCCTCCTTCGTCCTAGTATTAATCCCCTTCTTCTTAAGTAACTTCCTAATCCCTTTCTGTTTTTTCCTCACCACCTTCTCAGCAATCCTTCTAGCTCTATCCTCTTGACTATATAGAGTACTCATAAATCCCTTATTTGAGAATCCATTCTCCATTATATCATCTATATAGCTAACTATAAGCTTCTTATTTGTATAATTCCAATCAGCTTTAGATAATCTAGGGAGTAACCTCTCACTAATCTTTGCATACTTTATAGTCTTTGGAGCAATCACCTTAACCATATTATTAAATCCTGCATCTTCGATAATATTAGTTACATTCTTTCCCCAATTTAACCTATTGATTAAAGCAGTATTTAGGTTCATTATTAAATTAGTAATTGGATTAGCAATATCCTTAAAAGTTTGTTGTGCAACTGCATATAGTGTCCTATTCCCCTGTTGAAAAATAGGCTGTTCACCTGATGACTGCGTCTTAAGTACATTTTTAAGGGTAAGAGGTTGAATTATCTCCTCACCCTTCTTATTCGTTTTTGTAATAACTAAATCGATCGACTTAGTCATCTTAGTATTATACTTATCAGGGATAATCAACCGCCCAGACTTATCTACATACTCATTAGTCCTAACAAATGTTCCAGCTTTAATCTGCTGATCTACTGTTCCCTCTGCATATTCCTTAAAAGTCCCCTTAGCGACTGCTCCCTTTTGAAATACCTTAATTACACCAGTTAGGGCTTTATCCAAAACACCAGCATCGGCAGAATCAGGACTAAGAACGGCGCCACCTGCACCTATAACAGCTATGATTCCTAATGGAAAGAACTTCTTATATATATTATCAATATCCTCTTTAAATGTATCAGGAGTATCATCCCCTAATTGAAACAATACATTATCAGAGACATTTTTTGTATATCCCTGACTTTCTAGAACCTTACCCTTAGCTACTTTATTCTTACCTATTCCCTCACCTATCTTTAGATTCTGCTTTTGGGCAATTTCAGCAATCATAGCCATCCTATTAGCAGTAAATTCAGGAGACTTCTTATCTAACGGCTTAACATTTACAATACTCTTAGCCTCATCAACTCCATCCTTTATCACGCTATACTCACTTTGAGTAATTTTACCCTCTATTGCTTTACCTCTAGCAACACTCAACTCCTTATCTAAAGACTTAACAGCCTCACTAGTTACCTTACTTTTAATAACCTTACTCTCAACAGCCTTCTCCGCTTTAATCTGCCTCTCAACAACTTTAGTACCCTTTACATTAACCTTATTAGCAATCTTTGTATTTACTATCCCTTTGGCTAATATTCTCTTCTCTGCCGTTGCAACAACCTCTGTAGATATTTTATCAGCCTTAATCTTATCAGCCTTTATCTTCTTAACCTGCTCATTAACCTTAACAGCCTTCTCAGCTTCTATCTTAGTAACCTCAGCCTTAACAGCCAGATCATCTGACGCCTTAGCCGCCTCAGCAGAGAGAGATTCTTTCTTCTTTAAGGCATACTTAGCTCTCCTCTTTGCATTGACAATAGCTACCTTCTCAATTCTCTTCTCATTTTTTGTAATTTCCCTAAGGGCTTGAACAGACTGCCTATGCTTATAAAGGGCTGTGATAGGAGAATCACCCTTCGCTATTCTCTCAGTCACCCACTTCATAGTATCAGGGAATTCACCTACATCCTTTTTCCATTGATCTAATGAGGGTTTCGTTAACCTCTTAATTGCATTATCCATCCTGATAGATGAATCACCAGCGTTTGGTGACCAAATAGGTGGAAGGTCTAGCTTCTCCCTAGCAATTCCAAGTTGTGTCTTAAGATTATCACCTCTATATGGAGGAAGTAGTTTCTGTGATTTACCTGGAGGGAGTAACTTCTGTGCCTTTGTTTCTATAGATTGCTCACCCATTGAGGTAGTAATGCTATTGAATTCCTCTCTAACTTGACCAGAAAGGTTATCACCCAGTTGCTTCCCTCTCACAACAGACATCTCTTTTGTGCTTTTATTCATAAGCCTACTAATCTCAATAGCGGCTTTATCGGCAGTAGTACCTGCTTCATCCAACAACTTGCTATAATTTAAAGCAGAACCTACCGATGGATTCTTCTGGTATAGTACTAATGCAGTATTCTTTGCAACCTCAGCCTCCTTCACAGGTTTTAACAGCTTTGATATGGCTGTGAAGCTATCTCTAGTAACCAAAGAAACACCCCCACTAACTGCAATACCAGCACTCCACTTAGCAATTGTAGGCCCCCATGAATCAGGATTATTCACAGCATAGTCAGACTTATCAACTGCATCAAATGCAAACTCAAAGGATGCAAATTCAGGAATAGCCATGAGGGCGCTTAGCCCTACATCAGCAACTATAGCCGCTATTTTAAGTTGCGGAGGTAAGGGAAGACCCCTTGAAGCCTTAAGGGCAACCTGCGCCCCACGAACAACTGCCATAATTCCACCACCTATGGCCGCCGATTGTATAGGGCTAGATAAAGAACCCTCTCTTATTTTATAATTGAGAAAGCTCATTATTTGAGTAGGTGTATTCCCACCTACAACATCACTTATCTCCTGTCGAGTCAACGGAGGCCCTTTCACCTGTTCAGCCTTATCACTTCTGAGCTTATTCTCTTGTTGAACTAGAAATTCCTGATACCCCACAGGTTCCTTACTTGTCTTCTCAGTATTCCTCTCTCCAAAGAACCCTTCCTTTTGTCCCTTATGAAACTGAAGAACTGCAGGACTAATCTCATCCCTCCTCTGTTTAGTTATAGCACTAAATATTTGATCAGAACTAAATCTAGCATTTTCAGGATTCTTTAATTCTTTAACAAACCTCTTCCTCACAACAGCACCTGATGCCCTACGAGGATCTTCCTTTTGAAAAGATGCTAATACTGTTCCCTCAGGTGTCGCCTTTCCCTTAGCCTTTCTAGCTAGTGGGGGAAGTAGGGTCTTTGTGTAATTAAGTATCCTCTTATCCAATAAACCAGGATTGCCTAAAATAGCCTCCTTCTTTTTCTGTAAAGTTGAGATTTCCTTCTCTCCAGTATTCCTATCTTTAATCAAACCAGAGGTTTGTGCTCTCCTCTTTGACCTCATTCTATAAAGAAAAGAGTCAATACTAGAGAGGTTAGCTCTTAAAGGTTCTACCATAATCTAATCCTTATAATCCAGATAGAAAGTTGTTCATTCCAGTACTACGAAGAAGTTTCTTCTTATCCTTCTTAGTCCTTTGTTTAAATAAAAACTTACTGGCTTTACCAACTCCTGATATAGTTTGTCCTATAGGTGATGCTTTTGCAATTGAACCTGCAATACCTAAACTACCTCTTGCTATATCACCAGCTATACTTGAAGTCTCATTGTTCCTGGCGTTATATGCTTTAGTAAATGCAATATCTTTCTGGCTTCTAGCATCGATAGGCTTAAAGGCACTTGATGTCTTTTTAGCAGTACCTACTGGACTAGATATATTACTTGCTTGTTGACCTAAACTCAATCCCTTACCTGCACCAGCCAAAAACTTCTTAGCCCCCACAGTATCAACCTTATTGCCAAAATTACCTGTCTTCTCATTAAGGGTAAATGTTCCCTTAGGCCCTGTTGCTATACCCCTACCTGTCTGTTGCTGGGGAAACTCCCTTGAGATTTTCATATCCCTAGTTTGTGCAAATAAATCCCTCTCCTTCGCACTCTCACTAGTCTGTAATTGTCTATCAAGCCTATCCTTCTTTTCCCTAGACTGTGTAGCCAAATATGTAGCTTTAACTCTAGCAGATCTCTGAGTTCTAGCAATCTCCTTTGCCTGTTTTAAAAACCCACTAAAGTCTGCTCTTTTTCTCCATACAGTTCTCGATGGAATGTCTCCCATTATATTACCTCCTGATAAAATGTAATAGGTATTATAGTCCAACCTGAATAAGGTACCAGGTCTTTCCAAATCATAGTATCTTTAGAATAGTCCATATTTTTCATCAAAGTAACCCTCTCATCTACCACATAAGTTTCATAGTCACTAGAGATAACATTTACATATTCTATCCCTTGAATTAAAACAGTATAGGTGAAGTCATCATCCCCAATATCCTTAACGTCTTTTATAATACCTGATGAATAATAACTCGTCTCAAACCAATTTCCACTAAAGTTATATGGACTAGTCTCCTGATAGAACCAAACATGCTCAGGATTTGCTCCAATAGCTATAGTTAAGAATTCACCAGGTGTTGGATAAGTATCCTCAGGGTCAAGATACATCCTTAAGGTTGAGTATGGAGAGAGACTCTCCTCCCCCTCAAGTACCTCAGGGAATACTTCTACATTATACCTAGAGAAATAAGTATTATTAACTAGCACAATTTCATCAGAGCCTTTAGCCTCATCAGCAGTCGGCGGAAGTGGAGGTATTAAATCCCCAGCACCCACCTTTGATACCTTGCCAGTTACCTCCCCTAACAACCATAAAACATACATAGCACAAAATGGCCCTAAGGTAAAGTCTATAAAGCCTCTATAATCCCCTAAAAGGATTCCAAATTTCGAAGAGGCACCTGATGAAACAACCTCAAATTTTGACTCAAAACACCTATACTCTAAATCAAGAGCCTCACTTATTAAAACTTTAACAAAACTAGCTTTATCTGTTAAATCCTTTAGCTTTGTTATATCATCAGGTAGTACATTCTTCAAAGTATCCCAAGTGTATAATAAATCAGAAGGACAAGGCTCAGCAATCATAATATTATAATCACTTTGCTTATTAGTCAAATTTACTATAGTATGCCCTTGTGTTGGAGTCTGTAAGGTCTCAGCCTGCCCCTTTGTTAGACTTCTAACCCTATCAAATGTAGAATTTATGACAAAATTCTCCACTAGACCTCCATGCCTATTCTGAATATCGCCCACTTGGAATTGCTTAATCATTTATCCCTTCTTTACTGTATGAATTAGATGATTAGTTAAATCAGCTACCGCCATCTTTTTAGCTATATCAACCTCAGCCTCTGAATCTAATTGGGATGCAAGTTCCATCTTTCCATTAACTATTCTTCTATGTGACTCAAGGTTATATTTAAGATCTGATAAATTATCAGCAATATCCTCTTGTAAATTATTAGACAATTCTCTAAGATCGCTTTGATTATCTCTAATATCAAAAGAGGTTTCTTGAGATATTCTCCTATTTTGTGTCAAAGATTCCCTCTCACCCATCTGACTATTCATAAGGTCTTGAAGTGCCTCTGCCCTTTCAGAAACTAGAGGAGCTGTATCTATAAGAGCTTGTTGTAATTCATTTAATCCCTCCCAATCCGAAGTATAACTATCCTTAGCTTGAGTCAATCTAGCCTCGGCGCCATCCACCCCAGTTGACGCCCTAAGATCAAGAGCCTCTGCAACAAGAGCCTTAGCCTTATCAGCTTCAACTAGGGCTACAATTACATCCTGCTCTGATGATGCAATAAGAGATTTTGTTTGTGCCATAAACTTCCTAACATCCATTAAAAGAATCTCTATCTCAATAAGTTCAGTCTTAGAGAATTCCTTAGCCAGGTTCATCTGCATAGAATATAGTTTAACTATTGCCTCCTGAATTAATATCTCAATCTTATACCTATCTACAAGAGTCTGATTTAAATCTCCCTTAAGTGCCTCTGCCTGAACAAGAGATTGGTATGATTTAAGTAAAAGGCTTCCCCATTCAATCCTAACTCTATAGAGGTCAGATGACCTCCTATAGCTCTCAATAAGAACCTTATATGCACTTACAGAATCAGAATATTTTCTAAGGGCATCCGTTGCAAGCTCCTTTGCATATACTAACTCTAAGTCTTTCTTCACAGAATATTGCTTTCTCTTGATAGCCTCAAGGGTCTGCTGTCCTGAAAGGCCTATTTGACCTAATTTTACTGAGATAGCATCTTTTAAGATAAGAACCCTTCTATCAAGGCCACCCTTTGCCTCCATCCTATGATTGAAATCCTTATCATTTAGGGCACTATTCCCTCTAACTACCATAGGATTATATTCCCTCTTCCATACCTCCTGCTCTCTAGCCCTGCCAAACGCTTCAGGTGACCAATTAATTACAAAATCATTATATTTAGTCTCCATTAAGGCAACCAAACTAGAGATATATTCATCATAAACCCAGTTGAGATTTGACGCCGGTAGTTTATTTAAACTAAAAGAAGGTATAGGCTCAACAAATTCCTCTATAACAAGATCACCTGGAGGCTCCGGTATATTTATTATACTTGATGGAGGTGGAGCAGTCTCTATAGTCTTATAGGTTACATCAGGTGGCTTCTCTATCTCAGCTGTTAAGTCGTCAGGAGGTGTTGGGTCAACAACACTTGGAGGTGTTCCAAATAAGAAAGTAGGCTTAGTTGGAAGAGGAATATTAATACTCCCCCAACCTACAGAAGATGAATCAATCCTCTTTAACTCAACTCCCTCATTTAGGTCAATATTAGGTTGACTAGGAACTATAGGAGCTTTTATATGTGCCATTAGTTATCCGGGATAATTTGATGAATTAAAGTTGCTGTTAGTTTAGAATTTGCCGATATATCAGCTTTTCTATTTTTTGCCTGCCTAGCATAATATGCTACATTATATATTCGAGCTGAATCACTATCAACCCTCAGTTCATCCGCCGATTCTGTCCCTGCTATTCCCACATCAGAAGTATATGATTCCCTAGCTTGAACATCATCCTCATCATATGTGTCAAAAAACTCTGTAACTCCGCCTGCCCAACTACCTAATTTTCCTATATAAGTTGAGAGATCAATATCATATTTAGATGCTACCTCTTGTGCATTTATCCTAGCAATGCTTAACTCCTCATAAGCTTTACTCAATTGAACTCTCATTGCCCTCAACTTGGCATTTCCAACCCTAATCTGATTATCTGCCTGATTTCTAACTGTATCTGTTATATCATTCGCCGCCTTCACCCTCTCTAGGACAACTTGAACCTCAACCTTATACTTCTCAAGCTTAACTAATTCAGCCTCTATCTCAGCCCTGTAAACCCTAAATAGTGCAGTATTAGCATTAATCCTTGCGGTATATAGGTCATACTCCGCCGCATTTTTCTTAAGTTGTGCAAGTTTAATCTCATTCTTTATATTATACTCTTCAAGTAAAATAACCTGAATACTCGCATCCAAAATCAACCACTTCGATTTCGCCTCGTATAAAGCCCAAATAGCATTCTTTGCCTCAATATGTACCTTAGCGGCTCTAAGATTTTCCTTATAAATCTCAACAGTTAAAAGTTGCCTCTGGATATTAGTCCTCCAATTAACAACCTTAATATCCCATTTCCTAAGTTCACTATTATACTTATCAAGATCGATTCTATAGGCAGTTGAGATATCCCTAGCAAGTTGAACCGCCACATCTAAAGTCGCCGCCTGTATTCTATGATGAGAGTCGAATACAATCTCTTCCCTAGTATTCACCGCTTTAGAGGCAAATTCAAGTAAACCTACAGCTAACTCAGCATGTTGAGAGATTTGTTTAAAATTCTCATCACTCAAAGCTTTCCTCAAAGATATATCATTCTTATTAACTAAACTAGCCACCTCACCAGTAGGGGTATTAAATCCCCTAAGAGCATCCTTCTTTAAGAATTCATCACTATTGGGTTGCTTACTAGCAATTTGTTCCCTAATCTCACTCCACTTAAGTACCTCAATATTCAAAGGAACGGAATATGTAAAATACCCCTCAATTTTCCCATCAAGAACATCCTGTATAGTTGTACCATAAGAGGCATATAAAAATGCAATTCCAGTCGGTGCATTCCCTCCACTGAAAATAGGCTCAATTTGAGTCATCTCAGGTAAATTAAGAACCAACTCACCTGGCATCCTAATATCAAATAAATTAGGAGCTACAGGTTCTACTATAGTAGGTTGTGTTGGAAAATCAGTCATATCTTATTCTCACAGCGTTTACAATTATTGTACATGCTCTTTAACGAGTTAAAATAACAGGCATAAGTTCAACAAATTCTAAAGTATCAACATCAGCAATATCAAAAGTCCAATCCTTCCCATAGACATCCCTCCCAATTATGGCCTTTCTATCACTTATGAGGTAATATTTATCCATCCCTTCCTCAGTTGTAACGTGCATAGCAGGTCTACCAGTTCCACTCATCCCTAGGAATGCCGCCCGATATCTCTTCTTCTGTTCAGTCCCTTGATTCCCTGCCTCAAACTTAACACCAGTTCTTATATTAACCCCTGCATCATCGGCACCCTCAAGAAGATAGACTCCATCATCCTTTGCGCCATAATAATATCCCTCTACTTCAGCAAAAGAGTTAAAGTTATAATTTGTATAAACTGAGGGGTTGAAAGCCTTAGAGGATAGTGACCAACATTGCCAAACCTTCCCATCTAAAGTAACATCACAGGATGTACTAATCACCTCATTTATGAAATTATTCATAGTTAAGATGCTTGATAAGGAGGTTGTTATTGAAATAGAGTCAACCTGAGTTTTAAAGATATTAAGAATCGCTGTAATAGCGTCAGAGGTTGAGGTTGAATCCTGGATAATTTTATCCACAATTAGGTTATTCCCCACACTATCCACCCCTGTGATCTGCTCTGCTATTAATAGAACCCATGTCTTTAGTAAGGAATCTACAAAATCCATACTCTCATCAATAGAGCTAGTATATGTACCAATTACTGATAAGAGAGTATCCAGGCCAATTACCTCCTCAACCTGATGTAGCATATCATGTTGAAAAGTTGTAAGTCCAGATGTATTTAAAGAATCAGCTATTATATCAGATATAAAGAAATTTAACTTAGGAATATCTAAAGTAATAAGGGTATCTAATACACTATCCACTCCATTCCAATTAGAGGTAATTCCCTCCGCCAATCCAATCACATCAAAAGCTAATAGGGCTAATATCTTATCAGCAGAGTCTGCAATCCCAAGAGCCTCAGCGATCATAATTGACCACCCTACTTTTGGCATATCATCAATCAAGAGAGTTTCTATTACCAGAGGGGTAGTATTTAGAACTCTTAAAGCCTCAGTTAATGTAAGCCCCTCTAGTATTTGCTTTTCCCAGTACCAACTGGAGACATCAGCAGAATTAAAAGAGTCTGCATTACTCAGGTCATTAAACTTTATAAGAACTGGAGAATCAACAACTGCAAGAGCATCTGCTGACGTTTCATTATAGGTTGCCACTTCTATACCTCCTTTCCAGCTTGTTTATATCAATAGTTAATCTAGGATCATTCCAAAAGTATGACCTCTGGGGAATTAGGTTCCCACCTGCGTCAAATCCCTCATTTGGTATCCACAAAATTAAATGAATACTTCCATCACTATTTACATTTCTCCACTTTGAAAAGTTTCCTGTCGGCATTAGAGGTTGGAACGTTCCAGTATTAGGAACAAATGGAGTAGAATTACCAGTAAATTCATACAGCATAGTAGGTAGAATAGAACCCAAATATCCATAATCACTATTACTCCTACTCTCCAAAGTAGTATCTAGGTCAACCGTCGCCTTTATATCAAATTTAAACTGCAAAGTATCGCCATTCCCATCAATCAAAGGGAGGTTATTCTTCGGCTCAATACTGATAAATAGGTGAAGCCTCTCAAATGTTGGAGAAAAGTGAGGTTTTACATTCCAGGGCAGGCCATAAAATTTTACCAGATTAGGCCACGCACCCCACTGCCTACACCACCTCCTATATGATGTTGGTAATTCTAGGAAGCCAAAAGGCCCTACACTGTGCTGAAAAGAAGTCTTAAGTCTAAGGCCACCACCTACTATCTTTTCCCAATTTCTAAAACTTTGAAAAGCTCCAAAAGTTGTCCCTGTTATATATTCCAAATCAACTGGATTTGTAGGAGTAGTAGTCGGATTACAATAATTAGCATTAATCATAGGTTGAAATGCACCATTCCCTTGCACTGTTTGGACATCCTCTCCGGGGCCAGTCCCTAAATAATTCACTCCAGAGGCATCTGGACTAGAGTAGTTATCTAAGCATTTATCAGGACAAATCCACCACACCATTAGAGAAATCCTCCCATCTCCAAAATAGGCTCTTGCTCACAATCAACCTTAAAGTACTTAACTCCACCAATTATGAAATAATCCCTATAAAGTTTAGGATTATTCTCATCCAAATTAACATGAGCATTTAGTCCTTCACTAGAGGGGCAAATCCAAACAGATTTAGCCTTCAATTTCTTCGCCGCCTCGCATCCACTACAAAGAGGGAAGTTTGTCATAACCTTATCACATGTAGGGCAAGCCTTAACAATTGGTTTCCCATTAACAGGCTTAACAACCTTATCCTTAACCCCCCCTCCATTCACCTCTACTCCCTTAACTTCTTGCAACCATATCCTAGCCCTTTGAGAGGGACTAAATTCCTTATCAGGATATTTCCCCTCCACATAGCTATCAACAGCTTCCATATCTATAGGCATTAGAGTAAAGACTCCGGGCAACATCCACCAGTTTTCATGGCTGTAGTTCTTTTATCACAGGCAGGAGACATTACAATATCACCACATGGGGCTGGATTGCCCACATTAGGAGGTGAGCCAATGGCAGTTAGACAAGATGGACAGCCACCAGAACTATTCCCATTCCATGTTCCATCACACTTATACCCTGACCATGTATTTATGACATAAGTACAATTCCCATTTGAAAATTGTCCATACTCCTTCCATGCGTCAAGGCAGTTACCTCCACTAACAAGCGGGTCACAACAATATATAGCGTATGCAGTTGCACCACCAGTATAACAATTATTAGCCACTGACATATTAGCCGACTGGGTAATTGTTGGGTCAGTAGGACATACCCAATCAGCAGTTATTATAGAATTATTAACACAATCAACATTCGTAGATGGAGGGGTAAATAGACCTGCTGAGTTTATAGTCCCACCTCCAACAACACTCCATGTTACACCGGCCAGACTAGATGTATATTGATAAGTCCCAGTACATGTTGTTACTGTAGGCCCTGAGATAGTCAAAACTCCTCCACAGCCAGAAGCTGTTAGAGTTGTGGATAGAGTAGAGCCACCCGCCCATGGAGGCATAGTCGCAGTTAAGGTAGCATCTGGACAGGTAACACATCCACAAGCAGGTGGAGTAACCATACCAAAACCATCCATTGACCATCCTACACCCACTAAAGACCAGACAATCGAGGCAGACCAGTCCTCCTGATCACACCCATACACTACACAATCCCTCAAGGTAGCTATGTGGCCAGAAATCCCTGTAGTTCCAACATCAATAGTTACACCAAATTGAATTGGAACTCCACCACAAATAAATGCAGTATCACCTGTAATTGCTGTAATAATAGGATATGTAATATCCCCACAATGAGGCGCCGTTGCCCAGGGACAACTTGCAACTACTGTATCGTCCCAAAACTGCTGAAATGTAAATCCATAGCCTATCTCATCCGACGGAGCATTATAGAGATAATCAGCCTCGTTTAATGGGTCAAAGGAGTCAAGGGCACCAGAGAGGCCATCTTTTGACGTACCTATTGCAACCTTTAAACATCCTATGTCAAATCCATCAATAACTCCATTGGAATAAGAGGCATTGATGTCATCAGAACTAGGTGGACTAGCCATACTAGCAGGTATGTTCAAAACTGTAGGAACTTCTGGACTTTCAGAATATGAATGAGAGAATGGATTAGTTAAAGTGAAGGGATCCCCTGCTACAATATTGAGAAAATCAAAGAGATATTCCATCGTACCTCCGCAACACGGCACCTTTCCACTGACAATTCCAACAACAGCCTGAATTTTATTTCCCTTAACCATGACAATAACTGGCTCATCTGCTGGATTTGCAAGGGAAGGGATGAAAGAGAAGGCTTGAGAGGCTCCCTCCAGCGCCCCATTACTACGTTTGACCACATTAGGCTCACAATGGTAGAAAATAGGGACATCTATCCCCACTATTTCTCCACCGCCTAAGTAACCTGGCAAAGTAATAGCAACATTACAAGTATCATTTTCCTCATCTACAGATGATAGAACACCTTTATGATACGTTGTATCAGCTACCTCACCAAAATTACTGTGGTCAAACTTAGGCATTTAGCTAGAAGTAGCAGTAAGCTGATAAGTCACATTTAGGACATCAGCTGAAATAACAGCCCTGGAAGCCGCAAACTTCTTAGCGCAGAATAGAACACCAGTTGTTGCCGTCTTAGCCTGACTTGACGCTAAAAATGCTCCATACACTGTAATAGTAGCTGACATAGTATAGGCCGCCTTACTTGCAGTATTAGTCATAACCCCACCAGAAGCCGCCGCATCTATATAAGCAGGTCTATTTGTCGCCGGAGTTGCATAGTCTGCATCCTGGCATTCAGTAAATAAACCTAAGGAGCCAAGAGCATTAGCGGCGGTATTCGTTGCAATAGGAGTATAATTTCCCTTAAAAATCCCAACATACCAGGGGTCATTCGCGGCAACTCCACCTAATACCACATCAAGAAGATGATTCAGTCCCTCAGTAACAACAATATTCTCACCACTTTGGGTATGAATCAACTCTCCTTCTCTATAATGATCTAAGGTGAATATTCCCATAAATCCTACACCACTCTCCATCCTATGCTTCGCGGCATATTTAAGATCACTGTCCTCTAACATTTTCTCAATAGATAAATTCATCATTCTCTCCTATGGGTTAACTTCTAAGGTAACTGTTTCCTGAAGTTTTATATCACTCCAGGATTTATC
>VAOU01011408.1_pt1 | contig 27570 bp, 27 predicted proteins | sample 3393871 | NCBI WGS metagenome assembly VAOU01 (sample SAMN08290440, study PRJNA428436) | hydrothermal vent metagenome | isolation source: Deep-sea hydrothermal vent chimney | place: Atlantic Ocean: South-mid Altantic Ridge | depth 1820 m m
AAAGATACAAGGGGAAAGATACAAGGGGAAAGATACAAGGGGAAAGATACAAGGGGAAAGATACAAGGGGAAAGATACAAGGGGAAAGCGCCTGGATTTCCGCTAACTTATTGATTAATACACCAAGTTTAACATCCTGATTTATAAGGGATATCTATCATAATTGTTCCGGCCGGGTTATAATCGCGCCAGATTTTAGAATTATGACCAATTGAGTCAGGATATTATATGCCAATTTACGAATACAAATGTACAGAATGCGGCCATGGGTTGGAGAAGTTACAAAAACTTTCCGACGCCCCGCTGGTGGATTGTCCGGAATGTGGCAAGCCTGGATTGAAAAAAATGATTTCGGCTGTCGGTTTCAGGCTTAAGGGTGCCGGCTGGTACGAAACCGACTTTAAATCCGGCAACAAGAAAAATGTAGCGGATTCAAAGACCAAAACATCAACCGAACCATCAACGAAAACATCAACCGAACCATCAACGAAAACATCAACGAAAACATCAACCGAACCATCATCCAGGCCCAAGGATGGTTGCAGCTCGGGTTCCTGTTCCTCGTCCTAGCACTCTCCCCGAGATCATGCCAACCCTGAAAAAATATCTGATTGCCGGAATCCTGGTCTGGTTGCCATTGGGTGTCACAGTCCTGGTGATCAAGTTATTTGTTGACCTGATGGATCGAATCCTGTTACTGATTCCGCCGGAGTATACCCCGGAGCAGGTGCTTGGCTTTTCAATTCCCGGGTTGGGTGTCATTATTTCTATCGCCATTATTCTGTTAACCGGGATGATTGCTGCCAACCTGCTGGGGGGCAAACTGGTGGCATTGTGGGAGTCTATCCTGGCACGAATCCCGTTGGTGCGCTCTATTTATTCGGCCGTGAAGCAACTGACCGAGACCCTGTTTTCCTCATCAGGCCAGTCGTTCCGAAAGGTTTTGATGATTGAATACCCCCGACGCGGTCTGTGGACCCTGGCCTTCCAGACCGGGACCGATGTAGGTGAGGCACAGCAAAAGACGGGTGAGGATGTGGTCAATGTTTACGTGCCAACAACCCCCAACCCGACATCAGGATTTTTTCTCATGGTGCCGAAAAAAGACGTGATCGAGCTGGATATGAGTGTCGATGAAGGACTGAAGATGATTATCTCGATGGGTGTGGTGGTTCCGGGGCAAAAATCAGTCCCGAATGGCAAAAAAAACGCCTGATTTCCTTGCACAGCAACAGGCAAGGCCGTAAGCTTTCCCGTTTTCGGTCATGCCCTGAAAATTCAGTCAGGAAACAGGGCATGGAAACAGTATATTAATTTGGAAAATCGATTATGCGCAGCCATTATTGCGGACATATAAATGAAGAGCACCTGGATGAGGAAGTAGAGGTTTGTGGGTGGGTACACAGACGTCGCGACCATGGTGGCGTCATATTTATTGACCTGCGTGATCGCGAAGGGCTGGTACAGATTGTTTTCGACCCCGATATCCCCGATATTTTCGCCACCGCTGAACGGGTGCGTACCGAGTATGTACTGCGCATAAAAGGCAAGGTCAGGGATCGCCCTGAAGGTACGATCAATACTGACCTGGCAACCGGCAAGATCGAAATACTGGGCCTGGATCTGGAAATCCTGAATACTGCCGAGACCCCACCGTTCCAGATCGATATTGATGACGACGAGGTATCCGAGGAACTGCGCCTGCGATACCGTTATATAGACCTGCGTCGCCCACGTATGCTGCAACGCTTGCAGATCCGCTCAAAAATAACGCAGATTTTGCGGGAATACCTTGATCACCACGGTTTTATCGATGTTGAAACCCCGATGCTGACCAAGGCCACACCGGAAGGTGCACGCGATTACCTGGTGCCGAGCCGTACCCACCAAGGCGAGTTTTTCGCCCTGCCACAATCCCCGCAGATTTTTAAACAGCTCCTGATGATGTCGGGACTGGATCGCTACTATCAGATCGTGCGTTGTTTCCGTGACGAGGATTTACGTGCAGACAGGCAGCCTGAATTCACCCAGCTGGATATTGAAACCTCGTTTATTTCCGAAGAACAGATCATGGAACTGGTGGAGGAAATGGTGCGCGAACTGTTTGCCAGGGTTCTGGAGGTTCCCCTGCATAAACCCTTCCCGCAAATGACCTATGCGGAGGCCATGCAGCGTTATGGTTCAGACAAGCCTGATCTGCGAATTCCACTCGAACTGATCGATGTCAATGATGTTATGCAGGCTGTGGAATTCAAGGTATTTTCAGGACCGGCAAATGATCCGGACGGTCGGGTGGCCGCCTTGCGCCTGCCCAAAGGTGGTGAGCTGACCCGCAAGGAGATTGACGACTACACCAAATTTGTCGGCATCTATGGTGCACGCGGACTGGCCTATATAAAGGTGAACGAGGTTGCCAAAGGCCGTGAGGGCATGCAATCCCCGATACTCAAGTTTCTGCCGGATGAGGTCATTACCACGATTATGGAGCGAACGGCTGCTGAAGATGGTGACCTGGTATTCTTCGGTGCCGACAAGGCCAGCGTGGTCAATGAATCTCTCGGCGCCCTGCGGGTAAAACTGGGTCATGACCGTAACATGGTGGAACATGGCTGGAGACCATTATGGGTTATCGACTTTCCGATGTTTGAATATGATGAAAAGGCCGGTCGCTGGATTTCATTACATCATCCCTTTACTGCACCGAAGGAAAAACACATCGACATGCTGGAATCAGATCCGGGTGCCTGCATGTCACGAGCCTATGACATGATCCTCAACGGCACAGAACTGGGCGGTGGTTCCATGAGAATCCATCGTTCAGAAGTACAGGAAAAGGTCTTTCGTAATCTTGGTATCGACGAGAAAGAGGCAGAAGACAAGTTCGGTTTCCTGTTAAATGCATTGAAATATGGTTGCCCGCCACATGGTGGCATTGCCTTCGGTCTGGACAGGCTGGTGATGTTAATGACAGGCGCGCAATCCATTCGCGATGTCATGGCTTTTCCGAAGACACAATCGGCCAGTTGCCTGTTAACGGATGCACCATCAGAAGTCAGTCAGGAACAATTAAGCGAACTGGCCATCAGGTTACGTAAACCGGTTACTGAAGATACAGACTCCTAGCCCGCGTTTCTCATCACCGTTCTACTGCGATGGCCCAATGGCACGCCCTGCTTGACTTTCACTTGGACGGGCTGCTCGACATAGTGCCGACTATGCCTGCGCGGCCCTCGATCGCGAAAGTCAATCATGCTGCACCCTTGAACCGTCTCGCTACGGACGGTGGTGAGATATGCGGGCTGGCCCTCAAAGCCTGGAGTCGCAAGTCAGGATTCAAGATACAGCACTTCACCTTTGTCGGCATTGTTGGCAGGCCCGGTGGAGGTAACGATACGGTTGCGACCGGCACCCTTGGCTTCATACAGTGCGATGTCTGCATATGACAGCATTTTCTTGAAAACCAGGTCAGTCTGTGCGGCAGGCTCGGCATAACTGATTCCACCACTGACCGTAAAATGAATCAGGCAGTCGTCAAAATGAACCGGGTTGGAGTCGGTTGCACTTCGCAGTTTTTCGGCAAAATCAGTGGCCGACTCGATACCTTCTGCAATCATGATAATTAAAAATTCCTCACCGCCGAGTCTGAACAGATAATCATTCGTACGTGATTCATTTTTCAGGATGTCCGAGAAATGGACCAGGCATTTATCGCCGGCGATATGGCCAAAGGTATCATTGACTTTTTTGAAGTAATCCAGGTCGAGTACAATGGCGAAAACCTTGCGGTTCTCACGTTCTGCCTCCGCCAGCAACTTGGGGAAAATCTCATTCAGGCATCTGCGGTTATACAGACCGGTCAAGGTGTCGGTAATGGCCGAGATTTCCAGCTGGGCGTGTGTTGTGTCGATTTCATCCTGTTTGTTTCGCAAGGCCTCGAGCATCTCGGCAAACTTGTTTGACAACACATCAAACTCGTTTGTTACCCTGGATTTTTCCATATGAGGCAGTTCACCTCCTGCAACCTTGCGGGTGATACTCATGAGTTTCATCAAGGGCCGGCTGAAGTTTCTGATAATAACCATGCCGACAAGCATGATGCCAATGATGCCGGCAACCGATATTACCAGGATAGTACGCTGGTGTTGCTCAAGTCGTGAGTCCAGTTTGGCTTCCGATATCCCGAACCAGAGCCTGGGTGTATTTTTGTCGTTACCATAAAGATCTATTTGCTGGACCAGGTAAGGTATCTTGTTGATGTTTAATCTTCCGTTTTCCAGCCTGAACGGTTTTCCGTCTGATTCCTTCAGGGTGCTGCTGGTGATGGTTCTATTCATTTCCAGAAAATACTGGCCGCCGGTAATGACCTTGTTTGCATTCAGCCAGTCCTGGTCGAGTAATTGGGTTACCGCAACCTTGCCCATCACTTCTTCGCGGTATTTGATGGCTGCAACGGCGACAACCTCAAGGCCTGTTTTTCCTTCAAAATAGAATATCCGGCTTTGTTTACCCGGGCTTTGTTTTTGTATCGCACTCGCCAGATCTTTATACTTCCTGCCAATGAGTACGCGTCCGTCATTGGCCAGGATAATCTTCCTGTCTATAGGTAGCCAGCCAAACTGCCGTTCATACAGTGATGACAAGGCCTGACTATCCCCGCCGATGCCGGTCACGACAAACATGTATTCCCTGAGACGTAAATCACCTGCAACGATGGTGGCATAACGCTGCAGTTCGCTCCGGTCCGATGCCAGGTGTGCATCCAGAATCTGTTTCAGTCGCAGCACATGGCTGTCTGTTTCATGCAGGATGACATTGTGAAAATAGCGATAGGAATACAACAGGGTTCCGCTGAGGAACAGGATGAGTATCATGCAACACAGTACCAGTCGGGCACGGTAACCAAAGAAAAACATATTATCTGGGTCCGGGTTCATTCAGTGGGAGCAGTTCAAAACGTTTGGCCACCCGGAAAAATGCATCGCCTGTTTGAACTTCCTTGATGATTTTCATGATATCGTCGGATGGATTATTGTCAGTAATGGCAGACAAGGTTCTGTGGAACGGGTATTTCCCTGCATCAAGATTGGCTGCCGTTGCAGTCTGACCGTCTATGCTGATGGTCTTGGTCATGTTGCCGGTTTCAAATAACCAGGTTGCGCCGACGTGGCCAATGGCACCCGAGAAGTCACTGACCCGCCTTACCATTTCATCAGCACTGGATACATTAAGCCTGAGTTTCCTGAATTCTTTTTTAGATGACAGTATGGTTTTCCAGTGTCCCGGGCGTTTTTTACAATGCAGGCGGGTTACAACCGCGATGGGCTGATCACGACCACCAACGTCTTTCCAGTTGATGATCTTGCCACTAAAGATATCACGTACCTGCTGGCTGCCCAGATTGGTGACCGGGTTTTGCCGGTTAACGAGTATCAAAATCGGCTCAATGGCAATCGGATGCACACGGATGCCTTTTTTCTTGATTTCCTGCTGACTCAACGGGCAACAGACAAAGCCAAAGCTTTCCCTGTTCGGACCGTTCAGCCGTGCATTCTTGATACCGGCATTACAGCCCTGTCCCAGCATGGAATCCTTGCCATACAGGAGTATCTTGCGATTGGAGGCCGCTTCCAGATCTTTTTTCAGTGCATCAAATATGATCCAGGAGAAATGAGCGCCGGCCCCCGTGACATAACCTGTTGGACGTGCATTACTTATTTTTGGTATGGGGCAGATCTCCCCGGACGGGTTAGCGGCATTTACCACAAGGCTACAGGCCAGGCCCAGCACAAGGAGAACCGGACCGGATAGCTTGACAAGGTTGGTTGTGGCTGTTTTGCTAACTCGGGTACTCATTTGGCTTTACTCCGGGTGTTATTGGATCTGGATTCATTTCTGAGTATATTTATAGGTGTTGTACTTAAATACTGCGACTGACTGATAAATATCTTTAACCATAATAGTCAGGTGTTATTTGCGAGTTTATTGTTTCCAATCCGATGGTATGGGTTTGGTTGTTCGAAAAAAATATTAAAAACAACAGGATAAAGAATGAAAGAGACGGTTGTTCTTTTGCACGGACTCTGGATGAAGTCTGTTGTGATGCAGCCACTGGCCACTCGCCTGAGGCAGGCGGGTTTTACTACCCGGTGTTTTTCCTATCCCAGCGTCCAGACTAGCCCGTCCGGCAATGCCGGTTTACTGCATGACTTCCTCTTGCCCCTGCAAACAGAAAGGTTACATTTTGTCGCTCATAGTCTGGGTGGCATTGTATTATTGCATTATTTTCAACAGTTTAATGAAGTACGGCCCGGGCGCGTGGTGATGTTGGGTACACCGGTCGCTGGCAGTGCCCATGCCAGAAAAATCAGCCAGTTGCCATTTTCAGAGCTGAGTCTGGGGAAAAGCATAGAGCAGGGTCTACTGGGCGGTGTGCCCGCCTGGACCGGTGGGCGTGATCTGGGCATGATTGCAGGCACGAGGGGTTTTGGTTTTGGTAATCTGATGGGAAGGTCTGAAGGGATCAATGACGGTGCAGTCTATCTGGATGAAACACGTATTCCGGGTCTGACCGATCACATCAGTCTGGCTGTCAGCCACTCAGCCATGTTGTTATCCCGCAAGGTCGCAGACCAGACCATACATTTCCTCAAAAACGGCTATTTTTCAGTGACACCATGATATTTTCTGGCCGGTATATTTGCTGAAAAATAGCTTCCGGCCATGTTATTATTCTCCAGACTCCTAGGAACCTGTCGGATTTAGGTGATCGTAACGAGGGAAAGCCGTTTTAAGTCCGACAGGCTCCTGGACATCAGTATCAGAGGTAAACCATGGCAGGACACAGTAAATGGGCCAATATTAAACATCGCAAGGCGGCCCAGGATGCCAAAAGAGGCAAGATTTTTACCAAGTTGATCAGGGAATTGACCGTGGCCGCCAAAATGGGTGGTCCGGATGCCGAATCCAACCCCAGACTGCGTGACGCCACCAGCAAGGCCCTGTCGTCGAATATGACACGTGACACGATAGAACGTGCCATCAAGCGTGGTGCCGGGGCGAGTGAGGGGGAGAATTTTGACGAGGTACGTTATGAGGGCTATGGCCCCAATGGGGTTGCCATCCTGGTGGACTGCTTGACGGATAACATCAATCGCACCGTCTCGGAAGTGCGTCATGCATTCAGTAAGTGCGGTGGTAATCTGGGCACGGATGGTTCGGTAGCCTATTTGTTCAGTAAAACCGGGGTGATCAATTATCCACCGGGGGCTGACGAAGATACCATCATGGAGCAGGCCATGGAGGCCGGTGCCGAAGATATTATTAACAATGATGACGACAGTATTGATGTCATCACAACCCCGGAAACATTTACCGACATCAAGGAGGCCCTGATCGCAGCAGGACTTGCTCCTCAACACGCAGAGATTGAGATGAAGTCTTCCGTGAGTGTGGATGTGGACCTGGAAGGGGCGGAGAAAGTCATGAGGCTGATCGATATGCTGGAGGACCTGGATGATGTACAAAACATCTATTCCAATGCAGATTTTTCCGGTGAGGTCATGGCGCAGCTTTGATCTGCGTAACGGCATAATGGACGTGTTTAGACTGACAATACCGGAAGACATCTGCATCAGGCGTATGCTGCCTGTTCCTCGCTACGCGCCATTTTTTTTATCATGACCCGTATTCTTGGTGTTGATCCGGGGTCCCGCATAACCGGTTACGGTGTTATTGAACTGGATGGTCGCAGGCAGAACTATATTGCCAGCGGTTGTGTACGGACAAGGGAAGAGAGCCTGCCCGAACGACTGAAAGAAATATTTGATGGCCTGGTGGAAGTTACACGGCTTTATAGTCCGGACGAAATCGCCATTGAGCAGGTTTTCATGCATCGCAATGCCGATTCTGCATTGAAGCTGGGTCAGGCCAGAGGGGCCGCTATCTGTGCCTGCAATCTGCATTCTCTATCAGTCAGTGAGTACAGCCCACGTGAAATAAAGCAGGCCGTCGTCGGCAGGGGCGGCGCCAGCAAGGAACAGGTACAACACATGATTCGTTCCATCCTGTCACTCAATGACAGTCCGCAGGCCGATGCCGCCGATGCGCTGGCGGTTGCCCTCTGCCATGCACAAATAAGCCAGGGTCTGGCAGCCATGCCAGGTGTGTCGGGCAAACGTGGAGGACGTTTGCGTTGATTGGACAACTCAAGGGTATTTTACTGGAAAAACAGGCACCCTCGCTGTTGATCGATGTGCAGGGTGTGGGTTATGAGGTGGCGGCCCCCATGTCGACATTCTATGTGCTGCCTGAAATAGACCAGCCGGTTACCCTGCATACCCATCTTGTGGTGCGTGAGGACAGTCATACCCTGTATGGTTTTGCGAGTATTGGTGAGCGCAGTCTTTTCCGCAACCTGATAAAGGTCAATGGTGTCGGTGCCAAGCTGGCGCTGACAATCCTGTCGGGCGTATCGGCAAATGATTTTGTAAGCTGTATTGAACATGAAGATAGCGCCGCCCTGGTTCGTTTGCCCGGTGTGGGGAAAAAAACGGCAGAACGGCTCATTATCGAAATGAAGGACCGCCTGAAGGATTTGTCAGGCCAGTCCCTGACACAGACATTTTCCCGTACAGACGGACCGGCACAGGCAGATCATGCCGTTGGTGATGCAGTCAGTGCATTGGTAGCACTGGGTTACAAGGCAGCCGAGGCCAGTCGTATGGTAAGGTCGGTAAATAATTTTTCAAGCCTTGGCAGTGAGGAACTGATTCGTCAGGCCTTGCAGGCTACGGTTAAATAAAAACCGGATAATTTACATATGATTGAATCAGACATCATAGAATCAGACAGGCTGATATCAGGGAACAGCAGCAGTGAGGACGAGGCCGTTGATCGTGCGATTCGTCCAGACACGCTGGCCGATTATGTTGGCCAGGCCCCGGTTTGCGAGCAGATGGAAATCTTTATTCAGGCAAGTCGGGAGCGCAGGGAAGCACTCGATCATGTATTGATATTCGGTCCACCCGGGCTGGGCAAAACCACACTGGCACATATTATTGCCCATGAAATGGGGGTTAATATGAGGCATACATCGGGCCCGGTACTTGAACGTCCGGGTGACCTGGCGGCGCTGCTGACCAATCTGGAGCCTCAAGATGTACTTTTTATAGATGAAATTCATCGTCTGAGTCCGGTTGTTGAAGAGGTATTATATCCTGCCATGGAGGACTACCAGCTGGATATCATGATTGGTGAGGGACCGGCGGCCAGATCAATCAAGCTGGATCTGCCACCCTTTACACTGGTCGGGGCGACAACCCGGGCGGGGTTACTGACTTCGCCCCTAAGAGACCGGTTCGGCATTGTCCAGCGACTGGAGTTTTATGGTGTTGATGATTTGACCTCAATTGTAAAACGCTCGGCGCGAATCCTGGATTTGCAGACACAGGGCGAAGGCGCACACGAGATCGCAAAACGGTCGCGCGGCACACCCCGGATTGCCAACCGCTTGTTAAGGCGTGTCAGGGATTACGCCCAGGTCAAGGCCGATGGCTGTATCAGTCAGGAGGCCGCCGATGCGGCAATGAAAATGCTGAAGGTGGATGTCTGTGGCTTTGACCAGATGGATCATAAACTGCTGCGTACCATCATTGAGAAATTTGAAGGGGGCCCGGTCGGGCTGGACAGTCTGGCCGCGGCCATCGGCGAAGAAAGGGTGACGATAGAGGATGTCCTGGAACCGTACCTGATCCAGCAGGGCTTTATCATGCGCACCCCGCGTGGACGGGTTGCGACCAATCATGCGTATGCACATTTCGGCTTGAAAATGCCGACGGGCAGGCAAGAGGGCAACATGCCAATCAAGGACTTTTTCGATGATGAGGATTGAAACCCTGCATGAACGGAATTATTTTCTGAAAACCGGGTCACATTGAACATGAAAATAGCAAAACTGTGAAAGAGTTCCTTTGGCCGGTACGTGTTTACTATGAAGATACGGATAGTGGCGGTGTCGTTTACTATGCCAATTATCTGAAATACCTGGAGCGCGCCCGCACAGAGCTACTGCGCCGTTATGGTTTTGAGCAGGACCAACTGATAGAAAAGGAAAACATTATTTTTGCCGTGCGTTCCCTGAATATGGAATACATTAAACCGGCCCGGTTTAATGATTTATTGCAGGTCAGCGCCGAGCTGGTCAGGGTTGGGCCTGCCAGTCTGACCTTCAGGCAGGAGATCGTGCGTGACAACGATAACTGCCTGCTTAACTGGGCAGAAGTTAAAATTGCCTGTCTCCAGGCAGACAAGATGCTTCCCTGTGCCATCCCCGAGATCATCAGAAAAGAGATAACTTATGCAGATTGAAATGTCATATTGGCACCTTGTCAGCAATGCCAGTCCGGTTGTGCAGTTTGTCATGGTAATATTGTTACTTGCCTCGATCATGTCGTGGACATTTATTTTCCGAAAGTGGAGGACTGTCGCCAAGGCACGACGGGCTGCAGATGACTTTGAAAAACGTTTCTGGTCAGGCGGTGATCTGGGGGCCATTTACAAACAGGTGTTGCATAAAGGGAAACGAACCTGCGGCATGGAAAATATCTTTGTAGCGGGTTTCAAGGAATTCGCCCGGCTTCGCAAGCAGGGAAACGCCAGGGCAATGGATGTGGTTCAGGGTGCCCAGCGGGCCATGCGCGTGACCCAGGCAAGAGAGATGGATGACCTCGAAACACATCTGTCGTTTCTGGCAACGGTGGGTTCAACCAGCCCCTATGTCGGTCTGTTTGGCACAGTCTGGGGGATCATGAATTCCTTTCGTGCACTGGGTAATGTTGAGCAGGCAACCCTGTCTCTGGTGGCCCCCGGAATAGCCGAGGCATTGATTGCAACGGCCATCGGGCTGTTCGCCGCAATACCGGCAGTGGTTGCCTATAACCGGTTTGCCAACCACGTTGAAAGACTGGATAACCGCTACGATAACTTCTCCGAGGAATTTTCGACCATTCTGCAACGTTACGCACATGAGGCCAAGGGCTAGTGCCCTATCAAGGTGATAAATCAGGGCTCAGCGCTCCTGTGGTGTTTTGCAGCAAGGTTCAGTGTGAAGGCAATGGTCATTCCCTTGTCGGGTGCCCGGCCTGTCTGGAATGTCTCACTTTTTAAAGAATAAAGAGAAATGGCAAAAACAAAGATCAGAAAAAAACCGATGTCAGAGATCAATGTCGTGCCCTACATTGATGTCATGCTGGTATTGTTGGTGATATTCATGATCACAGCCCCCCTGCTGACACAGGGTGTCAAGGTCAATTTGCCGCAGGCCAGTGCGAAACCAATGCAGGGCCATGAAAGGAAGCCACTGATCCTGACCGTTGACAAGCAGGGTTTATTTTATCTTGATGCAGGTGAAGACCCAAGTAGCCCGGTAGGGCCGAATACACTGGTAGCACGTATTGCCGCTGTACTGATTCACAAGAAAGGTACCGCGGTGCTGATCAGGGGAGATGAAGGTGTCCCGTACGGCAGGGTGATGGACGCGATGGTGCTGGCACAAAAGGCCGGGGCACCCAGTGTCGGTTTGATTACAAAAAACCCCGAAAGGTGATTTGACAGTTTCATGTGGAAGTTTTTGTCGCAATATGGTTTATTCCTGATTCTGTCAGTAATTTTGCATGCGGTAGTTATCGGTGCATTGCTGGTCGGTTTTGTCAGCAAACCGCAACCACTCAGACAATACGGGAAAAAGGAAAATGTCATCCAGGCCGTCACTGTCGACAGATCGAGGATTCAGGCCGAACTGAACAAAATCCGTCGGGCAGAGAAGCGAAAAAAGCAGCAGGAGATCGCTCGAAAAAAACGGGCCAGGAAAGAAAGAATAAAACAGCAGAATAAACTGGCTGCGCTGAAAAAACAGCAAAAACAGGTACAGAAAAAGCTGAGGCAGCAGAAGCAGGCACAGATAAGGCGGTTAAGGGTGCTGAAGAAACGGCAGCAACAGCAAAAGGCCAATATCAAAAAACTGAAAACTGCTGAGGCGGCCATACAAAGGAAAAAGGACGATGCGCAAAAAAAACTGAAGGCGATACAGGTAAAACAGGCAGCCGAGGCTGCAAGGCGTAAGCAGCAGGTATTAAAGGAGGCGCAGGATAAAAAGCTGAAGGCACTCAGGGACAGGATGGAGGCAGAAGAACGTGCCGAACTGTCCAGGGAGTTGAAGGGATTAACCTTGAGCTATATCGCCAGTATTCAGGCCGTGGTCAGGGCCAACTGGCGTCGGCCCGCCATCATGTCAGATAAATGGAGTTGTGAGGTCAGTGTAAAACAGATACCGGGTGGAGAGATAGTCAGATTCAGGGTCACCAGGTGTAAGGGTGACAAGATATTCAAGCATTCCGTGGAAACGGCATTAGGTAAAACATCGCATTTGCCACCACCACCCGATCCACGTGTTTTTGACCGGAATATTGTATTTAGATTCAGAGAGAAATAACGGGTTTGTATAATATGTTACGAAAAATAATTTTTATCAGTCTTGTCTTGATTTCCAGCCAGGCTTGGGCCGTGCTGGATATTGAAATAACCGGTGGTGTCGTCGGCGAACAGCCGATAGCAATTGTACCATTTAGCTGGGAAATACCCGAAGGTGTGGCAAAGACGGATGTGAGCAGGGTCCTGTCTGCTGACTTACGGCGCACAGGACGTTTTTCACAGATACCGGAAAAGAATTTTCTTGAACACCCTCATCATGGCGGTGAGGTTAATTTTGAAAAGTGGCGTGAACTGGGTGTTGAAAACCTGGTGGTCGGGCGGGTGCGGCCGGGAAGGAATGGAACCTATCTTGTCCAGTTCCAGCTATTCGATATATTCAGACACTCAAAAATCAGCGACGGCGGGCCATCCGATCCCGAGTATAAAATCAAGCAGGTCATAGGATATAGTTTGCCGACAACGAAAAAAGATCTGCGTCGAACGGCACACTACATGAGCGATCTGATCTACGAGGCGTTAACAGGCCAGAAAGGTGTGTTTAGAACACGTATTGCCTATGTCACGGCAAAGGGAACCATTAATGACAGGAAATATGCATTGAAGGTTGCGGATATGGATGGCTACAATCCGGCTACCATTCTCAGTTCAAATCAGCCCGTCATGTCGCCATCCTGGTCGCCGGATGCCCGCCGTCTTGCCTATGTATCGTTTGAAAACAAGAAGGCGCAAATCTTTATCCAGGACGTGGATACCGGCAAACGGTATCTGGTTGCGGACCAGCGCGGTATCAATAATGCACCATCCTGGTCGCCCGATGGTAAAAAACTGGCATTGACACTTTCGCGCGATGGAAATCTTGAAATCTACACACTGGATATCAGCAGCAAGCGTCTTCGTCGCGTAACAAGAAATACAGCCATTGATACCGAGGCCAACTGGTCACCGGATGGCCAGTCAATTGTATTTACGTCTGACCGCAGTGGTCGCCCGCAGGTATATCGTATCCGTGTGGCCGGTGGACGTGCCGAACGGCTTACCTTTCAGGGCAAGGAAAATGCACGACCGGGTTACTCGCCAGACGGAAAGAAAATTGCCCTGGTGCATAAAAACCAGGAGGGATACCATATTGCAATGCTGGATATTGAAGCCGGCATTATCAAGGTGTTAACAAATGGCTCACTGGATGAATCGCCCAGCTTCGCGCCGAATGGAAGCATGATTTTATTTGCTGCGAGCAACAGGGGCAGGGGTGTATTATCTGTCGTGTCGGTGGACAACAATGCAACACAAAGCCTTGTTCTGCAACAAGGCGATGTCAGGGAGCCGGCATGGGCCCCGTACAGAAAGTAAACAGGAGAAAACGGATGCTTAAGAAAATTGTGATATCAGTATTTCTTTATTCATTGTTTCTGGGGGGTTGCAGTTCAACGGGCGATATCCGCACGGAGCCCGTAGTAGAAGACCTTTCAGCGCCCGGCAATGGTAGTGCGACAGGCGATAATAGTGCCAGTACCAGCGCCATGCCAGGTGGAGTTGAGTACAGGGGGGATCCACTGGATAATCCTGCCAGCCCGCTGTCAACGCGTACAATCTATTTTGATTTTGACAGCAGTGAAATCAAACCTGAATATCAGGAAAATATTCTGGCACATGGCACCTATCTGGCGGAGCATTCCGATGCCTCGCTGGTGCTGGAAGGACATACAGACGAAAAGGGTACGCGAGAGTATAATATTGGACTGGGTGAAAGACGTGCCCAGGCGGTGAGACGCTTGCTGTTGTTCCAGGGTGCTGTCGACAAGCAGATACAGGTTGTCAGTTATGGTGAAGAAAAGCCGGCAGCAGATGGTCATGATGAAATGAGTTATGAGCAAAATCGCCGTGTTGAAATTATTTACCAGAGGTAATAAATGAAAAAAAAGAGTTTGATAACAGGTCTGGGTATACTGCTACTTTCACAGCCAGCATACACGCAGGAACACACAGCCGATATCAGCAACGGGGTACAGACACCTGCCGTAAGCAGGCCGGGTGTAAATACGCCGGCGCTGAACAGGAGTATCGTCGAGTTGCTGAGCCGGCTTGACCAGTTACAAAAAGAATTACGCCAGTTAAGGGGTGAAATGGAAGTGGCCAACCATGAACTGTCGGGGATAAAACGTCGGCAAAGAGAGCTCTATCTTGATGTGGATCGCCGTTTGCGTGATGTTGAACTGGCCGGGTTCCGGTCAACCGCATCTGTCGATACAGCCCGGACACCGGCAAACACAACACAGAATCATTCCACTAAATCAGCAGGGACCCTGGGTGCCGGCAAGGCCCTGCCCCAGGCACCGACGCGGGATGAAAAAGACAAGTATCACAGCGCATTTAATTTATTGAAAGAAGGTCGCTATGACAGATCGATCAAGGCCTTTGTGGACTTTTTATCAACATACCCGAACAGTACCTATGCTGATAACGCCCAGTACTGGCTGGGTGAGGCAAACTATGTATCACGAAAATACAAGGCAGCCGTGACTGAGTTCGGCAAGGTTATCTCATTGTTTCCGGACAGCACCAAGGTACCTGATGCCATGCTGAAACTGGGGTTTACCCATTACGAACTGAAACAATGGGGTAAGGCGCGTGAAATGCTGGAAGGTGTTGTACTGAATTATCCCAAAAGTTCTGCTGCCAAACTGGCGAAAACACGGATCAAAAGACTGGAACGGGATGGTCACTGACAGGCCGGTCGTGTTTAATCTGATCACGATATATTTTTTCATAATCCGGCACTTTACCGGAAAGCAGAAAAAAAATTTTCATTTCCAGATTTAATTTTATTTAACAATCTTCAAATTAACAAAGTTCAGTAGAACTTTCAGATTTTCATCCTGTCCCGGATTAAATTAAATAATATTACTATCAATAACTTACTATGATTCTGGCCTTTTATCCGGCCAGATGAAGGTTGTATGTCTCTAGGAGATTGTCCTGGTATTTGATATATAACCATTACAATACTATGGTAAATATTGTAAATTTTATGCCGTTAATCTCTGTAAGCTAAATCTGATAATGGCATCACAGGAATAGATTAATGGGTAAATTATTTTCAAGGTTTACAGTCAAGCAGAAGATCCGGGGTGGTTTTGGCTTGTTACTGATAATACTCACCGCCGTATCCATCGGTGCAATCCAGGGATTGTCATCTACGCAAAAAAGTGTCAGGCATGTTGTCAATGATGTGCAACCGGCACTGCTGGCATCCATGGAACTCGACTCGGCTCTGGAAGGGTCGGCACAGTCACTTGGTTTTTACTTGTTGAGCCATGAAGACGTGGACAAGAAGGCCTATCTGAAAAACATGCAGAGTGTAAAACAGGCGATGGTAAAGCTGAAGGGGCAGAAGTCAGTCCAGGAAAACGCCGATATGCAGGGGCTGGTCATTGATATCGAGAAACGTATCCAGAAGTACCAGGGTTACCAGAAACAGATGTTTTCCTATGCAGCAAACCAGGCCAACAATATGCCTGCCGTGGCTGTCACATCCAGCAAATTGAATCCGCTGGCCAGAAACATGCTCCAGTTGATTGCCCAGATGAGAGATGCCGAACCGGAGTCAGACGACCCGGCAACAGTAACAAAAATTAATAACGATATCTATGAGCTTCGTTATGCCTTTATGAATATTCTGTCAGAGCTGCGCGGGTTCCTGTTTGCAAGAAGTCCTTCAATGAAGTCCAATATGGAACTTTATTCGGGTCGTGTCAGTGAACTGATTGGCCAGCTTAAATCCTACGGCGACAATCTGGGGTTCGAACAGTCTGATGCCGTGAATGAAATGGAATCATTATTTGGGAAATACAACAAAATCCTGGTGGGTGTTATAAAGTTACATGGCGGTGATAAATGGCGTAGCGATTCATATGTTATCCGGACAGAGCTGGGACCGTTACTCACCTCGATTAAAACCGACCTGGGTAAAATGGTTGAGGACCTGCGTGCCAATGCGCAGATGGAAAGCAAGACACTGGTGAGTGATGTTACTGCGGCTAACACACTGGTTATTATATTGTTCGTTGCGGGCCTTGTTATTGGTCTGGGGTGTGCATATGTTATCGCCAATATGGTCGTCAAACCCTTGATGGCTGCGGTAAATGCCATGACCGATATTGCTGAAGGGGAGGGAGACCTCACGTATCGTCTCGACTCCAATGGTAATGACGAGATCGCGCAGTTGGGGCATGCGTTTAACCAGTTTGTAACAAAGATTCATGGTGTGGTCTCCGAGGTCATAAGCTCCACAACCCAGTTATCCAGTGCGGCGTCCGAGTTATCTATTGTTACCGGCCAAACCAGTGACGGTGTGGTCAGACAGCAAATGGAAACCGAGCAGGTTGCGACTGCCATGAACGAAATGACCTCAACTGTCCAGGAAGTTGCCCGACATGCCGAACAGGCAGCGGAGGCGGCACAGAATGCTAACAGCCAATCACAATCTGGCAAGCAAATTGTCAATGCGAGCATCAATTCCATTGGCGCGCTGGAAGCAGAGATTTCAAATGCATCAGGCGTCATAGCTGCATTGCAAACAGACAGTGAAAATATAGGTACGGTTCTGGATGTAATCAGGGGTATTGCCGAACAGACCAATCTGCTTGCACTGAATGCGGCTATTGAGGCTGCACGGGCGGGCGAGCAGGGCAGGGGGTTTGCTGTCGTAGCGGATGAAGTGCGTACGCTTGCATCAAGAACCCAGGAGTCTACCCAGGAGATACAAAGCATGATCGAACAGTTGCAAGGTGGCGCGCAACAGGCCGTTACCGTCATGAAGGCAAGCCAGGAGCGTGCGACTGAAACGGTCGAACATTCCAGTCAGGCGGGTGAATCACTTAACTCGATTGCAGGTTCTGTCGCACAGATCAATGACATGAATCTCCAGATTGCCAGTGCGGCAGAAGAACAGACTGCGGTGGCCGAGGAAATCAACCAGAGTGTGGTAAGTATTACCGACATCGCCAGGGAGGCATCAGAAAGCATGCAGCAAATCGCCGGTTCAACTGAAAGCCTGGCCAAATTGTCTGCTCATCTTGATCAGCTGGTGGGTAACTTTAAAGTATAATACCGGCAAAGACTTCCGGTGCCACAAGGGCCTGCAAATTTGCAGGCCCTTTTTTTATAAGTGCAAAGGCACATTATTAACACGCCCACATAGACAGGATGCAGGTAAAATCATGGCCATAAGAACATGGACTTTTATTTTCAAGGTCATCTGCCCCGATAATTTTATGAAGCACATATCAATGTGAGGACATGGAATCGGCAAGCCGGATCAAGACCGTCTGCCGCACGGATGCGGCAGCCGAGCCGCCATGGATGGCATGTTTTGCGTGTCTTGATTTGGCTTGCCGGTTTCATGTCCGGATTGCGGGTTAGCTCAAAATTTACTTGTCGCTTACGCTTCAAATACATTCATTACGGATTAACGGAACAGCAGTATTTTAAGGCCAACTTATATACTATACTGCACACAGGAAGACCCGAAGAGATAGAAGATAAATATGGAACTTATTTTTATTAGACATGCAGATACAGAGTCCGGTAGCGGTTATGCAGAAGATTCCTTGCGTGCCTTGACCCCGAAGGGACACAGGGTTCATGAACAGGTTGCCAGGGAATTGCATCGCAGGGGGTTTTCCCCTGATATCATTTTGTCCAGTCCAAGATTGCGCGCCGATCAGACAGCGCGTATAACGGCGCAGGAGCTACCGGGTGAGGTGTCAGTCATCGAGTTGGCAGAACTGGATGGGGGTTATGCACTGGACAGTCTGTTAAAACGGCTTGGTGAGTATGCCGATTGCCAGCGTATTGCCTGTGTTGGCCATGAACCGGACGTTACGCGCTGGACAAATGAATTACTGGGTGAGGGTGAAAAAAAAGTCAGTGGTTTTAAAAAAAGCGGTGTGGCATCCATCAGCTTCGATGAAGCACCTGTCACAGGTCAGGGGCACTGTAATTACTTTTATTCCCCCAATGATTTGTTATCATCCTAGTACCTGGTCCCGAGGTACAAGCAGGAATTCAAGCAAGGCCTTTTGCGCGTGCAGCCTGTTTTCTGCTTCCTGCCAGACGACACTTTGCGGGCCGTCAATCACATCCGCACTCACTTCTTCACCCCGATGTGCAGGCAGGCAGTGCATGAAAAGTGCATCCTCTCTGGCCTGTGACATCATTTCCGGCGTCACTATAAAACCCTTGAATGCACTTTCTCTTTTGGCCTGCTCTTCTTCCTGCCCCATGCTCGTCCAGACGTCAGTAACAACCAGGTCCGAGTTTTCGGTTGCCTGCCCGGGTTTTCTGAAAATCTCGACATGGTCACCGGCAGCATCAAGGATTTCAGGGTTCGGGTCATAACCCTCAGGGCAGGCAATTTTCAGGTTGAAGTCAAACTGTCTTGCCGCGTTGATATAGGAGTGGCACATGTTATTACCGTCTCCAATCCATGAAACTGTCTTGCCCTGAATGCTGCCTCGTTGTTCGGTGTATGCCTGAATATCTGCCAGTAACTGGCAAGGGTGATATCTGTCGGTGAGTGCATTGATGACAGGTACACTTGAGTAAGCAGCAAACGTTTCAATTTTTTCATGCTCAAATGTACGGATCATAATGACGTCCAGCATACTGGACATGACACGCGCACCATCGTCTATGGGCTCGCCTCGCCCGAGTTGTGTATCGCGAGGCGACAGGAATATGGCTTGTCCACCGAAATGAGCCATGGCAGTTTCAAAAGAAATTCGTGTGCGTGTAGAGGATTTTTCAAACACCATGCCCATAACACGATTTTTTAGTGGCTCGTGTGTTTCACCAGCCTTGTGCATTGCCTTCAATTCAATGGCACGTTCGATAATCTGTTGTAACTCTTCGGGGGTTAAATCCAGCAATGTAAGAAAATGACGTACAGACATAACAATACCTCTGGTTTATCTGGACAGGAAAGACAGGATCAGTCCACTGACTATTTCAGTTATTTCTTCTGCCTGTTGTCCGGTAATGATAATAGGGGGCAGTAGTCGAATAACATTCTCATCTGTGACATTGATCAGGATACCTTTATCTATACCCAGACCGACGAGTTCAGCGCAGGGTCGATCCAGCTCGATGGCCAACAGCAGGCCCATGCCCCTGATATCCTGAATTCCATCAACACCGCTGAGTTTTTCCCGGAAACTATCCAGTATCTGTTTACCCAGCGTGGAAGCGGCCTGAGGGGCATTTATTTTATCGAGGGTTTCGATGACTGTTTTGGCCACGTGACAGACCAGCGGGTTTCCACCATAGGTTGAGCCATGTGTGCCAGGTTGAAAAACCCTGGCTGCCCTGCCTTTTGCCAGGCATGCGCCAATCGGCACGCCATTACCCAGACCTTTGGCCAGGGTCATGACATCAGGTGAGATATTGTTATACTGGTGTGCAAACCATTTTCCACTCCTGCACATGCCGGTCTGGATTTCATCCAGCATCATCAGCCAGTCGTTCCTGTCGCAAATTTCCCGAATGCCATTCAGATAATTTTCATCAGGGATACGGATTCCACCTTCACCCTGAACGGGTTCAACCAGTACGGCCACAATATTTTTTGAATCCTGTGCAACCCTGTTGATGGCCTCGATGTCATTGAAGGGCACGTGTATAAAGCCCGTCACCAACGGTTCAAAGCCTGCCTGTATTTTTTTATTGCCGGTTGCGCTCAATGTGGCAAGTGTACGACCATGAAAACTCTTTTCCATGACAATGATTTCGGGGGAACCTATTTTTTTCTGACTGCCGTACATGCGCGCCAGCTTGATTGCCGCCTCATTGGCCTCGGCACCGGAATTGGAAAAAAAGACACTATCCATTCCGCTGACATTGCATAGCAGGTCAGCCAGTTCCTGTTGTCGTTTGACCCGGTAGATATTGGAGGTGTGAATCAATGTTGAGCCCTGATCACAGAGTGCCTTTGCGACGTCAGGGTGCGCATGTCCGAGACCACAAACAGCGATGCCACTCAGGGCATCCAGATATTGTTTGCCTTGTTCGTCCCACAGACAGGCGCCGTCACCTTTTTCAAAGGTGACGGGTTGCGGGTTGTACGTTTTCATGAGTGTCCCGGTCATTTTACAAAAACACCTGAAAAGCAAATGGCAGTCTCGATCGAGACTGCCATTTGCATTAAAGAATAAATATTAGTACTAAATTTACTGAATGGCAACTATTTCCACAATAATTTGTCCGCTATTCTGTTTATACAGGGACTGTTTTCTTGAGAGCTTTAATAAAGCAATCAAAAAAGGGAACCCATGGATTCCCCTTTTTGAAGGTATGGTGCAGGTGTTATGCAGACAGGTTGCCGCCAATAAAATCCCAGTTGACCAGGTTCCAGAAGGTTTCCAGATATTTGGGCCGCGCATTACGATAATCTATGTAGTAGGCATGCTCCCACACATCACAGGTCATGAGCGGGGTCTTGCCGTCGGTCACAGGATTGGCCGCATTACTGGTATTAACGATTTCCAGAGAGCCGTCATTGTTTTTTACCAGCCATGTCCAGCCAGAGCCAAAATTGGTCACTGCAGAAGTGGTAAATTTTTCCTTGAAATCGGCAAAAGAACCAAATGCCGCGTTGATGGCATCACCCAGATCGCCCGTGGGTTCACCGCCGCCATTGGGGCTGAGACAATTCCAGTAAAAGGTATGATTCCAGATCTGTGCAGCATTGTTGAAGATGCCGGCAGAGGATTTTTTGATAATATCTTCCAGTGACATGTTTTCGAATTCGGTGCCTGGAATCAGATTATTCAAATTGTTTACATAGGTCGCGTGATGCTTTCCATAATGATATTCCAGGGTCTCGGCCGAGATATGTGGTTCCAGCGCATTCTGCGCGTAGGGTAACTCAGGCAGTTGATGTGCCATTTTGATCCTCTCCTTACTCAATAATTGGATTCCAATCAGTTATACTTGCGATTATCCTGAAAAAGATGACTGTTAACCGGTTAATCACCTTGCATCAAAATATCTTATCATTTTACTATGTTTTACAGTGAATGTGAACAAGTCAGGCATTTTTCCGGAAATTTTATTTAATGCAGACATTACCCTGAATATATTATGGATCCTGTAACGTTTGACCGGCTATTCTCAATTGTGGGCTGGAACATGGGATATTGAAATGAAAAAAATGCTCAATTCGTTGTTATTATTGTTCATATTGTCAATTTTATCAGGTTGTGCGAGCCTGCTGGTGTCACGACCGGCAGGGAGTCAGATGGATGGGGGCTCAGTATCTGCCAGTGATGCAAGGATAACCAATCAGGTTAATTCTGCCTTTGTACATGACCCCTCGATTCCGGCACTTGATGTCAATGTTTCCACGTACAATGGTATTGTCACACTGACAGGGTACGTTTTCAGAAATAAAATAAGAAACAGGGCGGGCAGGGTTACCGCCGCCCAGCCCGGGGTCAGGTCAGTGCGCAATCACATCAAGTTGAAATAACAGTCAGCAGCCTGTCGGATTTGGGATAATTCTATGTGCGGTATTTGTGGTGAGTTAAGGTTCGACAGCAATCAATCCGGTACTGGTGTTCTGTCTGCAATGCTGGCTGAACTCGACAGGCGAGGGCCGGATAATGAAGGCCGGTATCGGCATGGCCCACTGTCTCTCGGCCATCGGCGCCTGTCCATCATTGACCTGTCCGAACTGTCCAACCAGCCCCTGATCGATGATGCATCAGGAAATATCCTGGTATTCAATGGTACCATTTACAATTATCCAGCCTTGCGTGAAGAGCTGAAGTTAAAGGGCCATACCTTTGTTACCTGTGGTGACAGTGAGGTGATTCTTAAATGCTACCTCGAATGGGGGCAGGACTGTGTGCAGCATTTGCATGGAATGTTTGCATTTACTATCTGGGACAAAGGCAGGCAACAACTTTTTCTGGCAAGGGATCGACTGGGCATCAAACCGCTTTATTACAGTGAAGACAGCCAGTACTTCCGCTTTGCATCCAGTACACGCGCCTTGCTGGCAGCCGGTGGTGTGAATAAGGAGATTGATGCCGTTGCATTGCATCATCAATTTACCTTGCATGCAGTTATTCCGGCACCCCGAACGATCCTTAAAGGAATACGAAAACTTGCCCCCGGCACGACGTTGACCATTAATTTAAATGGAAAGCAGGAGCACCGGATTTACTGGAAACTGAAGGCACAGCGGCCGGAAAAAGAACTGAGCGAATGGGAATGGATCGAACAAATTCATGAATCTCTCAGAAAGGCCGTAGAGAAACGCAAGACCATCGCCGATGTGCCTGTCGGCGTATTGCTCTCGGGTGGTCTGGATTCCAGCTTGCTGGTCGCCCTGTTGGCCGAGGCAGGCGTGCAGGATCTGCGCACTTTCTCTGTCGGTTTCGAAGACAGCCCTGAGGAAAGCGGCAGTGAGTTCGAATATTCCGATCAGGTGGTCAAACTTTATGGCACCGATCATCAGAAATTTCATATTCCCAATGGTGAGGTGTTGTCGCGCCTGCCTGAAGCAGTCCGGAATATGGCCGAGCCCATGGTAGGGCAGGATGCCGTTGCATTCTATCTGTTGTCTGAGCAGGTATCCCGACAGGTAAAGGTTGTGCAGAGCGGTCAGGGCGCAGACGAGGTGTTTGCCGGTTATTTCTGGTATTCACGCATGCAGCAAGAACAGGGTACAGACCTCGAGCGTTTCGGCCGCCATTACTTTGATCGTGATCATGATGAATACCTGCAAATGGTGCAACCCGCTTATCACGGCCCGGATTATACATCCGGTCTGGTGGAACAGATGCTGGCCGAGCCGGGTGCCGATACCTTTCTGGACCGGGTGTTACGCATGGATGTCACCACGTTGATCGTCGATGACCCGGTCAAGCGAGTCGATAACATGACCATGGCCTGGGGTCTTGAGGCGAGGGTTCCTTTTCTCGATCATGAACTGGTTGAACTGGCTGCATCAATGCCACCTGAAATAAAGATGAAAAACGGGGGAAAACACCCGTTAAAGGTTATTGCCAGGGGTCTTTTACCCGATTCGGTCATTGATCGACCCAAGGGATATTTCCCGGTTCCGGCGCTGAAATTTGTACGGGGCGAGTTTCTGGACTTCATGAAGGATATCCTGTTATCGGCGGCATGTGCCCGACGTGGTTTGTATCAGCGGGATTACCTGGACAAGTTATTGAAAGAACCGGAAAAATACCTGACCCGTATCCAGGGAAACAAGCTCTGGCACATGGCCTTGCTGGAGTTCTGGTTACAGCAAAATGTTGATTAGGCATCACTGTTGCCTCGTTAAGCCATGGCGAATGTAGTTGAAATGTAAGTAGCAAGTGCATTTCGGGCCAACCCGCAATCCGGACATGAAACCGGCAAGCCAAATCAAGACACGTAAAACATGCCATCCATGGCGGCGTTATTTTATGTAAAGAGGCCGCTGGATAATGATCTTGCCTTGAAAATAGCGATTTAGCCCCTATATTCCTATTTCGTACAGTAATTAAGGTTGAATAACCCTTGTCATTATCCCTGTATTATTTCGGTAACAGGGGGTAGACTCCGCACCTTTGAAAGCAGGAAGGGTTGTTGCAGACACTTCAAGATTAATAAAGTGAGGTCTAGATATGGATGTATTGGAAAGAATTCAGAAACAGGTAGATGACAACCCGATTGTTATCTACATGAAAGGTACGCCGGAAATGCCAAGCTGCGGCTTTTCCAGTCGAACATCACAGGCACTGCAAGGTTGCGGTGTAGAGTTCGCATACATCAACGTGCTTTCTGATCCCGAGATATTCGAGAATTTGCCACGTTTCGCCGATTGGCCAACCTTTCCGCAGGTGTATATAAACGGTGAGCTTATCGGTGGATGCGATATCACACTGGAATTATTTCAGAAGGGTGAGTTACAGAAAATGACAAAGGAGGCCTCAGAAGCAAAGGCATCTGCTGAATAATTGTATTTTATTTGCGGATAAATTACCGCGTGAATAATTTATCAGTTTGATAGAGCACCAGTAATACAAAGGCCGCAGAGAAAATTATTATTGAGGTGAATAATTTATAAACCCGGTATTTACCCGGGTTATTGCAGTGTATTTTTAAACACCGCATTCTCTGCGTCCTTAACGTCAGATACGGGCAGACTGCCCCCATTAACCCGCATTTCTCACCACCGTTCGTAGCGAGACGGTGGTGAGAAATGCGGGTTAATATATAACCTGGTCCCGCCCCTTCTTTTTGGCGCGATACATTTTCTGATCGGCGCAGCGCATCAGCATGTCCATGTCCATCTCCGGGTCACCCGCGAAGCGGCAACATACCCCCATTGATATAGTGACAGTGATTTCGCCGGCCGATGTTTTTATCGGACGTGTACCAACACTTTTCTGGATGCGGCTGAAAATAGAGTGTCTGAAGTTGGAGTCATCCTGGTAATACATAATGATTGCAAATTCCTCGCCACCAATCCGTGCCAGAATATCGGTTGGTCTGACGGCCCTGCGCAGGCGTTTTGAGACGGCAACAAGAATTTCATCTCCTACCGGGTGACCATGTTCATCATTCACTTTCTTGAAATGATCGATGTCGATAATGGCACAGCAGGTTCCCCCGCCTCTGGACGACGATTCCTTCAGGGTGGCTTCCAGGTGTGATTGCATGTAACGGCGATTACCCAGTTGGGTCAGGGGGTCTGTCTGTGCCAGCTCCGTCAGCGCCAGATTGGTGGCCTGCATTTCACGCGTTATCTCATACAGGGTGTTTTGCAAACTGCTGACGCGTCCTGCGGCCTGAACCCGTGCGGACAGCTCCCGGATATTAATCGGTTTTGACAGAAAATCATCCACACCCTGTTCAAATGCATGAACCAGATTGTCAATACCTTCCTTGGCCGTACACAGGATAATGGATGTATAGCGATTGTTATCCTCATCCTGTTGTCTGATCTGGTTGGTCAGCTCCAGACCGTCCATCTCCGGCATGATCCAGTCGGCAACAACGACATCGGCATGGCGTTCCACCAGTTCATCCAGCACCTCCCTGCCAGTGCTGGCAAGGCGGATATCTTCATATCCTGCAGATTTTAGTGCCGAGGCAAACATCTGCAGGCCGGAGTCGGTATCATCGACAATCAGGATTGCCAAATCATTGGTAATCATTTATTACTCCCATGATTCTTATTATCATTTTCTTTATTATCAACAAATATCCCCTTGCTTATCAATCAATTCCTGTTGTTGGCCATTATTTTGTAAAGTCAGACTTTGCCAACGGTTAGTCATAATACAAAACAGGTCGGCAGTTTTTTCCGCATCATAGACTGCCGAGTGTGCAGCCTCCTGATCCCATTCAATTCCAGCCGCCGCCGCTATTCTGGCAAGCACAGTTTGACCGTACATAATTCCCCCGAGTGTTACCGTATCAAAAGTGCTGAATGGATGGAAAGGGTTTCTTTTTATTTGACATCGTTGTGTTGCAGCATTGATGAAATTAAGGTCAAAGCTGGCATTGTGTCCCACCAGAATGGCCCGCTTGCAGTTATTTTTTTTAAGGGCTTGACGAATGGGACGGAACACCTCCGGCAATGTCTCCAGTTCCGTCTTGGCCATTCTGAATGGATGGTAGGGGTCGATACCGGTAAAGGCCAGGGCCTCCGGGTCAAGGTGGGCGCCCTTGAATGGCTCAACATGACAGCTGATGGTCTTTTCCCTGAAAATCTCCCCTTTTTCGTCCATGCCCAGGATGACAGCAGCGATTTCAAGTAGTGCATCTTTTTTTGCATTAAACCCGCCCGTTTCAACATCAACCACAACGGGCATAAACCCGCGAAAGCGTGCACCCATGCCTGTTATTTCCGAGTCATCATCAAACATGACTACAGAATACAGAATGATTGGGTTAAAATCGATATCAAAAGGTTATTTTCAACATTTTTGGAGAGTTGTATGAAGCGTTCCCTGAAGGGAATAATCCTGATTATACTGTTCAATTGCGGTTTAGTGAATGCCGATTCACTGATATCGCTGATTACCCCGAAGATATACAAAAAAGGCCTGATCTGGCAGATTGAATCCAGCCAGGGCGGAAATGGCTATGTGATCGGCACAATGCATGTTAACGACCCCGGTGTATGGGCGTTATTTGAACATGCCAGAGAGTACTTCAACAAAGCAAGCATCGTCTGCACCGAGGTAAAACTGGACTTTATTACAGCAGCAGCGGAGATGCAGGCGATGTTTTTCAATGACGGACGCACCCTCAAGTCCGTAATCGATGATAACAAATTTTATCAACGCATAATCAGCCTTGCCGATGAGCGGGGCTTGCCCGAGGTAATGGTGCGTAACATGAAACCGTTTACGCTGGTTTTTATGTTAAGTATGCCTGTACCAAAAGGGCAGGTACTGGATGAAAAAATATATACCGACGCTATTCGCCAGGGTAAGCAGTCCTGTGGTCTTGAGACAGTCGAGGAACACAGTAGGGTATTCGGATCATTCAGCATGGATGAACAGGTCAGTATGCTTAAAATGACGGTGAAAAACATCAAGGAAATCGATGCAATTTACCCGGTTTTGTTAAAGGCCTACCTTTCCCGTGATCTGGTGGTGATGGCCGACCTGGTTAGCCGGTCCATGATAATGAATGACAAGCGCATAGAAAAAATATTTCTGCAAAAATTTCTGATTGACCGGAACAAGACCATGGCAGAAAGAATGATAGCAAAAATGGCAAAAGGCAGCTCTTTTTTCGCCATTGGCGCCATGCATCTGCCCGGGGAAGGCGGGGTATTAAGATTGCTGGAGAAGCGGGGTTATAAAATCAGTGTCGTGTACTGAGGGCTGAATGACAGGTTTGAATCACGACTGCCCCGTTAACATGTAATGAATATAGTTGAAATATAAGCAGCAAGTGCGTTTCGGGCTAACCCGCAATCCGGACATGAAACCGGCAAGCCTGATCAAGACACGCAAAACATGCCATCCATGGTGGCTCGGCTGCCGCGTCCGTGCGGCAGACGGTCTTGAT
>VAOU01051230.1_pt1 | contig 27554 bp, 27 predicted proteins | sample 3393871 | NCBI WGS metagenome assembly VAOU01 (sample SAMN08290440, study PRJNA428436) | hydrothermal vent metagenome | isolation source: Deep-sea hydrothermal vent chimney | place: Atlantic Ocean: South-mid Altantic Ridge | depth 1820 m m
CCCGGAGGGAGAGGGGATTAATAGAAGTGCCCTTATCATTAACAACCTCGCCGCAAGCGGATGGGGTATCAATCACAGCAAGCCGTGGGGGGACACGACTCTCAGGCATGCACAAAGAATTTTTAACCATACTTTCAATTCAGCACCAGCGAGGTAGTAACGTCTAATGGCAACCCGAAAAAAGAAGGCCAAAACTAAGAAAAAACCCGCAAAACGCGTGAAGTCGCGGGTCAGTTCCAAGCCCAAGGCTCAAAATGCCTTTTACGCCCAATCCGGCGGCGTCACTGCGGTCATCAACGCATCTGCTTGTGGGATTATTGAAACGGCGCGTAAGAATAAGAAACATATCGCCAAGGTTTATGCGGGCCGTAACGGTATCATAGGCGCGCTTACCGAAGACCTGATTGATACCAGCAAGGAATCCGCAGCTACGATTCGCGCCCTGCGCCACACTCCCAGTGGCGCCTTTGGCTCCTGTCGTTACAAGCTCAAGAGCCTGGAGCACAACCGGCGCGAATATGAACGCCTCATTGAGGTCTTCAAGGCCCACAATATCGGTTATTTCTTCTACAACGGCGGTGGTGACTCGGCCGATACCTGTCTCAAGATTTCTCAGCTATCCGAGACCATGGGCTACCCCATCAAGGCCATCCACGTCCCCAAGACCGTGGACAACGACTTGCCCATTACCGACAACTGCCCGGGCTTTGGGTCGGTAGCCAAGTACATTGCAGTCTCCACCCGTGAAGCCAGCTTTGATGTGGCCTCCATGTGCAAGACCTCCACCAAGGTCTTTGTCCTGGAAGTCATGGGACGCCACGCCGGCTGGATTGCCGCCGCCGGCGGCCTGGCCTCAGACAAGGATTGCGAAATCCCGGTGGTTATCCTGTTCCCGGAAGTGACCTTCGACAAGGAAAAATTCCTCAAGCGGGTGGATGAGTTGGTCAAGAAACACGGCTACTGTTCGGTGGTGGTATCTGAGGGTGTTAAGGGCACCGATGGAAAATTTCTTGCCGACCAGGGCCTGGTCGACGCCTTCGGTCATGCCCAATTGGGTGGCGCAGCACCGGTGGTCGCCAGCATGATCAAAGACGGTCTGGGGCTCAAGTACCATTGGGGTGTGGCCGATTATCTGCAACGGGCAGCACGCCATGTGGCCTCCAAGACCGACGTCAATATGGCCTACGCCATGGGTAAGGCTGCGGTGCAGTACGCAGTCAAAGGACACAATTCCGTCATGCCTACCGTAGTCCGTGTTTCCAATAAACCGTTTAAGTGGAAAGTGGGCATGGCCTCCTTGAGCAAAGTGGCCAATGTGGAAAAGATGATGCCGAAAAACTTTATCAGTAAAGACGGTTTTGGCATTACCCAGGCCTGCCGCAACTATTTGCTACCCCTCATCAAGGGCGAAGACTATCCGCCTTACAAGGATGGCATGCCAAAGTACGTGCGGCCCAAAAATGTAGCGGTGCCAAAAAAGCTCAAAACCAGGTTCGAGGTGTAATGTGAACAACGCCGTCGAAATTTATGCTGATCCCGGCGGCGTTGTCTAATCTGTACGCATATATGTATGTTCCCGTTTATAAATCAAGGGCTTACACTCTATTTTTGAGTCCCGTCAGCGGCAGGAGAACACCACAAAGATTCCAATTTAATGGCTACATAAAAATATTTGCTTTGCCTATTCTGGGCTTTGCTGCAAGCTTGCAGGCTGTTTTCTGGCAGCCGGAAGCAAATGACAATTGATAAAGCACGTGAATTGCTAAAGGTTCAGGCCGATTTCGGTGGTTTCTACAACGGCAACTCGGCCAAGCTGATTCTGTCTGAAGTAAACCGCGAACACGGTCAGGTCGCCGTGGACCAGCTCATTCGTGAATTGGAACTGGAACACACCTTCGGCTTCAAGCCAGGCACGGAATTTAAGGGTGGCTTGGCTATAGATGACTAACAAAAACGTTATATAGCTTAGTGACTAAAAATTAACATCTCGACCTAACCCTACTAAATCAGGAGAAATCCCCATGGCGACCGGATTAATCATCGCATTAGTGTGCGCATTTGCGGCATTGTTATACGGCGCGATCTCAATCAAGTGGATTCTAGCCAAGCCAACCGGCAACAAACGCATGCAAGAAATTGCGGCGGCCATTCAAGAAGGGGCAATGGCCTACCTTAACCGTCAGTACTCCACCATCGCTGTCGCCGGTGTCGTCCTTATGGTCATCATCGCTTATTTTGTCGATGTTATGACTGCGGTGGGGTTTGTCATTGGCGCCGTACTTTCAGGCCTGACCGGCTATATCGGCATGCATGTCTCAGTACGCTCCAACGTGCGCACCGCCGAGGCCGCCAACGATGGGCTCAACGCCGCCATGCAAGTGGCCTTTCGCGGCGGCGCCATCACCGGCATGCTGGTGGTGGGTTTAGGGCTACTGGGTGTAGCCGGCTTCTATGGGGCGCTGGCGGCCATGACCCCCAGCGGTGAGACGGTCAACCTGGCGCCTCTGGTAGGTTTGGCCTTTGGTGGTTCTCTGATCTCCATTTTTGCGCGATTAGGGGGCGGTATCTTCACCAAGGGCGCCGATGTAGGGGCCGATATCGTGGGCAAGGTCGAGGCCGGCATCCCCGAAGATGACCCCCGCAACCCCGCAGTGATCGCAGACAATGTGGGCGATAACGTGGGAGACTGCGCCGGTATGGCTGCCGATTTATTCGAAACCTATGCCGTCACCATCATCGCTACCATGATATTGGGGGGACTGCTCATCAGTGGGGCAGGGGCCACTTCGGCAATCTATCCTCTGGTCTTGGGTGGGGTCTCCATCCTCGCCTGCATAGTCGGCACCTTTTTTGTCAAGGCCCGGGAGGGTGGCAAGATCATGAATGCCCTGTATCGTGGACTCATCGTCACCGGCGTCCTTGCCGCAGCGAGTTTTTACCCTGTCACCATGTGGATGATGGGCGACGGCATCAGCATCGACGGTAACACCATTTCGTCGTTAAACTTGTATTTCGCCGCCTTGATCGGACTGGCGCTCACCGCAGCCATGGTGGTCATCACCGAGTACTACACCAGCACGGAATACAAACCCGTACGGCACATCGCCGAGGCCTCCACTACCGGCGACGGCACCAACGTCATCGCCGGCCTGGGGGTGTCCATGAAATCCACCGCCTTACCCGTATTGGCCGTGTGTGCCAGTATTTGGGGGGCTCATGAACTGGCGGGGCTGTACGGTATCGCCATCGCCGCCACCTCCATGTTGTCCCTGACCGGCATCATTGTCGCCTTGGACGCCTATGGGCCCATTACCGATAACGCCGGTGGCATCGCCGAAATGGCTGAATTGGATGAGAAGATTCGTAACATTACCGATCCTCTGGATGCGGTAGGCAATACCACCAAGGCGGTCACCAAGGGTTATGCTATCGGCTCCGCCGGTCTCGCCGCCCTGGTGCTGTTTGCCGACTTCACCCACTCATTGGCAAGTCAAGGGGGTCCGGCCCTCAACTTCGCCCTGGACAACCATATGGTACTCATCGGTCTGTTTATCGGTGGTCTAGTGCCCTATCTGTTTGGCGCCATGGCCATGGAGGCAGTCGGCCGGGCCGCAGGGGGTATCGTTAATGAGGTGCGCCGCCAATTTAAAGAAATTCCCGGCATAATGAAGGGCACGGCCAAACCGGACTACTCCCGGGCCGTGGATATGCTGACCAAGGCCGCCATCAAAGAGATGATGATACCGTCCCTGTTACCGGTGGCAGTACCCATCCTGGTGGGCCTGATCCTGGGCAAAGAGGCCTTGGGTGGCCTACTCATCGGCACCATCGTGACCGGCCTGTTTGTGGCCATCTCCATGACCACCGGTGGTGGCGCCTGGGACAATGCCAAGAAATATATCGAGGACGGCCACCACGGGGGCAAGGGTTCCGACGCCCACAAGGCCGCTGTGACCGGTGATACTGTGGGCGACCCCTACAAAGACACCGCGGGTCCAGCCGTTAACCCTTTGATTAAGATTATCAACATTGTGGCCTTGCTGATGGTGCCGCTTCTGTAGCGGCGAGTAACGGGCGACGAGCAGAAACTGGGCCTGCCCTAAGGAAGGGGCGGCGGGCGCCGAGAACCTCAGTCAGATATTTCCATCGTGGAAACTACCGTTGAATCACTCTCGAAGCACGTGATTCGCAGCTCGCAACTTCTTCTCGGATGGGTATAATACCCATCCTTTTTGTTTGCCCGGTGAGTTTTAGCCAACGATAATAATTAGAGGAAGCAGCCATGCAAAAGTGGATCGACAAATTGATTGGCAAGGAGGTCAAAGTCATTACCCGCAACGATGAGACCGAACACGAGGGCACCCTGCTTGCGATCAATATGGAGCCCCTAAAGCACGGCATGGGCCCATCGGTGGCCATTGAGAATGATGACCGCACCCATACCCTGGCCTTTGATGTGGAGTATATCGACGAGTTGCACGAAGACGATTGATTGAGCCGGAAACCGGAATTGATCCAGCGAATCAATTCCCCGGTGAACGCCCGGCCATGGAAGCGCAGCGGGGCCAGACTGGGGTTTATCGAAGCCTCAATGTCACGCCAGGGTTGGCGAAGAAAATTTTAAGTAAGGCCAGGTAGCTCAGTCGGTAGAGCAGGGGACTGAAAATCCCCGTGTCGGCAGTTCGATTCTGTCCCTGGCCACCATATAATCAAGGACTTAGCGTCCTTTTGTTTCCTTCCGAATTTTCCTTGCGTGAGTTTTGCGTGAGGGCTGCTTTTAAGAAACACTCAGCCTGCGCAAAACCACCAGTTCCGGACGGTTCTCACCGCGTTTGCAAACACTGTTTGCCGCTTCTAACAGACGCGACAACTCAGCAGCCGAATAGTGCGTGGTGATCCTTCCTGACCGATGTCCTAACAAATCCTGTCGGTCTTCAAAACTCACCCCGGCAGCCCGTAAACGGCGACCGAACGTGTGCTTTAGATCATGCACCCGCACTTGCGGAAGGCCCACCGTATCTCTGGCACGCATCCATGCACTGTTCAACATGCGCCCTACCGGTTTGCCCTGGTATGTGAAAACATGGCTTGGATGTTTACCGCGCCGTGCTTCTACTACCGCTTGCGCCGCCTCCGATAGCGAGAAATCAGACGATGAAGGCAGAGGCTCATCCGATGACCCAAAACCGGCCTCTCAGTCGAAAATACAGCGCTATGGCCGGAAACGAGATCGTGATCGCGACAAATACCTGGATCGTAGGCGGTAATTCCGGGTATTCTCGATACATGGCTAACGCAGCTCCAACGAATGAAGGATCATTTATTTTGTCTACAACTCCGGAAATACTTCTTGCACTTCCAGTCAGCGAGGCATTGGCTGAAAGCGAGAAACCCGAATGTTGGAATTACGGTCAGGTCTTTTTTAAGCGAGCCAAGGAGGCCGAAGCAGGCGCAAATACCGAGGTTGCGACAGCCTGGCGGCTGTTGGGAGACCTATCCCAGGTTACACTGGAGCATAGTGACCCGAATGAGCCTTTCCGTCCGATAGTTATAACTGCCGATGGACGCTCTATTCTACCGAGTGATCTCGATGAAGTTACCGCCGGTGCAGTGCATCAACTTGGAAGGGTGATTGATGATGTAGAGTTGAGCGCAAGGCTTCTCGATATCACTTGGGTCTGCCTTCGCGACCCAGATGCTGCGCGACAAGCTGTCCAATGTTATATAAAAGCGGCAAAACGGCTATTTCGTCCTAAGGAATGGATTGACTACGCTTACCGCATTGAGCGAGCACTTCGCTTGTCGAGGCAGCTTAGAGATGAAGCCCTATCCGATACTATCTTAAGGGTGATCGAACAGAAAGTTCTCGACCTCGACGGAAGTGATCCTCTGTACATGACCGCTAACCTCATGGGATTGCTCCATGAATTTAGAAAAGGTGATCCTGACCTCATGAGCCAAGTTGCCAAGAAGGCGGCCAAGTCGGCAGAAGCGGAGAATGATTTTGACCGTGTGCGAGCGCATCTTAATAATCTCCTTGCGTGGCGACGTACAGCAGGTGACCAAAATGGTGAGAGAGATGCCGAGATTGCTATAGCCCACTCATACGAACAACAAGCTGATTGCCACTCTGGAAAAGGTGGAGAACTGTTAGCCGCAGAATTTTTGGAGCAGGCTCATGAAGCCTATCGCAATATTTCAGGAATGCACGTTAAGGTAGATGAAATCTACGAGCGGCTGCGTGAAGCACAGAAATATGCACGGGATTCATTACAAGAGATACGCACTGACAGTATAGATGTATCGGAAATAATTAAAGCTACACGGGAATGCGTGGCTGGCAAGCCATTCAGAGATGCGCTTCTGGCTCTTGCTACGATTACGCGACCAACAGATTTCAGCAAGGAAACTGTAAACGCACGGGAGCTGATGAAACAGTTCCCGTTCCAGAGCCTTTTCGGTGGCGCGAAAATTGATGATGACGGTCGAGTTATTGCACACAGGACTCCTGCGATCAGCGAGGACAAGAACCAGGCAGAACAGGCACTTTGGGAACGCGTAGTCGAGCAAGTCAGCTTGTCGTATCAAGTGATCGTACAGGCCCAAATTGTGCCCGCACTCAATCAATTGACTTTCGAGCACTCACCGTCACTTCGAGACATGCGAGACCTCGTTACTCATAACCCTTTCGTTCCTCCGGGGCACGAAGAGTTGTTCGCCAAAGCATTTATTGCTGGATTTCGATGGAATTTCCCAGAAGCTCTCTCAATCCTGATACCTCAGATGGAAAATTCGCTCCGGTACATGCTTGAACGAACTGGTGTCGAAGTGACCAAGCGTGACAAACATGGTTTGCAATCAGTCATTCAGATGGGAACCATCCTGGGTGATTGCAAAGACCAGTTGGAACAGATTATAGGGGAGAACCTTACCAAGGAGCTTAAGGTTCTGTTCAGCGACCAACACGGGCCTGATATACGCAACCGTGTAGCTCATGGTTTAATGGCGCATGACGAGTTCTTCAGCTATGCGGCGATCTATGCATGGTGGTTTATTCTCTACCTATGCATCAATCCCGTACATCGTCGCTTTCGGAAGGAGGAGAAACAAAGAGATAAAGAGGCGTCCACTTCGGAACAATCAGTTTAAAAGAGTCGTTCCTACTAGTAATGACCAAGAACGCTCATCCGCCTTGTTTTTTCACGATCAATGATGTGAGATTGAGAACCAATGGGGTCAGACACGATTGGTTGTTATAAAACATTGATACTGATTTGGCTTGCCGTTACTTGCCTGTCTGGAACCAAATGACTGTGATTGGGCTAAAATGCTCTACTTTCAAACTTCCTACTGGATAGCTTGGACGTGCCCCCTGCCACCGCAGCAGATCAATCGTGTCTGACCCTAATGGCACTTACTTAAGCTGATATAGTGCTTTCTAGTCCCTTCTCCCTCCGGGAGAAGGTTAGGATGAGGGAAGTAAAAGCTAGAAAAAAGTCAGTTTTGTTAATTTATCCCCTCACCCCAACCCTCTCCCAGAGGGAGAGGGGGCTTAAGTAAGTGCCATTCGTGTCTGACCCCATTGATTAAGTTCAAATCCTTTTATCCCTGTTTTACGTTGGTGCTAGAGCGAAGAATTAAATAATATTTGTGCAGGATCGCTAGCACCAACACGAAGTATGTCTATAACATCCTTTAGTTAAATCATCAAAACTGGGTAGACCAGCAAATGCACGGGATACACCAGCCCCGCAAAAGAAGACTACCTGACCCTCATCTCTTGCTGTTAGAAGATCATTTGGTATTGATGGTCCATTGGAAAAGAAGCGCATTATTGGGCCTCCATTGTCTAGGTTAAGTTATCTACGCAGAGGGAAGCTTTTTACCCTCTAACCTATCTTTGACCAGTTGTGCTAAAAACTCAGTGAAGGGAATAATATTTTGGTTGACGCTCGCTTCTTCGAGTGCTTCCATATAGGTATTGCGTAAATCTACAGGTGTAACTGTCCAGGGATAACCTCCTCCTGCGAGCATGGCGTTCATTAATAAACGACCGATTCGACCATTGCCATCCATGTAAGGATGGATGTAGACGAATATAAAATGGCCTAATACAACACGAACTGCTGGATTATCTTCTTCACTTAATAACTTAAAGAATGCAGGCATTAAGTCTCTAACAGCATCTTGATCTGGCGGTGTATGCATGGAACGGCGTATATATACTCTACTGTTACGATAACCAGCAAGATCAGTTTCCTTTATTAATCCAGCGGTAATTCCTGGAGAGAACATCTCTCGATACCATATGCGATGATTGTCATCCGCTACTGTACCTGGGTTTTGACCTTCCAATATATCTCGCAAGTTCTTTTTAACTGCCTGAAAGGCTTGCCAGTAACCACGGGCTGCCATCGCATTACGATGATTATTGTCGTCCTTGTTATTATCTGGGTTCCAATCGCCGCTTCTTACTCGTTCAATCAGTTCTTGATTGACTCGATAACCTTCAATAGACAAAGAATGGTAAGCATCTGAGGTGTAGGCATCCTCAACATCTTTTAGATATTTATCTAGATTTCTAATCTTTCCTGGTGATTTGGGGAAGTGATCAATAATGGGTTGTCGCATTGTGTGCCACATTAATTTTATGCGGTTGACGTAAGGAGAAGGCTCACGAAGCGGCATAGTGATAGGCAGTATATCCTTAAAGGGGTCGTTATCTTTCTCCCTTATGTCATATCCAGCAGATCGCATTGTATCGGCAGTTTCGTCAGCAATTTTATTATGCCCGATGTGACGGAACGCGCTGACAAGCCGACTAGCAATAGTGCTATGACCGCCCCTCAGGAGTGGTTCGAGTATATCCGAAGAATCTCTAATCATAGAAAGTGCCGCCCGTATATCCGTTGGATTTTGTTTATAAAATCTTGGTGAGCAGGCAACTAGAGCAGAGGGCAATGTAAACAGCTTGAGTCCATTATATATGGCGATATCATCCGTATCAGGGATCTTATGGCGGGATTCAAGTAGAGAAGTATCATGCGGAAAAGGTGTTACTTTATTTCTTGCCTTGGGTGCGCGAACAAAAAGTTGTTTGGGTACTGTCTGGTTGCCTGCATGTAGAGATAACGATTGTTCAGGCGAGAGGCACCAATCTTCTCCAAATCTTGTTTCTAGGTAAGCAGCACAGAAATCCCAGTAGGAGGCGTACCATGCTGTACTGTCTCCAGATACATCGTCTGGGCGAGAAGGGATATACCACCCTTTCATGACCTCCTGTATGAAGCCATTTTTTTGCAGGCGCTCTCGGTGGGTACGCGTTAAATCACGCGCACGTATAGCAACGATTCCCTTTTCCTGAAGTGCTTTCAGGATATCCAGAGATTGAGCTAATTTTTCTGAAGGGGTTGCCATGACATCTCCATTCCTAATACTGTACTTCGCGGGGTAAATATAGCTTATTACGTCCCGTTAATTATAGCTTATTCAGTTGTATCAAATATAGCTTATTCTGTCGAGCGAAAAATAGCTTATTATGCTGTGAATAGTAAATTGTGCGGCTAATTGAGAAGGGATTTGTAGGACAACAGAGTGTGAGTAAATGCTTCTCTAGAAATGTTTGAGTGTATCAATATTGTAGCGAAGTAACTTAAATTAGCCTGATTTGTGTAATATTTGAACAGAATTTTGGGGCAGGAAGTCATGGCGCTTAGGTTATGTATGCAACTAAACTATAATCCGAAACTAAATAGGAAATATAAATGGCTAATAAAGACCGGCTAGTCGATTCCGCTGGAATGCCAATTCCGTTTTCATGCGGAAATAAAAGATACCGCACCAACTTAAAAAAGGCATTAACCGTGGAACATCACCAACAAAAGGGAGTGTATTCACTAGCTCACTAGTAAGCCACTCATGTTCTTTGTGGCTAGAGCATGTAGTAGAAATTGGATCAGGCGATGAAGTCTATTGGCTCATGTGGTACGACAGCAATGGTACGCCAACCATCCCAATGAGCGGAGTCTTTGATAAAGATCAACTCTCAGAAATGACTAAACAATTGACTAAATTTGTTCCGTAAAGGCAGAATCTTTGTCTACAACACCTATCCATCAAATCCCCCAAATAATCAGATACGAAACAAGCAAACTGTCCAAGCAGGGCTATATTCCAACTAATTTCCTTGCGTGAGTTTTGCGTGAATCAGTTGTGCAAAGTCGTGCATTGTGGTGCAAATTGGGCAACGGGCGCACCGGCAACTTATTGATTGTTAAGGGATATAACCTTACCGCCTCGACTGAAAATCCCCGTGTCGGCAGTTCGATTCTGTCCCTGGCCACCATATTATCAAGGACTTAGCGTCCTTTTACTTCCTTCCGAATTTTCCTGCGAAACTTTGCGTGAGGGCTGTTTTTAAAGTATTTGGGGTGCCCATTAGCCCTTGTCTGGAAACAATCCCGGCATCCAGCGTGACGCCAGCCTTGCCGGGAAAGTGAGACATAAGGGCGTGCGCGTGCTCTTTGAGACTAGCACGCCGCTCTCAATCAGAGCCGCCACGACCCGCCGGGCTTGGCGGTCACTTGTTCCCAGGATGCCAGACACATCGCCACGTGGGAGTTCACCCCGGTACAGAATTGCCTCCAGGATACTCCCGGCCTTGGGTGGCAATTTATCGGCGCGAATTTCTTCCTCTGCCCATAGAAGAATACGATCACGCAACCGATCCGGCTGCACTAATTCCTCCATAAACTTCACCTGATCTAAACACGTTTCGAGAAAGAAACGTGTAAAGGATGCCAGTTCTTCTTCGCTCAGATTGCCTCTCCCATCAAGATCGTTACGTCGTGGTAGGTCACATTGGGCAAGATGGCCTTTGTATGACTGCGCGTTCCGGGCAAGACCACGCGCAATTGACCAAACGCCGCCGGTATCGAGCGCCTCAAGCAACATTGCGTAGGACATTAACCGTGCGACACGGCCATTGCCGTCCAGGAACGGGTGAACCCAAAGCAGCCGGTGATGGGCGGCTGCGGCAGCGATGATTGTTTCTGCTTTTCCAAGGCCGCTGTAAACGCGCTCAAACTGACCTAGAAATCGTGGTACAGCACCAGGGCTTATTGGTACATGCTGGCCAACTTTAACATCACGCTGGCGCAATCTTTCGGGAACAACTTTCATGCGCTCACCCGTATCGGGATTTTCTATCCAAAGCATTTCATCGGGTAGTAGTTCTCCAAATCGCTTATGAATTTCACAAATTCCCTCCAGGCTTGCGGTCCTGCCACGAAGTCCACCTTCCTCAATCCAGCGCTGAACGGCAATATGGGCCTTGGCTTCAAGCTGAAGGTTGCGTTTCTCGGTGTTGGTGCTGTAATCGTTCCTAAGTGCACGCTCAATATCAATCGGATGGGTATCGTGGCCCTCAATCAAGTTACTGTAGTAACAGTTCATCGCCCGAACCAGATCGGCCAAGGCCGTTAGCACCCCCTCTGGAAGGCTCCGGCGAAAACCCGCTGAATGCGCCGCCAATTCGACCGCAAGGTCGGCCAGATCCCCACGATGGCGAGAGCTTTCCGAGATCAGCAGGGGTTCCATTATGGACACCTGCTCACCTTTATCGGGGGCCGATAATATGTCCGCTTCTATGTCCGGTTCAAAATCACTCATGATATGATTAATATCATAGTCTTGGGGCTATGTTAAGCCATTATTATGCCATTTATATGGCCGGTTTATAGTCCACTTCCAAAAATAGCGTTTCCCGTGTTTTCCGGGGCTACTATTTGCCCTCCTATCCTCACAGGTAAATAGCAGCCGAATAGTGCGTGGTGATCCTTCCCTAACCCATGAGGCTACAGTCCGCACACCGGTAGGGCCTGAGCCCTCGTGCGGTCCTCGCATCGCCCTGGGCAGGGCTTATTGTTAACGTCTCAAGCCAAGCAGTAAGGTTATAAATATGTGCTTGACAACATATGTACTCTAAGACATAATTAGATATGAGCTGGGGTGTTCTGTTTAACGATGCCTTTATGCGGATGATGGCGTCTGGCGCGTTACGTTTGCTTTCGACCCAAAGCGCAAAGCCGTTCTTTTGGTATGTGGTGATAAATCAGGAGGTGGTGAAAAACGGTTTTATAAACGGTTAATCAAGAAGGCGGATGAACGCTTTGATAACCATCTGAGCAGGCTGCCTAAGAAGAGCGGAAAGTGAACGGAGAAACATGATGACGACTTCATTGCATGACAAAACGAAATCCGTGGGAAGCAAGCGCCGCAAGAAAATAAAAACGCGCGTGCAGGAGCTTGTTGCGGAAGAGTTGGCTTTGCGCGAGTTGCGTAAGGCCCATCACCGTACGCAAGCCAGTATGGCCAAACAGTTGGGCATCAGTCAGGACGGGGTGTCGCGGCTTGAGCAAAGAAGCGATCTCTTGCTGTCAACCTTGCGTAATTATGTCGAGGCAATGGGCGGTGGTCTTCGTTTGATTGCTGAGTTTCCAGACCAGCCCCCTGTCATGCTAAGCGGGTTTTCCGATATTGGTGATGATCACCCGGCGCGGCGCTAAGGGAGTGCTTATAAAAAGGCCGTAACACAGAGAACCAATGGGGTCAGACACGAATGGCACTTACTTAAGCCCCCTCTCCCTCCGGGAGCACCCCTAGGGCATAAAAGGGTTGGGGTGAGGGGACGGATAAAATAACAAAACCTGCTTTTTTCTAGCTTTTACTTCCCTCATCCTAACCTTCTCCCTGAGGGAGGAAGGGACTAAAAAGCACTAAATCAGCTTAAGTAAGCGCCATTCTGGTCAGACACGATTGGTTGTTATGAAACAGTGATACTGATTTGGTTTGCCGTTACTTTCACGTCTGGAGCCAAATGTCTGTGATTAGGCTGAAATACTCTACTTTCACGCTTCCTACTGGATAGCTTGGACTTGCCCCCTGCCACCGCAGCAGAGCAAATAAACTATGATTGGGTGCTGTTTATGGCGTTGTTTCTCCTGCAAGCTCAATTTTCATTAAGTGCTGCTCAATTGTTTCAATCATATGGCCTGATAATGTCAGATTATTTCGTTCATTTTCCCATATATACATGAATTTTTCCGTAGTATCCATACCCGTATCCAGGACAAGCTTTTCAGGCAACCGTGCCTTCGCGGCAAAGCGTGTCAGCGTATCGATTGATAGGTCGGTCATGCTCTTTGATTTGAGGAAATTCAGCGCCATGTTTTTATCGTCGATATAGGCAATCGTGGAGACAAAATCATAGCCTGGGGAAAGAACTGCATGTCGCCGATCAGGATAGATCAGGCTCCAGTTTTTGAGATGCATATCCGCGTTGCCGATGAGTGTGTTAAAAACCAAACGGCGAATGAATTCTTCAATGCCCTTCGCTCCGATTTCCGCCCATAGCACTTCGGCAATGTTACGATAGCTTGCACGATCATATTTCTTTTCCGGATAGACGCCGAACACTTGCGCAAAGTCCTCAATATGGATTACTTCGCCATCATCCGTTCGATCAAAACGTTTGACGGCCAGCGCGGACCCTTTTAATCGCCCTATACCGTCCGGCAGCCCGGCTATAGAATCCAGATCTACGAGCTGGACTTCCGGCACGTCGATACCGGTCATGCGCGCCAGAGACATCATGGCGAATTCGTTTTCCGGCACGGCATCGAATTTCATGGAAGGAAGTTTTATGATCCAGGAGCCACCAACACCCTCCGCTGGAATGGTGAGACCACCCGTTGCCTCCATCACGGCGGAGAATTTGAGCTGAACGCCTGCAAGCGAAAACCGGAGGGCCGTTTGCGGACCATCACGACCCTGTTTGCCACCGCCATTGTCCCCAGGCGGCCATGCCCCATGCTCATCGGGCTCAATGGTAATACCTCCGGGCAGGTCGCGCCCTAGTACCCAGAGAAGAAAGAATTCACGCTTCCCATTCACACCTGCGCGCCCTGCCAAATAGTCACGCATCGAACCTTCCGGAAGAAGGTTTGAAAAAAATGGCGGTACGCGTATTCGGGTAGGGCGGATATCTGTAATCAACTCCCCCATCTGGTCTTTGAACGACAAACTCAATATCGGCCGGTTAGGATCATCAATATAGTCTTGCGAAAAAACGAATAGTATTCGCTCTCCCGGTAACAACGTCAGTGTGCCAATCTTCCGTCCATACAACAGCACACGGAGAATGGTGATGTCAGGCACCGTCACTCTCGTCATCTAGCTGATAAATAGGTCGTTGTGTTTCATATTCTTCGGCTGTTCTGCCGGTTTGCTTTACCAGGCTACTCACGGCGGGAACGAGCTGGCGCGGAACAAGCATGACTTCAAGGTCGAGCGCGCGCGCAATTTCGATCAGGTTGGACGTGCGTAGATCGACCGCGCCGCTCTCGACCCTGGAAAGGCGGCTCTGAGGTACACCAATTTCCCGGCTAAAGGCGCGCTGGCTTAGCTCTTTTTTCTCTCGCGCTGCTTTTAGAGCATCCGTAAGGGGTTGGATTGAATGTTCCATGGAGTGATACCTAAATAGTTATCAATATAGTTAACTGACAACTTATTGCATATCGTAATCGCTGTCAACAAACTATATACTATTATATATCATTTAAGTAGAGTGATATTCAAACGAGTATAACGCGATTATTAGCTTATTGTGTTCCACGGATATTAGCTTTTACTGCTGTACCATCCCCACATGGCCGCATTCTGGTCGCATGCAGCTTCACCGGAACCCTGCGCCGAGGAATCGCCCCCGTGTCGGCAGTTCGATCTGTCCCTGGCCACCATTCTACCGTACGCTGGCATCTTCCAGATGCGGTCATAGACGACGCATGAAACACCAATGTAAAACGAAAGATGGACGGGGGCTATTCCGGGGACATAATGAAATTCCTTGTCCCGCTTTTCTAATTAAATACTGTCCCCAGAATCCGTGCCCAGAACCCGGTGCGGCACAACCCTAGATCGCTTTGAAGTATGCCTCGGCGCCACCTTTCATGAAATAGTAGTCCTTGACCTTCATGGCACGGAGGCGGTATTCCAGCCAACGAACCTGTTTGCCTACGTTGTCGTAGATCAACAGGGTTTTCTGTTCCTTCTTGGCTTGTTCGATCAGCAATCTCAATTTTTCTGAATCTTCCAGGCTTGCCCATTTCTCATCGAAGGGAAACAGGCCTATCGAGGCACGTTGTATACGACTGCGAACATCAATCACTGCGTACTTACCCGTTTCTGCCCACCGCTTAAACTCCTTGGGTTTAATTAGTCGCGTCTTAAATTCCTTTTTACTGATAAGCCGAGAGGGGTCGATGGGACTTTTCCCCAACAATACCGTACGCTTAGGTTCGGCCCTGGCCCAATCGAAAATCCCCGCATCGAATGAAAAGACATCGCCAACACCGAATACCTGTGCCTTTCGAACGGCCTTATAGGACTTAAAACACGTGTGTCCATTGCAGTAGAAGATAATTGGATGAAAACTCTTTTGGCGCAGCGCTCTCACCTTCTTTACGAATCCGGTATGTGCAATGGGAATATTGGTGGAGCCCTTTATATGAATTGTTGCATACTCATAGGGTGATCGGACATCAACGATGTGTGTCTCTTGGGGCATGCCTTTTAGCTGACCAAGAGTGACAATCTCCACATCCGGGTATAACTTCCGGCCTGGAAATTCCTCTGCCGCCATCGCAGTGGTCACAAATGGAACTAACACAATTATAAGGAGTTGTCTTACAAGACTGTGCATTGGAAGAATCCTCACTAAATTGGCCAACAAACGTGGTGTTCACCGAACTACCACCTCGCGCAAAGTATAGACCACCTTAATCAGTTAACCAAACAGATGCAATAATCTCTCCTTTTCCAATGAAATTTACCGCCCATGTCTGTAGGTTTCTGGGAATGCACCAATTGGGGAAGTCGACTACAGGCGCCCTGTGAAGCGGTTTAAGTGCCAATCAGGCCTGAATGGCACTTTCGGCAGAGACCATGTGAAGACTCGAAGTGGCCCTGGAGTACCTCAACACTCGCAATCAGGATATTGTGGGTATTTCTCACACCATACCCAAGCATAGTGACGTTTCAATAAACTTATTATTAAGATCGTCAAATGAAGCTGAAGAAATTACGGAGCAACAAAGGACATATTCTCGCAAGACAATTATACTTTTCCAAGATTCGACCTAATTAGGTGGTCGCGAATACAACCGTATTACGGTGCAAACATTAATCGGCATCATGCAAACACATGCCACCGTAGATAACCGACAAATCCAGGCCATCTACCAGGAACTGCACCAGTACGCACACTCACCGGAGAACTTTACGCCCGAGGTCCGTCATGCGATCAACGACATGCCGACACGCTTTCCTCAACTCAGCAGAGCGCTCGTCTAGGGCAACATGCGCGTGATAAGCGATCTGCCGGGCAAAAACAATGGGGACGATGGTTTTGGCGGTGGCGGACGCAGCACCACTGAACTGACCGCCTTACTTGAACAAGCCCGGAATCACGTTGTGATCCAGTCACCCTATCTGGTGCTAACCGATGAAGCAAACGCCCTCTTTGAGAAACTTATCCAACGCGGTGTCACCATTCAAGTCAGCACGAACTTCCTTGCCTCAACAGATAATCTGCCGACCTCCGGCGGCTACCGTGCACACCGCAAATCGTTGTTGAAGATGGGACTCAATATCTACGAATACAAACCGCATGCGGAGAATCAGAAACAACTCATGCATAGGGCACAGGTGATGAATTGGCTGCTGACTTAGACTTGGTGCCCATGCCTAGCCTTCGCCTTTCAGATATTTATTAAGCTCATCTACGGAAATCTCACCGAGCATGTCATAAAGAATTTTCTTTTCACCGGCACCGCGCATTTCGAGCTTCAGAAACGGGCCTGCCTCCAGGAATACGGTCATGGCAGTACGCCCACTTTGGGCCTCTATGATGCCGGTATGATCACCGACGCGAAAACTCTCCGCATTGGGATTGCTGCGCTGCGCCATGGTGGCAATCTGACTAAACGCACCGAGCCCGGCACCTACAGTGGTGATAGAGACCTTCACAGTGGTGTTGCCTTTCTTGTAATCCCGTTCTACTGCCATCATGCCGAGTACGGCAGTCGACTTGACGGGCTTACCTTTAAATCCGGCAAGTTCGTCCTTTAGGTATGTCAACAAACGCTGAATATGGAGCTTATCAATGTCTTTTTTTGCCCAGTCCAATTCTTTGTTCGCCTTGACATAGTTCCCTTTTTCAACATACTCCATCGCCTTGTCGAAGGCTTTTTTTACATTTTTTACCGTATTAGTATCCGCACTTAGCCGGGTCTGCATTGAAAATATCAGAATAAAAAGTGACAGAAAGAAAAATAATTTTTTCATAATTACGTTACTCCATATATCCAGTTAGGCCATTTTTATATATCGAAATCAGGCGATAAGCTTTTTGGGAACCTATTAAATAATGCTCAGCCGCCAAGAGGCCAGACTGAAACTGTTAATTTCAAATAAATGCTTTTTTCTTGGCGCCTTGGCGGTTCAAGTTCAATTGATCATAATTCCCTTAGCTATGCACTTGTATTTCGCGTACAAAATTCTACCATGCATGAGTAAAATAACTCATTACTTCCATGTAAATGGTTGTACAGAATGATATCAGAAAACGAGCAAATCACCGGGTGGCAAAAGCACCGCATCCGACCACCCAAATCTAGCCAAAGGTGCTTGGGTCCTGAGGACCCCCACCATCACCCTCGAAAGATGTGCCTATTTGGCAGGAAAATAACAAATTTTCGTCTAATCGCATGAATCGGCCCGACTCATGCCAGCTAAGATCTTCTTTTTGTTAGATTTTTTATTGACGATGGGAAATGTGAGTCCATACTTAGTCTACACGCCCATGACCCATTCCCCTGCTATGAGCTCAATCGCAACCGTCCGTGGACCTGCGGATATGTCCTTTATTTTGGGGGACCTCGATCTGAGCCTTGAAGATGCGGCGGAAATTGCCAATGCGTGGAAACACCGGACCAAGACTCTCAGTTACCAATCCACTCAGAACCTATATGATGAGAGGGATAATCTCCTGGTTGCTGCAAATACAGCCATTACAGCAGACAAGGCCTCTGAACTATTACAATCAAGCGCCCTTGCCACACTAGACAACACTTCAACTCTTTGTGACCAGATTCGCAATGCGATGCTGGTGCATCAACTCATCGCTCTCTATTCGGCAGTGCTGTCATTTGAACAGCCAGACTTTGCACCACTTATATTCTTAATCAAACGATGCATTAGCGAGCTGCCCTCAGAGAACAGATTATTTGAATGGTTGGTAGATCTGCGCAATTGTGTAATCACCGAGGATGAGGCCCTAAGAAAATTGGGTGTCTCAACCTTACGCGCAGCCTATCTGGCGGCCTGTCTTGGTCGACGCACTGGCTTGACCACAGAGGGTTTGCAAGACGTCTTTGCTACTGCCCTGTTCGCCGATTTGGGAATGTTGTTTATTCACCCAGACACTCTTGAGAAAAAAATTCTGACGCAAAACGATTTCAGACAAGTGCGCACGCATCCGATAATCAGCCAACGTATCTTGGCAGAATCCAGCAGTTTCTCTCCCTACATCATGTCCGGCGTACTTCATCACCATCGCAATCTGGATGGCACCGGTTACCCTGAAGATGAGGATGAACCCAATGACTATGCACGAATTGCCAACATCGTCAGCACCTATACGGCGATGCGATGGCGCAGCCTGCCAACCCGGCAAATACTACGTGCCCTGATTCTAAGCAGCCGTTCTTTGGAATCGACCGGCGGCCCATCGGCAAAATGTGATCCTACCTACGTCGACGCACTTAATGTTATGCACATGGAAGATGAATTACTTGAAAAAGAAAAGCGGCAAATGACCGCGAGTGTAAACACGATCCAGGGCTATCAATTTGAAATATTCGAAGATCGCGATAGCCTTGCTGCCTACCTCTCCAAAATAATCGAGATATCCAGTATCCTGAGTACAGCGTATGCCCATCTGTCTAAATTTTTTCACACTGGCCGTCAAAGTGACCCTGAACTCAAGGAATTCATGAAGGCCTTCGACCACCTAACGATGCTACCACGAGTATTAAGAATTTCCGAAAACACCAACTTTGATACTCACCTTTCTAATACCGACACCTTGGGCGAAATCGAACATGATGCCCTGAGTGTTTATAGGGAGATGATGCGTGCGCGTACCGCAGTTAACCGCCCCCTGGATACATTACGTGACCGATATGTGGATGCCTCATTCCGGCGAGTACGCAGCACTTATTCGGCAGCCATTCATGAACTAAAAGACATCAAAAGCTTTATGAAAAAAGGTGTCGATACAGAAGCACAGTAGAGCTTGGCGTCTCTGCGAGAACCCATTATTATACCGTCATGGATCGCACCGTCCCTCAGACCCCGAAATGTCCCCAGGCAACTGCTAACGCTAGCTACCCACTATCACCTAAGCAGTTCGTGGATCGTCTCAATACGCTTACCTCATCTGTCCAGGCAGTTGAACGACGTTGATGTCGTCCCAAAGCTGGACAACCGTGAGTATCTTATTACATAAATTCCCGACTTGATCGAAATGAAACAGCGAGCCAATTGCCCTCAAGATATCCTGGACATAGAGCAGCTTGAGGCCATTCAACAACAATCGAACAAACAGAACTCAATAATCGTTTGTTCCAGCTCATCTGCCGAAGTGAAAACACCTCGTCTAAGTTGCTTGTCTGTTAGCACACCAAAAAATCGTTCGACCAGGTTCAGCCATGATGAACTGGTCGGTATGACATGCAGGTATACACGTTTATTCCGTTGCTCTTGTGGTATTGCACTCCCGGTATTCTCTGGTTCCCACGCTCCCGCGTGGGAACCCATAGCCCTGCCCTACCGAGCCAAACATATGCATTCCCACGCGGGAGCGTGGGAACAAGGTGCTAAAACGATTAATATATGATTAATTACTCTGGATCCCTGCTCTACTTTAAGAGACACCTATCTACCCAGAGCCTGGGCATAGGCTGATTCCGATATGGCATTCCAGGCATCGTTACTGACACGAAATTTGTTATAGGCCTCATAGACCTTTTTAAATTCTGCATTTTTGGCCGCCTCTTCATCAAGGGCCTCGGTCGCCAACTTGCGTAGGGCATCCAGAACCTCTTGGGGAAACCGGTAGACCTCAACATTGTATTGGTTCTTGAGCGTCTCCAGGGCAGTCAGATTCTTGGTCTCAAACTCGGAAAACATTAAGAGACTCGCACTACGTGCCGCAGTCTCAACAATAAGTTTGAGATCATCGGGCAGTCCTTGCCAAGCCTTGTCATTGATGATCAACTCCAGAGCAGTACCCGGTTCGTGCCAACCGGGGTAATAATAAAACTTGGCGGCCCGATACAGACCCAGGCGCAAATCATGGAATGGACCCACCCACTCGGTGGCGTCAATGGTGCCTCGCTCCAGGGCAGTATAGATTTCACTGCCGGCCAACAGCACTGGTGTACCACCGGCCTTGGCCAGGACCTTGCCCCCCAAACCAGGGATACGCATCTTGAGGCCTTCCAAATCTTTAATGGATTGAATTTTTTTGTTAAACCAACCCCCCATCTGCACACCGGTATTGCCCATGGGAAAAGGCACCAGATTGTAGGGCTTGTAGATCTCTCTCCACAGCTCGAGCCCACCGCCACCATAGAACCAGGCATTCATACCCTGGGCATTCATACCAAAGGGTACTGCGGTAAAAAATTGCGCCGCTGGAATTTTGCCGGCCCAGTAGTAGGCCGCACCGTGCCCCATTTCTACCGTGCCCTGGGATACCGCATCAAAGGCTTGTAACGGTGGCACCAATTGCCCACCGGCATAGACTTTGATGTTGAGTCGGCCACCGGACATGATTTTGACCTCTTCGGCAAATCGCTCCACCCCTTCCTGGAAGATGGGAAAATTGGGTGGCCAGGTCGTCACCATGCGCCAATTGAAGATCTTGGCCACCTCGGCAGCAGCGGTCTTCTGGTCTGATACTTCCTGCTTATCATCGGAGTCACAGGCGCTTAAGCCAACAACAAACAGAGCGGCAACCAGCCATAGAATCTTGTTAATTTTCATTATTTTTCCCTTACAGAGTTATTCGGAGGATCTCTCTCAAATATCGTATTCGCCATAACCGGGGTAGCCATCACCCTTATTGAGAGCCACATTTTACCCTTAATTTAATGGAAACTCATCGTCCAGGGTCAGCCTGACACGCTTCCATGGCGTGTTCGCCCCTTTATACCCTTAGCGACTGTGGACTTTAGGGAAAGGGGCTTTTATTCTCCTTATACTTTAATCAAGGCTGTTGAGGGTTTTGACGGGATAGCAATCAAAATGCCCGCTACTATCGACAGCAATGCCGCAGTGAGTGTTACCTGATTGGCGCTCACACCTGCCTCTGCAAGTTTTCTGGTCAAAGGCCTGAGCAAACCCTGAAACTTCGGTTTCAAATCATAAATTGATGCCATTTTTATTTTCCCTTTTCCCGCCTCTTGAGCAAGCTCACTGTGAAGCACAAAATGTCCGTCATCCTAACATCGCCCTTACCACCGCATTCCAACCCAGGGCCAGATTCCTGCGGTTGTAACCCCCACCCCCCATGGCCAACAGGCGTCCGTCGCAAAACTCATCGGCAATCTTACACAATTGTCTTGTCGTGTGTGCATGGGCCTGGGGACTGAAACACATATGGGTGATGGGGTCATCTTTAATGCTGTCGGCACCAGCCTGCAGTAAGATGATTTCGGGCTTGGCGGCACGCACAAACTCTTCAAGCCGTGGCCACACCCGATGGAAGGCCTCGTCATCGCTACCGGGCTCCATGGGAATATTGAGCTTGGTGCCTGTGGCCTTGCCCTTGCCGGTCTCATGGGCAAAACCGGTACCGGGATAGAGATAATGACCATCTTCATGGATATCGGCAAAGATCAAATCCGGGTCCTCTTCAAAAGCGTAAAACACACCATCACCGTGGTGGGCATCGATGTCCACATAGGCCACGCGCTGGACACCAAACTCCGTCCGCAGAGTTTCGATCAACACACCGACGTCGTTGAAGACGCAAAACCCTGCGGCGCTATCGCGTCGCGCATGATGTAGACCGGCAATAGGCACAAAGACGCGGGGGGTCTTGCCAGACATGATGGCATCCAGGGCGTCCAGGTCAGAGCCCACCACAAATGACGCAGCCTCAAACGCTCCCCTGAAGGCCGGGGTATCACCACGGTCCAAATATCCTTCACCGCTGACAGACTGTTGTATGACCCGATCAATATATTCGGCGGTATGAAATCTCGCGATCTGTGATCGTTGAGCACTGACCGGGGCACCGATACAGACCTTCTTGTCCAAACCCTCTTTGACGGTTTGTTTCCAAAAGGCGTAAATGCGGTCCGGCCCAAACGGATGGTTCTGACCAAACCCATAACGGCCCAGGTCATTGCCAAAGTAGATGCCGACCGCCATGGGGCTCTACTTATTTCGCAACCTGGCTATTTCACGCAGCGCCAGGCACGCACTTTGATATTCTCATCGGGGTTTAGATACCAGCGTGAACCTATGGTCAGCTTGGTCTCCTTACGGTCAGGTTTCTTTTTCCAATAGGCCGGTAGCACAGACTTGTCCTTGCAATCCTTTTCGGCATAGACACTACAATGGGTAAAGTCGATGACCGCAATTCGATGAACCTTGCGCATACCCGAAGTGTTATGGCAACCTGGCTTATCGTCATTACGCATGAATACCTGGCGCTTCAGTCCACCATGCTTGGTCAATTTATAAAACCTGATCTCAGCCTGGGCGACCGCGCCCATGGCCATCAGCAGGCAGGCAAGTGCGCCTATCACCGCGCTACGTCCCAACACTGTGAACAAATTCATTGAATAATACCTCTACAATCCATAATAATACACACACCCCATCCGGCCTATTGGAACACGGTTCGGTAGCTGCAATAAGTGGCGATAAAGTAAATAGGGAAAAATAAAACCAGGCCCAGGAAAAAGGGCAATGCCGCCACAATAAAGAACACGGCACTTATAGTAAAAAATATAAACAGCAGGGACAACCAGTTTCTCAGTGCGGCCTTGAAACTCGTAACCAATGCCGCAAACGGGTCCATGCCGCGCAACATCACCAAAGCTGGAGAGTAGAATGTCGCCATGGCGCCCGCCATCCACAAACTCAGGACCACAAAGGTGCCAATAAGAAACGGTACGGAATTGACCATCTGTAATAACGATTCTGGATCAATGTTTTTTAGATCAAACCCACTCTCGGAAAACGCATCAATGAAAATACCGACAAAGAAAAATGCCATGACCATGGAGATCACCATCCACATGCCCAACGTGATAGCCCCCAATATAATCATGGGAGAGGTCTTGGTGTCATCGGTGAATGCTTTAAATAAGTAGGCCAGATCCAGCTTGCGGCCCAATTCTACCTCACGAGCCGCAAACATCATGCCACCTAGCAGGGCGGGTGATATCAACGTGGTCACCACACCACCTATAAACGGCACGCCCATGGCCAGTACCAGGATAACGAGCAAATAGATCAGGGCCAAGGCGATCCACATCCCTGGGTTGCGGGCAAACAACACCCAGGCACAGACATACCATCCCCATCCATCGTGGGCCTTAGCGGTGTTAATCATGTAGTATCACGCGGTTATGCTCCCGGCCAAAGCCGGAGCCACCACCCTACGAACGCCATTGTGTTACCAGCGATTTATAACCCACATGGGGATGAAGACACGCGGATCCAATTCGCTGCGGCGTCTTTCAAAATTGCCGTCTCCATCACGGTCAATCAGGTAGTAGGGTGGCGCATTCTTGATGGTGACCTTGATCATATAGAGTCGGCCGCGGATCCGGTATTCCTCAATCTTACGGTCATCTTCGGTCTTAATGGTCACCACCGGACCTTCCTCCTGTAACACCGCCCCATCGGTATCATCCGCCTTGATAACTTTGGGTGCCGGTGGTGGTGGCGGTATATCAGGCATTTTCTGCAACTTTTGTTCGGCCTGGACCATCGCGACAGGCGCCATCAGACTTATGGCAATCACTAGAAAATTAACTCGCATAAACATTGCCTCTATTGTCTTGGTCGGGACTATCGCCGCCCAACCTATAGATTTAACTGAATCTCGGCTTCTTCCTCCGAGGGTTCAAAACCACGATACTCATAATACCTGAAAATAGCATCCACCACGTCTTCGGGGCGCTCTAACATCACGAACAAATCCAGATCAGCTTCATCGATGACCTTTTCAGGGACCAGTTTGCCTTGAAACCAGCCTATCAAACCCGCCCAAAACTCAGGATGCACCAAGATAATGGGGATACGGCGGCTCTTGCCAGTCTGCACCAGAGTCAATATCTCCGCCAGTTCATCCAAGGTACCGAACCCACCGGGCAACACGACATAGGCCGAGGCATATTTAACAAAACTCACCTTACGGGCAAAAAAGTGCCTGAACACCAAACTAATATCTTGGTATCGGTTAGCCACTTCCTCGTGGGGCAGGACAATATTCAGCCCCACACTGGGGGATTTGCCGTTGAAAGCGCCTTTATTGGCCGCCTCCATGATCCCCGGCCCACCGCCGCTGACCACCGCAAAACCCGCATCGGACAGGCGCCTGGCAATATCTTCGGCCAATCGGTAATAAGGATGATCGGGCGAGGTCCGGGCAGACCCGAATATACTGACCGACGGACTAATACAGGCCAAGCGCTCGAATCCTTCGACGAATTCGGCCATGATCTGGAATATCTTCCACGACTCCCGGGACAAGACCCGGGACGGCATGGAAAAAGAGCGGGGGTTACCCGGCTTGCTACCTTCATCACTCATATAAAGTAGTATGGGCACAAATCACTCATAAGCCAAATCGGGGCCGCCCACACCATGACAAAACAAAAACCCCTCATCCTGGTGGACGGCTCGTCCTACCTTTATCGGGCCTTTCATGCCATGCCCAACCTGCTCACTTCGCACGGTGAACCCACCGGGGCGGTATACGGCGTCACCAATATGTTGCGCAAACTGGTGAATGACTATGAGCCCGATGAAATGGTGGTCATATTTGACGCCAAGGGCAAGACCTTTCGCCATGACATGTATGCCCAGTACAAGGCCAATCGACCCCCAATGCCCGACGACCTGCGCGGTCAGATTCAGCCCATCCACGATATCGTCACTGCCATGGGTCTGCCCATGCTGATCATTGAGGGGGTAGAGGCCGATGATGTCATTGGCACCCTCGCCAATGATGCCGCCCAAGACAAAACAGACGTCCTGATTTCCACCGGAGACAAAGACCTGGCCCAACTTGTAACCCAGCACATCCACCTCATCAACACCATGACCGACACCCTGAGCGACCCCGACGGTGTGATAGAAAAATTCGGCGTACCGGCCGGAGCCATCGTTGATTACCTCACCCTTATCGGCGACAAGGTGGACAACATCCCCGGTGTGCCCAAGGTGGGGCCCAAAACTGCGGTTAAATGGCTGGGGGAATATGGCTCTCTCGACGGGATTATAAAAAATGCCGGCAAGATCCCTGGCAAGGTGGGGGAAAACCTGCGTGACAGCATGGATCAACTGCCCTTATCTCGTGAACTGGTGACCATTAAGCGCGACGTCAAGCTGGATGACTCGGCACGGGATTTTAAGCGCAGACCACCGGACCGGGATCGTCTGCGGGAGCTGTTTGCCCGGTTGGAGTTTAAGAATTGGCTGGCGGCCCTGGGAGGAAGGTCCGGCGATAGCGGTGAGCAACGAGACGGGACGATGCCCGAACCGGGGGCCGCCAACTACGAAACAGTGCTGGACGAAAAAACTCTCGACGCTTGGTTAATACGCCTCAAAAAGGCAACCCTGTTCGCCTTCGACACCGAGACCACTGACCTCAACACCATGAATGCACAACTGGTGGGGCTCTCGTTCAGCGACCAAACCGGGACCGCCGCCTATGTCCCCCTGGCCCATGACTACCCCGGCGCACCAGAGCAACTGGATCGGGACACCGTGCTAAAAAAGATCAAGCCCATCCTCGAAGACCCGAAACAACATAAGGTCGGCCAGAACTTAAAATACGATATGTCGGTGCTGGCCAATTACGGTATCACCCTGAACGGCATCGCGTACGACACCATGCTGGAATCCTATGTGCTCGATAGCACCGCCTCCCGCCATGATATGGATAGCCTGGCCTTAAAATATTTAGGACATAAAACGATTAAATACGACGAAGTTACCGGCAAGGGTAAAAACAGGATCAATTTTAGTGAGGTCCCCCTGGAGCAGGCCGGCCCCTATGCCGCCGAAGATGCCGACATCACCCTGCGCCTGCACCAGACTCTATGGCCACGGCTGAATGATACCCCGACACTGAGCAAATTGTTTAACGATATTGAGATGCCCCTGATATCGGTGTTGTCGCGGATAGAACGCAATGGAGTGAAGATCGACGTCGCCATGCTGCGCAAGCAAAGCGGGGAGTTGGCCAAACGCATGCAGGAGATCGAACTTGAAGCCTATGAACATGCCGGCCAACCCTTCAACATGGGTTCGCCTAAACAGATTCAGGAGATTCTCTTCGATAAACTAGAACTCCCGGTACTACAAAAGACCCCCAAGGGTGCCCCCTCCACCGCCGAAGGGGTATTGCAAGAACTGGCCCTGGACTATCCCCTGCCCCAGTTGATCCTGGAACACCGGAGCATGGCCAAACTCAAGTCCACCTATACCGACAAACTGCCCGAGATGGTCAACGCCCGCACCGGGCGAGTACACACCTCCTACCACCAGGCAGTAGCGGCCACCGGAAGACTGTCTTCGTCCGACCCCAATTTACAGAACATCCCGGTACGCACCGAAGAAGGCCGACGCATTCGCCAGGCCTTTGTGCCGGAAAAGGGTTTCAAGATACTGGCCGCAGATTATTCCCAGATTGAACTGCGCATCATGGCCCACCTGTCTGCTGATGACAGCTTACTAAAGGCCTTTGCCGAGGGCCTGGACGTCCACCGGGCCACCGCCGCCGAGGTATTTGGCTGCGAGCCGGAAGCGGTAAGCTCAGACCAAAGACGCACCGCCAAGGCCATCAATTTTGGTCTCATCTACGGCATGTCGGCCTTTGGTCTGGCCAAACAACTCAAGATCGACCGCGCCAGCGCCCAGGAATATGTAAAGCTCTATTTTGACCGCTATCCGGGTGTACAAAAATTTATGGATCATATGCGCGAAACGGCCCGTGACCAGGGCTATGTCGAGACCGTATTCGGGCGCAGGCTCTATGTCCCGGAGATCAAGGCCAGTAACCAGGCCCGCCGCCAATACGCGGAACGCACCGCCATCAACGCCCCCATGCAGGGTACCGCAGCAGATTTGATCAAATTGGCCATGCTTGCAGTGGACCGCTGGATCGCCGATAGCGGCATTAA
>VAOU01061012.1_pt1 | contig 27463 bp, 26 predicted proteins | sample 3393871 | NCBI WGS metagenome assembly VAOU01 (sample SAMN08290440, study PRJNA428436) | hydrothermal vent metagenome | isolation source: Deep-sea hydrothermal vent chimney | place: Atlantic Ocean: South-mid Altantic Ridge | depth 1820 m m
AAGATTGCTGAACTGGTCAAGCAAAAGAAAGTAGAGGGTATTAGTGAGCTGCGGGACGAGTCTGATAAGGATGGCATGCGCATGGTCATCGAGCTTCGACGCGGTGAAGTTGGCGAAGTGGTGTTAAATAATTTGTATCGACACACCCAGATGCAAAATGTGTTTGGTATCAATATTGTTGCCCTGGCGAATAATCAACCCCGTCTGTTTAATTTAAAAGAGCTTATAGAGGCCTTCCTCCATCATCGACGTGAGGTGGTGACCCGTCGAGCGATCTATGACTTGCGTAAGGCGCGCGATCGCGCCCATGTGCTCGAGGGTTTGGCGGTTGCACTTACCAATATTGACCCGATTATCGCCTTAATAAAAGCGGCCTCCAATCCAGCGGATGCCAAGCAGAAATTATTGGCGCAACACTGGCAGCCCGGGGTAGTGGATAAAATGCTCAAGCGGGCCGGTGCGGACATGTCCCGCCCCGAAGGTCTGGATTCCTCCCTGGGGATGTCCACGCAGGGTTATCGGTTGTCCGAGACCCAGGCCCAGGCCATTTTAGACCTGCGTCTGCATCGTCTCACCGGTCTGGAGCAGGAGAAAATTATCACTGAGTACGGTGACATTCTGACGCGTATCGACGAGTTGTTGGAAATTTTAGAAAATGATGATCGCTTGATGCAGATTATTCGTGACGAGATAAAGGATATTCGAGAACGCTATGGCGATGATCGTCGCACCGAGATTGTCCATGACGCGCAAGATTTGACCACCGAAGATCTTATTGCCGAAGAAGATCTGGTGGTGACCCTGTCGCGTTCGGGTTATGTGAAGGCCCAAGCTCTGGATGAGTACCGCGCCCAGCGTCGTGGTGGCAGGGGGAAATCCGCGACGCAAATGAAACAGGAAGATTTTGTCGATACCCTGTTTGTGGCCAATAGCCATGACACCATGCTGTGCTTTAGCAATCGCGGTAAGGTTTACTGGCTTAAAGTTTATCGGCTTCCTCAGGCAGGACGTGCAGCGCGGGGTCGGCCAATCATCAACTTGTTGCCCTTGGAAGAGGGTGAAGTAGTGACAGCGGTGTTACCGGTGCGTGAATTTGAAGATGACAAGTATGTCTTTATGTGCGTTTCAGATGGAACGGTCAAGAAGACGGGTTTGGGTGAGTTTTCGAGACCCCGGGCCAGCGGGATCATTGCCGTCGATCTGCGCGATGGCAATCGCCTGATCAGCGTTGGGTTGACCGATGGTAGCAGGGACATTTTATTGTTCAGCGATGGCGGTAAGGTGATTCGCTTTCCTGAATCAGAGGTTCGTCCAATGGGCCGGTCCGCACGTGGTGTTAGAGGTATAGCCTTAAAGGGAGAGCAACAAGTTATTTCGATGATCATTGCCTCTTCGGCCAAACTGGGGTCCACCGCAGCGGTGTTAACGGCCACGGATAGAGGCTATGGCAAGCGCACAGAGTTGACGGACTATCCCGCCCATCGGCGCGGTGCACAGGGTGTCATTTCAATTCAAGTCAATGAGCGCAATGGTAAAGTGGTGGGGACAGAGCTTGTCGACAATGACAATGAGATCATGCTGATTACTACCGGGGGCACGTTGATACGCACCCGGGTCGAAGAGATATCCACCCAAGGCAGGAATACCCAAGGCGTTAAACTGATTGACCTAGGCGCTGCCGAAACCCTGGTCGGTATGGAAAAGATCCAGGAACCCGATTAACACCCGTGTGAGATTTGAAACAAAACTATGAGTAGAGTATTTAATTTTTCCGCCGGCCCTGCTACCTTGCCTGAAGAGGTGCTGGAGCAGGCCCGCGATGAACTTCTGGAGTGGAATGGAGCCGGTACGTCGGTGATGGAGATGAGCCATCGAGGCAAGGAATTTATCTCGATCGCCGATAAGGCTGAGGCTGACCTGCGTGAAGTCATGGCGATACCATCTGATTACAAGGTTCTGTTTTTGCAGGGCGGCGCTTCGTCTCAATTTGCCATGGTGCCCCAGAACCTGCTGGGTGATAAAACCAAGGCCGACTACGTGCTCACAGGTCACTGGTCTAAGAAGGCCATCAAAGAGGCGCAACGCTTCTGTCAGGTCAACACCGTGGCTGACAGTGAGGCATCAAAATTCACCACGATACCTGATCAGGACCAGTGGCAGATGGCCCCGAACGCGGCCTACTTGCACTATACACCCAATGAGACCATTGCCGGCGTTGAGTTTTCGTGGATACCCCAGACGGGTGACGTCCCGCTTGTTGCCGACATGTCATCGACCATCCTGTCGCGCCCAATCGATGTCAGTCGCTATGGCATTATCTACGCCGGCGCCCAGAAGAATATTGGTCCCGCAGGGCTTACGGTGGTGATTGTACGCGGAGACCTTATTGGTCATGCAGCCAAGAATATGCCCAGCATATTTGACTATCAGGTGCAGGCCAAAAGCGGTTCAATGTCCAATACACCGCCGACCTATGCATGGTATATCGCTGGATTGGTATTTGCCTGGTTAAAGGCCATGGGTGGTCTAAAGGAAATCGCGGCCATCAATCAACGCAAAGCCCAGAAGTTGTATGACTGTATTGATGGTTCTGGTGGGTTCTATCGTAATCCTGTTGATAAGGCTTGCCGTTCGCGGATGAATATACCATTCATTCTGCGTGATGAGGGTCTCGATAATGAATTTCTACAACAGGCCGCCACCACAGGTCTGATGCACCTCAAGGGGCATCGCTCCGTCGGTGGGATGCGTGCCAGTATTTACAATGCCATGCCCGAGGAAGGTGTCGATGCCTTGGTTCAATTTATGAATAAATTTATGCAGCTAAAAGGGTAGTAATGTTTAAAATTTTAACGCTCAACAATATTTCCAAAACAGGTTTGGAGCAATTTCCAAGCGCCCATTATGAAGTCGGCGGCGATATTGCTGACCCTGATGCCATTATACTTCGCTCATACAAGATGCACGATATGGCGATTCCTGAATCGGTCAAGGCCATTGGCCGGGCCGGTGCCGGTGTCAACAATATCCCTGTGGACGCCATGAGCCAAAAGGGTGTCCCGGTATTCAATGCCCCCGGTGCGAATTCTAATGCCGTTAAAGAGTTAGTGGTAACGGGTATGTTGCTGGCCTGTCGCAACATTTGTCAGGCTTGGGATTTTGCCCGCCAATTGGCGGGTGATGACGCTACGATTGCCGGATCTGTAGAGTCGGGTAAGAAAATGTTTGCCGGTACCGAATTACCAGGGCGTACCATCGGGGTGGTGGGTCTGGGCGCCATCGGTCGTTCAGTGGCCAATATCTGTTTGCATCTGGGGATGAACGTCGTGGGTTATGATCCCATGCTGACGGTGGAGGGGGCCTGGCAACTGTCGTCTCGAGTGGAGCGCGCACGCAATTTGGAACAGTTGTTGGCCAAGGTCGATTTCATTACTTTTCACGTCCCCTTGAACGATAAAACGCGGAATATGATTGACGTGAAGGCCTTGGGCATGATGCGAGATGGTGTCACGGTGATGAATTTTGCCCGGGACGGTATCGTTGATGATGCTGCGGTTTGTGCGGCCATCGACGCAGGTAAGATCCATGCCTATGTATCTGATTTCCCCCACAAAGGAATTATTGGGCACAAGGGCGTGATTGCCTTACCGCATTTGGGGGCCTCTACCGAGGAGGCAGAAACAAACTGTGCGGTCATGGTGTCAAGCCAGGTCAAAGATTTTCTGGAAAATGGAAACATTCGTAATTCAGTCAATTTTCCGGAGATGTCTATGCCCCGTAGCACAAAATATCGTTTGCTGGTAGTCAATGCCAACGTCCCCAACATGCTGGGCCAAATATCAACGGCCATGGCCGATGCCAGTTTGAATATTCACGATATGATTAACCAGTCAAAAGGTGACATTGCCTATACTCTGGTGGATACAGACAGTCCTATTCCAAGCGCAGTGGCAGATAAAATCAGTGCCATTGATGGTGTGAGCACGGCGCGTACCGTGTAGCATTGGGTGTCGGGCTTGAGCCCGGCAAACGAGGAAGTTCAACGTTTCCTTTATGGGCTCGGCAACTGCTCCCATGCGTTGCTCTACCTCCTTCGTCCATGGAGTCGTTGGCATCTTTGCGAGAGCCGTCTACTATCTTGAATATGATATTATCCTGAAGAGTCAGACACACAAAAGTCATGGGAGATAATAAAGATTTAAAAGAATTACGCACCAAGATCGATGAGATCGATGTACAGATACAATCGATCATTGAGCAACGTGGCGCCTATGCTTTGGATGTGGCACGGTTCAAGGAAAAGGATGGCCAAACAACTGCCTATTATCGACCAGAACGGGAGGCGCAAATATTACAACGGGTGAAAGACAGGAGCCAAGGCCCCATTGACCCGCAAACTATGGCGCGATTATTCAGGGAAATTATGTCGGCCTGTCTGGCCCTGGAGCAACCCACCAAGGTTGCCTTTTTGGGTCCGTCAGGAACCTACACGGAAGACGCCACCCTTAAACAGTTTGGACAATCAGTACAGTCAGTCCCGCTGGGCAGCATCGATTCCGTGTTTCGGGAAGTGGAGAGGGGACACGCTGAGTTTGCGGTTGTGCCTGTAGAGAATTCTACCGAGGGTGTGGTCAGCCATACGTTGGATCGCATGCTCGACTCGCCCCTTAAGATATGTGGTGAAGTTGAGCTATCTATTCAGCACTGCCTGATGAGTCAAGCCAAGTCACTAGATGATCTGAGGGCGGTGGTATCCCATCAGCAGTCTTTAGCGCAGTGCCGTGAATGGTTAGCCGCAAATCTACCCAACGTGGAGATTGTAACGGTCAACAGCAATGCAGAAGCGGCAAAACAAGCCACCAAGGACCCCACTCTTGCGGCCATCGCGGGTATCAATGCGTCTAAAATCTACGGTCTGCATCCATTGGCCCGGAACATTGAAGACCATGTGGGCAATACCACGCGGTTTTTAGTTTTGGGAAATATGGATGTCGATCCCAGTGGTCGCGACAAAACCAGCCTGGTGCTTTCCAGTCAGAATCAATCCGGGGCGCTTTATCGCTTGTTGGCGCCGCTCGAAAAAAATAACATCAGCATGAGTCGTATTGAATCACGTCCGTCTCGTCAGGCGAAATGGGAATATGTCTTTTTTATTGATATCGAAGGTCATGTTCAGGACAAAGCTGTCGCCAATGTGATCAAGGTATTGGAAAAGGAAGCCGACTTCTTTAAGCATCTCGGTTCTTACCCAACTGCAGTTCTGTAGCTTAATGGAACCTATTCATTTGGCCGTTCCCGGTGTGCAGTCCTTGCAGCCCTATCAACCCGGTAAACCCATTGAAACCCTGCAACGGGAGTATGATATCGGGAAGGTTGTCAAGTTGGCATCCAATGAAAATCCTTTGGGCCCATCAAGTCTGGCGATTGCTGCTATGAGAAGCTCGCTTGATGACATTGCCCGTTATCCAGATGGTAACGGCCATGACTTGAAACAGCGGCTTGGCGGTCATCTGGGGGTGGAACCAGAGTGTATTACCCTGGGAAATGGTTCTAACGATATTCTGGAGTTTGCCGCACGGGCGTTTGTTAATCCAGGTGAGAGCGTAATGTTCTCTGCACATGCCTTTGCAGTTTACCCGTTGGTGACCCAGGCCATTGGTGCCCATGCGCAAGTGATTCCCGTGTACGAATGGAGCCATGATTTAAAAGCCATGGCCGCAGCGGTGACTGAAAAAACACGATTGGTATTTATCGCCAATCCCAATAATCCGACAGGCACTTGGCTTGATGCGGGATCGTTGACCGAATTCATGGAGACAGTACCGGACAACGTTATAGTGGTGGTGGATGAGGCCTATAATGAATATGTTGTCGAGGCCCAGTATCCACATTGCCACACTTGGGCGGACCGATATTCCAATCTTATTGTGACCCGCACCTTTTCCAAGGCCTATGGGTTGGCCGGTATTCGCGTGGGCTATTCAGTCAGCTCACCGCAGATTGCGGATCTTCTCAACCGAGTACGTCAGCCTTTCAACGTCAACAGCATCGCCCTGGCCGGGGCAAGTGCGGCATTGAAAGATGAAGCTCACATTGTGCATAGTCGGGCGCTGAATCGGCAAGGCTTGCTGGATTTAGCCGGGGCATTTGATGGTTTGGGTTTACAATGGATTGACTCGGTGGCCAATTTTATCGCCGTTGATATGGGCCAACCCGCAGCACCATTGTATGAGGCCTTGCTGCGGCAAGGTGTGATCGTGCGGCCCGTGGCCAATTACGGCATGCCCGATTTTCTGCGTGTTACGGTGGGTCTGGCAGAGGAAAATGAGATTTTTATAAAAGCGTTACAGACTGTGCTGAACGCCTGATTGATTTAGGAAAACTCTGATTAATTCCAATTCCGTCATTCCCGCGAAGGCGGGAATCCAGTAACCTATTGAGTTTGCGGTTCTGGATTCCGGCTTTCCGCTTCCCTGCGGAATGACGAATTAATCAGAGCTTCCTTAGCTTATTGAGAATGTAGTCTGATTTCTAATTTTTTGCACAGATGTCGACAGCCATAAAAATTGATCGTATAGCCATTATCGGCGTAGGGCTGATTGGTGGCTCCTTGGCCCTGGTCCTTAAACAGGTGGGGGCAGTAAACAAGATCATTGGCTATTGTCGCAGTCGTGAAAGCGGTCAACTGGCGCTGGACCTGGGGGTGATCGACCACTTGGCGAGTACCGTCGATGAGGCCGTTACCCAAGCGGATGTGGTGGTGTTAGCGACCCCCGTGGGCGCGATGCCATCCCTCTTGGAAGCTGTCGCAAAAAGTGTGGGTCCCGAAGTCGTGATCACCGATGTGGGTAGCGTTAAACAATCAATTAGCAAAGCTGCTGGTGATGCCCTGGGCAAACATGCGCACCGTTTTGTCCCCGGCCACCCTGTTGCTGGGGCAGAATATTCAGGTGTTTCTGCTGCTAAGGTGGATTTATTCAGGGGCAAGCGGGTGATTCTTACTCCGCAGCAAGATGCCGACCTCCAGGCGTGTGCTGTGGTTCAAAGGATGTGGCAGGCGGCGGGGGCCGAAGTCATTGAGATGTCTGCCAAACAACACGACGAAATATTGGCAGCAACCAGCCATTTACCTCATGTGCTGGCCTTCGCCTTGGTCGACTGGTTGGCACAGCAGGACAGAGGGGATTTGTTTGATTTTGCCGCAGGTGGATTCTATGATTTTACCCGGATCGCATCCAGTGATCCTGCGATGTGGCGGGACATCTGTGTGGCTAACAAACAGCAACTTTTAATTCGGCTTCAGGATTTCCAGAAGGCCATTGGGGATATCGCAGGCTTGATAGATTCTGAAAACGCAGATGAGTTGATGAAAATATTTGAACGTGCCAAGGCAGCGCGGGATCTTACTTTACCGCAACGCTCGGATTCTAGGAATAAGAAATAGCGACCCCCTTTTGGATTCTTCCGTGAACCATTCTCTTGATTATTACATCGCCCCCGGCGGTCGCTTACAAGGCCGCATAGTGGTTCCCGGTGATAAGTCTATTTCTCACCGTGCGGTAATGCTCGGGGCCATTGCCCAGGGCAGGACTGAAATTGAGGGGCTATTGGAAGGTGAAGACGTGCTGGCTACTGTCGCCGCATTCCGCGCCATGGGTGTCAATATCACTGAACCCCATAAAGGCCAGGTGCACATTGATGGGGTGGGGCTAGGGGGACTGCGGGCCCCTGATGGTGTGCTTGATATGGGTAATTCAGGCACCGCAATGCGTCTACTTTGTGGTCTGCTTGCCGGCCAAGTCTTTAGCAGTGAACTCACCGGAGACAATTCCCTGCTAAGGCGTCCCATGGCGCGCGTGGCAACACCGCTCAATAGTATGGGCGCGGTGATAGAGTGTAGCGAAGACAATTGTCCCCCGCTTTATATTCGTGGTGGTCAGACGTTGAAGGGCATGGAGTATTCCATGCCCGTGGCCAGCGCCCAGGTTAAATCCGCGATCTTATTGGCTGGACTTTATGCCCAGGGGAGAACTACCGTAATCGAACCGGCCCCCAGTCGCGATCACACCGAGCGTATGTTGCGTGGCTTGGGTTATACCGTCGTGCAGCAACCTGGAATTGTTAGCATTGAAGGCGGAGGGTGTCTACAGGCCCGTTCACTTCAGATACCGGGAGACATCTCTTCGGCTGCCTTTTTTATTGTGGGGGCCGTGATCAGCCCCGGTTCTGATGTGATGTTGGTGAATACGGGCGTGAACCCCACTCGTTTGGGCGTGATTACGATTCTTAAGACAATGGGTGCAAATATCAGCCTTGAAAAAGAGCGCATGATTGGCGGGGAACCGATTGCCGATATTCACGTCAAATCCAGCGAATTACACGGCATTAAGATACCCCAAGAGCAGGTGCCCTTGGCCATTGACGAGTTTCCGGCAATATTGATTGCAGCGGCCTGTGCCGATGGTGAGACCACTTTGAGCGGCGCCAGAGAATTACGGGTCAAAGAAAGTGATCGTATTCAGGCCATGGTCAAAGGGCTGCGCGTCCTGGGGATTGACGTTCAGGAAACACCCGATGGTGCCGTGGTCCAGGGTAGGCCCTCTTTTCCCGGTAGGAGCACTTTTTCTGGTGGAACGATAGAAAGCTATGACGATCACCGGATTGCCATGGCCTTTGCGGTGGCGGGGCTGTGTGCCAACGACGAGATACGCATAAACAACTGTAAAAATGTGGATACCTCGTTCCCGGGTTTTGCAGAATTGGCTATTCGTGCAGGACTACTGGTATCGAAGACCCGGAAGGCTGGCAATGACTAGTTCAGTACCGGTACTCACCATTGATGGCCCCAGTGGCGCAGGCAAAGGTACGGTGAGCCAGCGCCTTGCCGAAAAACTGAAGTGGCATTACCTTGATAGCGGCGCCTTGTATCGCGTGTTGGTGGTGGCGGCGGATCGGGCCGACCTTGGAGCTGAGCATGAATCACAGCTCAGCCGACTTGCCGCAAGCATGCAGGTGGAGTTTCGGCCCAATCTGGGGGATCTGGTGCAGGTGGTGCTCAATGGGGAGGATGTGAGTGGCCTCATCAGGACCGAGGCCTGTGGTAACAAAGCCTCTGAACTGGCGGCCCTGCCTCCGGTACGGGCCGGTCTGCTTGACCTACAGCATAAAATGCGACAATTACCCGGATTGGTGGCAGATGGCCGGGATATGGGGACTGTGGTGTTCCCAGATGCCGTGACCAAGATCTTCTTAACTGCGAGCCCGGAAATACGCGCCCAAAGGCGTCATAAGCAGTTGATGGAAAAGGGATTAGATGTTAACCTCCCGCGCCTCATTTCCGAGATACGAGAGCGTGATCGACGGGATGCGGGGCGGGCTGTTTCGCCGTTACGACCTGCGGAGGATGCTTTCGAGCTAGACAGTTCATGTCTCGATATAGACGCCGTCGTCGATCAAATTATGCAGCGGTTGCGAGAGGTTTGTGTCTTGGAGAGTTGATTTTTGATCCAATAGTTTTTGCAATGATTGGGTTTTATGTGGCCTGCCAATGGACAGGCCACAGTAATTGGGGCCACCTAACAGGTGGTGAATCGTGCAGGGCCAAGGCCCTGTCTTAACCAGAGTCAGTGTTAATCTAGTCTTATGAACGAAAGTTTCGCCGAATTATTTGAGGAAAGCATCGCCAAATGTGAGATGCGTCCTGGTCAGCTCACCATGGGTGAGGTGGTACGAATTGATGACGATGTCGTCGTCGTCAGCGCAGGTCTGAAATCAGAAGCCGAGATCCCTGTAATCCAGTTTAAAGATGCCAGCGGGGACGTATCCGTAAAGGTCGGTGACGAGGTAGAGGTTGCTATTGAGGCCGTAGAAGATGGATTCGGCACAACCCGTCTATCCAGAGAAAAGGCATGCCGTGCAAGGGCCTGGGATGAACTGGAAACAGCCGTCGAAGAGCAGTCCATTATTCATGGGTTTATCACCGGTAAGGTCAAAGGTGGCTTTACTGTACAGATCGAGGGCATACGGGCCTTTTTGCCTGGCTCCCTAGTCGATGTGCGTCCGGTTAAGGATGCAACATACCTCGAAGGGAAAGAACTCGAATTCAAGGTTATTAAGCTTGACCGCAAGCGTAACAATGTTGTGGTGTCCCGCCGTGCCGTATTGGAGAATGAGTTATCCGCAGAACGTGATGAATTGCTGTCCAATCTTGATGAAGGACAGACTGTTAAGGGTATTGTCAAAAATCTTACTGACTATGGCGCCTTTATTAACCTGGGCGGGATCGATGGATTGTTGCATATCACCGACTTGGCGTGGAAACGAGTCAAACATCCCTCTGAAGTGCTTACGGTAGGTGATGAGATTGAGGCGCGCGTGCTCAAATTTGACCGCGAACGCAATCGCGTTTCTTTGGGCATGAAGCAGATGGAAGATGATCCATGGATTGATTTGCCAAGACGTTTTCCCGAAAGTACGCGCATTTTTGGCAAGGTGACCAATATTACCGATTACGGTTCTTTTGTTGAGTTGGAAGAGGGTGTGGAGGGTTTGGTGCATGTTTCTGAGATGGACTGGACTAACAAGAATGTACACCCTTCCAAGATTGTGCATATCGGTGATGAAGTAGAGGTTATGGTGCTGGATATTGATCCAGAACGCCGTCGTATTTCTTTGGGCATAAAACAATGCCAATCCAACCCATGGGAAGATTTTGCTGCAACCCATAATAAGAATGACAAGGTATCGGGTAGCATTAAATCTATTACTGACTTTGGGGTTTTTGTGGGCCTGGAGGGTGGTATTGATGGCCTGATTCATTTGAGTGATTTGTCCTGGGATCGCCCAGGTGAAGAAGCAGTGCACGACTATAAAAAGGGTGACGTTGTCGATGCCATCGTTTTGGCCGTTGATTCAGAGCGCGAACGTATTTCACTGGGTATCAAACAGGCCAACTCCGATCCTTTTACTGCCTATATCGCCACTCATGGCAAGGGTAGTGTTATCACGGGCGAAGTGATTAGCGTGGATGCCAAGGGTGCTGAGCTCAAACTGGATGATGGAATAGAGGGTTATTTACGAGCCTCTGAGATGGCACATGAGCATGTCGAAGACGCGCGCAATTTGGTTAAAGAAGGTGATAATATGGAAGCTAAAATTACCTCTATAGATCGTAAAAATCGCAAGATTTCCCTTTCGGTTAAGGCCAAAGACATTGAGATTGAGAATGAAACAATTCAGGGCTATTCAAAGCAAGCACCTGTATCCACATCTTTCGGTGATAAGCTAAAAGAACAATTACTAGATAAGAAGCGCGCCGAGTAATCAGGTGCTATAAAAATAGCGATGACGAAATCGGATTTGATTGACGTTCTGGCTGTTGAACAACCACAGTTGATTTACCGTGACGTGGAACTCGCGGTAAAAGGACTGCTTGACCGCATGGCCAGTGCCCTGTCAGAAGGGGAGAGAATTGAGGTGCGTGGTTTTGGTAGCTTTTCTCTCCACCACCGTCCTTCACGGGTGGGTAGAAATCCGAAAACCGGTGCGGCCGTCGAAGTGCCGGATAAGTACGTGCCTCACTTCAAGCCCGGCAAAGAACTCCGCGAGCGCGTAGACAGGGCTATCAAACGATAAGCGGTAGTCTGGGTCTTTTTTTTTGGGCCTAAGGCCCACCTCTCGCAAAGGCGCTAAGCACGCAAAGGAAATATGACTTTTCTTGTAAGACGGACTTCAGTCCGTAATGGCTGTTGCAAAACCAAAACAGCCTTCCCAACCCACAAATCTTTCCGGGTCTATCCGGATTTCCCAGCGATTTACGTTGACACAATGACTTGAATTTCCAATAAGCCCGGTAGTAGAAAACAGCTATCAGGTCGTCCCTGCTCTTGCGGTATTCATGCATCCTGCGCGCCCGGTATTTCTGGTTCCCACGTTCCCGCGTGGGAACCCATAGCCCCGCCCTACCGAGCCAAACATATGCATTCCCACGCGGGAGCGTGGGAATGAGATGCTACGCACAAACCAACAGCTTTGCCGACACGATACCTGACCGTCGGTGACCTCGATATCCCTGCGCATATTACCAGCGATTTGTGTACACTGTGAGCGAAGCCAAAATCCCTATGAAACAGCTACAGTACCGCAAGTCATGGTTGGGAAATCCGAATATATAGCCATTTTTCCGAAAAGCCGTTATTTTAACCTCCTGTGCTAAGCTTGTGTTCACGTAATGGTCTGATTCGGCTCAATTCGGGCGCTGCAAGGGGGTGATGTTGAGTCCACGAAATAGAGCGGCGATTATCAGGATCTGAAAGGAGGTTGGATGAAGCGAATTGTGTATATTTTGCTCACGCTAGCAGTCATGGCGATTGGGCTGACGCTTGTTATAAAAAACCCCGCTGAGGTGGAGCTCAATTATTATTTTGGCCTCCATTGGACAGGACCGCTAACCCTGGTTATTTTAGGGGCTGTGTTTGTGGGGTTGTTGCTAGGCTTGATGGGGAGCCTGGTGATGGTGCTGCGTGTGCGTCGTGAATTGGCACAGGTGCGCCGGGCGAACAAAAGGATGGAACAAGAGTTGTTGAACCTACGTTCATTACCTATTAAGGATGCCATATAAAGTGATGGACCCACTGTGGTTGCTGTTGCTGCTGCCTATTGCCATGGTATCGGGGTGGGTTGCTGCTCGTTTAGATCAGCGCAGTCGGCTTCAGCATAAACGTCAATCTTTCCCCCAAGCCTATATTGAGGGGCTCAATTTTCTGTTAAACGAACAACCCGATAAGGCCATTGAGGTGTTTATTAAGGCCTTAGAGGTAGATCCTGAGACCGTAGAAACTCATCTCGCTATTGGTAATCTTTTTCGGCGGCGTGGTGAAATTGAACGCGCTACACGCATTCATCAGAACTTGATAGCCCGGCCACACCTCGAAAAACTACAGCGCTACCAGGCCTTATTTGAACTGGCGCAAGACTACCATAAGGCGGGCCTGTTGGATCGTGCAGAGAATCTGTTCCTGGAAGTGGTGGATGCCCCATTGCATGGTGAAGCTGCGTTGAACAATTTGGTGGATATTTATCAGCAGGAAAAGGACTGGAATAAGGCGATTCAGACCTGCAAAAAGTTGGGGCGGCTCACCGGTGATCGTACTGACTATGTTATAGCCCAATATTATTGCGAACAGGCAGACCAGGCAGAAGCGGAACAAGATTATGAATTAGCCGAAAATCTGGCTCATCGTGCGCTGAGTGTGGATAAAACCTGCGTGCGAGCTACCATGTTATTAGGCAAGGCGGCTTTACGAAGCAATGATCATCTTGAAGCGATCAAGATATGGCGTAAGGTTGAAAGTCAGGACCCGCATTTGTTGGGGGAGGTGGTATCCCTTATCGCGGCCAGTTTCACCGCCGTGGGTGATGAAAGCGGGTTGCAGATGTTCCTGCAATCTGCCCTGAACCGTCACAGTGATATGACATTGATGCTGGCGTTGGGTGAGGTGATTGAGCGCAAAGAGGGTAACAAGGCCGCCCAGCAATTTGTTCTGGATTGGTTAAGATCCCACCCGTCTGCTGCAGGTTTGGAGAGGCTTATTGAATTACGTCTGGCAGAGACAGGCGCACATGGCCAAAGAGATCTGGAGATACTCAAGGGCATAATAAGCGGTTTAATCGAGCAGCACGTTGGTTACGCCTGCAGTCGCTGCGGATTTAGAGCGAAGTCTTTGCATTGGCAATGTCCCAGCTGTAGACGGTGGGCTACTATCAAGCCCTTTAGTGCAAATACAGAAGGTCAATATGCCGAAAGATGACTAAGTATTGACATTTTGTGGTAATGGGTTAGGATGTTATTGCGCAAGCAGACATGGATTGCGCGCCTGTTAACATTGGAAACATGGAGGTAATTTAAGGATGAAGACTTTAAGAGCGCTTTTTGTTGTACTATTGCTGGGTATTTTTTCTTCAATTAGCTACGCCGCCCCTGTAAACATTAATACTGCCGATACCGTTGCTTTGGCCGAGGCCCTAAATGGGGTCGGGCCGAAAATAGCCGCAGCGATTATTGAGTATAGAGAAAAGCATGGGCCATTTCAGAAAGTTGAAGATCTGGTCTCTGTGAAGGGGATTGGGCCCAAGATTCTGGAGAAGAACAGGAAAGATATTTTGCTGGCGAACCCAGAGAAAAGGGCCAAAAAATAGCATTAAATAAATGACATGATGTTTTGCCAAAGGCGCCGCGAAAACTGCGGCGTCTTTTTTTGGTCTAGGTGAGGAGTATTAGGCTTCAGGACGGTTTATAATGGCAGGCGTTTCCAGGAAAGATTTTGAGAAGTGCCCTTAATATATATTATGAGTTAATTGGATATTTGTAATGAATGTAACAGTCATTGGTACAGGATATGTCGGGCTGGTCACGGGTACCTGCCTGGCCGAAGTTGGCAATCATGTTGTCTGTGTCGATACCGACGAAAACAAGATTAAGCGGTTGTTGGACGGTCAGATTCCCATATTTGAGCCCGGTCTCGAGGCGCTTGTCCATCAAAATGTTGAAGCAGGCCGGTTGACCTTTACGACTGATTTGGCGAGGGGTGTGGTGAATGGGGAGGTGTTGATGATTGCTGTCGGTACCCCCCCCGATGAAGATGGGTCTGCAGATTTAAAACATGTGCTTGCTGTGGCAAAGGGGATCGGAGAGGTGATAGACAGCTACCGTGTGGTGGTAACGAAGTCCACAGTACCGGTGGGGACAGCGGATAAAGTCAATGCAGAGATTGAATCTGAACTCAAGCGGCGTGATGTAGAGGTGCCTTATAGCGTAGTTTCTAATCCAGAGTTTCTAAAAGAAGGCGCTGCGATTGAAGATTTTATGAAGCCAGATCGCATAGTGGTGGGCGCGAATGATAATCGTGCAGTAGAGGTTATGCGTGAACTGTACGCCCCGTTTAACCGCAATCATGAGCGGGTTATATTCATGGATATCAGGTCGTCGGAGATGACCAAATATGCCGCTAATTCATTGTTGGCAACGAAAATATCGTTTATGAATGAGATGGCAAACCTGGCCGAACGACTGGGGGCAGATATTGAAAATATAAGGCGAGGAATTGGCGCCGACCCCCGAATTGGTTATCACTTCATTTATCCGGGATGTGGTTATGGTGGGTCTTGTTTTCCTAAAGATGTCCAGGCTCTGTATCGTACTGCACAACAAAATGGTTATGATGCGCGAATTCTGTCTGCGGTTGAAAAGGTCAATTATGACCAGAAAAAAGTGCTGTTAGAAAAAGTGGTGCGGCATTTTGGTGATGATCTATCCGGGTTGCAATTTACCGTGTGGGGGCTGTCATTTAAACCCGATACAGACGATATGCGTGAGGCGCCTAGCAGGGTCATCATGGAAGGTCTTTGGGAGCGGGGCGCTACGGTACATGTCCATGACCCGGTTTCTATGGATGAGGTTGCGCGGATTTACGGTGAGCGTAAAGACCTCTGCTATCATCGTGACCCCTATGAGGCATTACGAGAATCTGATGGTTTGTTCGTGGTCACGGAATGGAAGGTATTTCGTAGCCCGAATATTGCCCAAATTGAGCAAAATATGAAAAATAAGGTCATATTCGATGGACGAAATATTTTTAACCCACAAAATTTTAAGGATGCGGGTTTTACGTACTACGGGATTGGCCGTTAAGTGAATAACATATGGGCACTTCTATTAATCGTTAGTCCCTTTTTCCTCCGAGAGAAGGCGAGGAAATGGAAATGCCCATATGATTGATTTATCAACACTGACCCGAGCACGGGTTATGGTGGTTGGCGATGTCATGTTGGATAGATACTGGTTTGGCAGAGTTGATCGAATATCACCAGAGGCCCCGGTGCCCGTGGTGGCAGTGGGTGAAACCCAGGAAAGACCCGGTGGGGCAGCCAATGTAGCGGGTAATGTGACTGCATTGGGAGCAAGCTGTATTTTGATTTCAGTTATAGGCAATGATGAATCTGGAGCAAAGTTAACGACTCTTTTGAATGCGCAAGGGGTTGACTGCCGCTTAAACAAAGATCCGGAGACATCGACAACTGTCAAGCTCCGTGTTATGTCCCACAATCAGCAGCTTATGCGGCTGGATTTTGAATCACCACCCAGCCATGAGATTTTGGAGCGCTGTTTAGAAGATTATAAGGCAGCATTGTCTGATGTGGATATTGTTCTATTCTCGGATTATGGAAAAGGCGGCTTGGCTCACATGGCAAAGATGATTAGTTTGGCTCGGGAAGCTGAATTAAATGTAATTGTTGACCCAAAGGGCCGAGACTACGAGCGCTATCGGGATGCCTCAATGGTCACACCAAACCGCACAGAATTTGAGGACTTGGTGGGCGTCTGTGATTCGAGTGATGTATTGTCAGATCGTGCGCATCGGCTCATACGAGAATATGGATTTGACAGTTTGTTGCTGACACGAAGCGAAGAAGGTGTTTCTCTGTATCGTAGCGATGGTACCGAACTGCATTGTGCAGCCATGGCGCGGGAAGTCTACGATGTTACGGGCGCAGGTGATACAGTGATCGCAGCACTCGCAGCCGCTCTAGCTGCTGGGGCTGACGATGAAGATGCCTTAACTTTGGCAAATACCGCAGCCGGCATAGTTGTGGGTAAACTGGGGACTGCATCTGCAAGTCGATATGAGATTGAGCAGGCCATTCAGATGACAGAACTAACATGATTGTAGTTACGGGTGCAGCAGGTTTTATTGGTCGCAACACCATTGACCATTTGTATTCAAGTGGAATAGAACGCATTGTGGCAGTAGATACTCAAGGTGGCCTTGAGCGCTTTACTACGACCAAGGTCGATGTTTCTATAAAGACACTTGATCAGATAAGTTTTATTAAGCGACTTGAGGCAGGTGAATATAGGGGGAAGATTGAACTTATATATCACTTCGGAGCTATAACCGATACTTTGGTTCGTGATGAGAATATCATTCTGGACTATAATTTTAACTACTCGAAACGATTGTTGAAGTACTGCGTAGCAAATCATGTGCGTTTGATATACGCATCATCTGCCTCGGTATATGGAAATCAGATTAGACTAAAAGAAGGGGAGGTAGGCACACGGGCGCTAAACGTTTATGCCCATTATAAGAGCCAATTCGATTTATGTGTCATTAAGGTGCTATCTGAAGACAAATATGCACAAGTTGTAGGTTTGCGGTACTTTAATGTTTACGGTTCAGGTGAAGTTCATAAAGGGCGAATGGCCTCTATGGTACACCAATTATTCCAGCAATACATAGCGTCAGGCTCTGTGTCGCTTTTCGGTGCCTCTCATGGTTGCGTAGCGGGTGAACAACGACGCGATTTTGTTTATATTGATGATGTTATCGCGGTGAATGAATATTTTTTGAGTAACCAGGAAATTTCAGGCATATACAATATCGGCACAGGAAGTTCTCGGTCCTTCAACGAAGTTGCCGCCGAGGTGGTCAACTATTGCCGGTCTCAATTGGGCCAATCCGATCGTTCCATAGACCAATTAGTGGCAGATGGAGGTATCCATTATCGGCCATTCCCAAGAGAATTGGAAAGGCATTACCAATATCACACCGAAGCGAATATAGAATCGCTACGAGAGTCTGGTTTTTGTCACGAATTCTGTCAGTTAGATGAGGGTGTAAAACGATTTGGTCAGATTCTTCAGGGGTCGGAAAAGCTAACCCGTGCGTCAAATAACCCTATAGATCCGATGGTGGCAGCACAGGCTTAGGCGCTTCGCTATGAAAAATTGGTACCTTGTCTATACTAAGCCCCAAGGGGAAGAGCTCGCTAAAGTCAATCTGGAGCGGCAGGGTTTCGAGACCTATCTGCCATTGGTGGGTATACGGCGCAGGCGCCTCGGACGAGGACGGATTTCTATTGAACCTTTGTTTCCCCGCTACCTGTTTATCCATTTGAATACAGAGACCGATAATTGGCTGCCCATACGATCAACGATTGGGGTCACCAAGCTCATCCGTTTTGGTATGACGCCTGCGATAGTCCCTGATTTACTTATTGGGGCTCTGCGTGAGCGTGAAGATGCCCAGGGTGTCCAGGATGTCAAAATAGGCGACTACAAACAGGGTGAGAAAGTCAGGGTTCTGGAAGGACCCATGATGGGGTTTGAGGGGATCTTCCTGGCCAAAACAAGTCGTGACCGGGTGATCGTACTATTAGACATCGTGGGTAAGAGCACCCGGGTCAAACTGGATATTGGCAAGCTAGAATCAACTGCCTAATTTAGCCTAGATACATGCGCTATCTTTAGGTTTTTGTTGACGAAAGTGGGGTGGATCCGTATAGTGTTCACCCTGTGAACGCCCCAGAAGATAAAGAAGCGCGGCTGACCTTGGGTTTGCTCAGCGCTATAGAAGGCCGCAGCGATGTGAGTCAACGCCACCTAGCCCGTGATATGGGCGTTGCCTTGGGGCTGGCCAATTCCTATCTCAAACGCTGTGTCCGTAAAGGGTATGTCAAGATGCGAGAGGCGCCGGCCAATCGCTTCCTCTATTACTTGACCCCCAAAGGATTTTCCGAGAAATCCCGTCTTACCACCCGTTATCTCACCAACTCGCTCACCTTTTACCGCCAAGCCGCCGAGTCTTGCAGCCATGCCTTTGCTGTGTGCTGTGAGAATGGTCATAGAAGGGTCCTGCTTTGCGGATATTCAGAACTTGCGGAAATCGCATTGTTGCGGGCTATGGAATTTGAAATCGAGATTATCGGTGTGTTTGATAGGTCAGTGGTTCACGAGCATTTTTATTCCCGTCCAGTGTGGGCTTCTCTGGAGAACGTTCCAAGTTACGACATCGCTCTGCTTACGGATTTGAATTCAACGATTGAGCGCTATCGTGAGTTAGTAAAAACTTTGGGGGAAGATCGGGTTATGGTCCCCGGGGTGTTGGATATCATAAAACCGTTGTCAGTGCATACAGTTACGGAATAGAGATATGGGCACTTCTATTAATCCCCTCTCCCTCCGGGAGACGACTGCATGGACGCAGGAGGTAGAACAACGCAGGAGCAGCTGTCGAGGGCTAGGGTGAGGGGAGCAAACAAAGCTAAGACACTGATTTTATTATCCCCTCATCCCAACCTTCTCCCGGAGGGACCTCGGTACCCCCCTGTGGGGTGGAAGGGGTTATCAATTAATAGAAGTGCCCATATCTCTTTATAAAACGTTCAAGAGATTAGTTGTAAAAACGGCTTGATACATAAGCTATAAGGCCAGCGCCAGTTGAGAGTATACCGGCGTTTTAATATGTGCGGGACCTCAATCGGGTACTGCATGGCGGTAGCGTGCCTGAGACAACATTTACTCTAACAAAACAAACAATCCCATTGATCTAAATGAATACATCTAACCCAATTATAGGTGTCATCGGGCTCGGCTATGTGGGTTTACCTTTAGCTGTGGCATTTGGCAATCGATACCCCACTATCGGGTATGATTCCAATATACAAAAAGTGTCCGAGCTAAAAGAAAACCGTGACTCCACAGGAGAAGTCTCCGAGCAGGAATTAAAAGCTGCCATACATTTTGCTGCGACTACAGACCCAGCACTGTTAAGTGAGGCAGACTTTATCATTATTGCAGTTCCAACACCGGTGGATAATGCCCATCGCCCAGATTTTGGTCCATTAATCAGTGCTAGTAAAATCGCCGGCAAACACATGAAGGGTGGCGCCACCGTTGTGTTTGAATCCACTGTCTACCCGGGTGCTACTGAAGAAGTGTGTCTGCCCGAGCTTGAGCTTCAGTCAGGGATGAAATGGAAAAATGATTTTTACATTGCCTATTCTCCAGAGCGCATTAATCCCGGCGACAAAGAGCATACACTGCGTACAATTACCAAATTGGTAGCGGCAGATACTCCTGAAACACTTGATGCGACTGCCAGGTTATATGAGGCCATAGTGGATGCGGGGGTGTATCGTGTATCAAGCATTAAGGTAGCTGAGGCAGCGAAGGTTATTGAGAATACTCAACGTGATCTCAATATTGCACTTATTAATGAGTTGGCTATAATTTTTAATCATTTGGATATTGATACCGTAGAGGTGCTTGAAGCTGCCGGGTCAAAATGGAACTTTCTGCCCTTTAGGCCAGGTCTGGTAGGTGGGCACTGCATCGGTGTGGATCCTTATTATCTTACCCATAAGGCACAGATGCTGGGTTACCACCCCCAAGTCATACTTGCTGGTCGCCATATTAATGACAACATGGGAAAACATATCGCAGAACAAACTATCAAGATGATGATCAAATCTGGTTGTCAGATAAAAGACAATAAAGTTATCGTGTTGGGTCTAACTTTTAAGGAAAATTGTCCGGATTTACGAAATTCACAAGTTATGAATGTTATTCGGGAGTTACGGGAGTACGGTGTTGATATTGTCGTGCATGACGCTATGGCCGACCCGGACGAGGCAAAAAGAGAGTACGGCGTTCAGTTGACAGAGTGGGATGCATTACCCCTTGCAGATGCCATTGTCGTCACTGTTGCGCATCAACCCTATCTTGAAAAATCTGTAGCAGAACTAGCCAAAAAACTCAGACCGGGCGCCTGTTTTATTGATGTCAAATCAGCGTTCAATCAAGAAGAGTTCGAGGATAAGGGAATCAATGTATGGCGACTATAGTATTCATACCCGCTTCCTCCGGGAGCACCCCAGGGCATAAAAGAGCTAGGGTGAGGGGATCAAACGAGGTTAAAAAATTATGCGTGTAATGATCACGGGAGCGGCCGGATTCATCGGCTCGACGTTGGCACATCGATTGCTCGATCGAGGTGACGAAGTTGTCGGCATCGACAACCTTAACGACTACTACGATGTTAATTTGAAGAAGGCCAGGCTGAAAAGATTGCAGGACAAGAACGGATTTACATTTGAGCAACTTGATATCGTTGACAGGCCCGGAATGGCGAAATTATTTGAACAAAATAAATTCGATGCGGTCATGAATCTTGCTGCTCAGGCAGGGGTACGATATTCCATCGAAAACCCCGCGGCCTATGTGGATGCCAATATGGTTGGATTTGGCAATATACTTGAAGGGTGCCGTCATGGTGGGGTCAAACACTGTGTATTTGCATCGTCAAGTTCGGTCTACGGCGCCAATACCAAGTTGCCTTTTTCAGAACACGATAATGTGGACCACCCGGTGTCGCTTTATGCGGCCTCGAAGAAGGCCAACGAATTGATGGCGCACAGTTATGCGCACCTTTATAATTTATCTTGCACAGGCCTGCGTTTTTTTACCGTTTACGGTCCCTGGGGCCGACCTGATATGGCCTTGTTTAAATTTACCAAAGGGATAATAGCAGGGGAGCCGATACCGGTTTTTAACAAAGGGCAAATGATACGAGACTTTACCTATATTGATGATATTGTAGAGGGCGTGGTACGGGTAATAGACAAACCAGCGCAACCCAATCCAAAGTGGAATGGTGATCACCCCGACTCTGCGACGAGTTATGTGCCGTATCGCATTTACAATATCGGTAACAATAATCCCATTAAATTAATGCGCTACATTGAGGTGCTCGAAGAGAGTCTGGGCAAGAAGGCGATTCTCGACCTACTGCCCATGCAAGACGGCGACGTACCTGCCACATCCGCCAACACCCATGACCTGCAAAACGAAATCGGTTACAAACCAGAAGTCACCGTAGAAGAAGGCGTCCCCCGCTTCGTCGAGTGGTACAAAGAATATTACTGACCAATGATCAATGACCAATACTTAATCGATCGATTACGTACCGCACTGCCGAATCTACTGGCGATATACCGTTTCGGAACCTGGGGCACACCAAACGAACGACCGGATAGTGATATAGATCTCGCCATTTTGTCTGTCGTGCGTATTGATCCGGTACTGTGCTGGGACATAGCTCAGGAACTCGCTGCCTTAGCGCATAGGGAAGTAGATCTTATCAACTTACGAGAGGCATCGACAGTTATGCGCAGTCAGGTTATCGCGCACGGACAGCGTCTGTACTGCTCTGATGAGGAAAAATGTGGCGAATTTGAGGATATGGTTTTTGTTGCCTATGCTCATCTTAATGAGGAACGTCGGGAAATACTAAAGGACGCACGCAAAAGAGGTTCCATCTATGGTGGATGACGTCTTATTAAACAAGACAGCCATTATCGAGCGTTGTCTTGGACGTATCGACCAGGAATACAAAGGACACGAGCAGGAGCTGGAGACGAATTTCACCCGCCAGGATGCGATTATCCTTAACCTGCTACGGGTGTGTGAAGCCGCCATCGGCACCGCTATGCATATAGTGCGCCTACGCCATCTTGGCGTACCACAAGAGAGCCGCGAAGCATTCACTATGCTTGACGACGCGGGGATCTTGGACGCTAAACTTGCAGGACATATGCGGGCGATGGTTGGGTTTAGAAATATCGCCATCCACAACTATCAAAAAATCAATCTCGAAATAGTACGGTCAATCCTAGACAATCGGTTGAATGATTTCCGCCAGTTCACAACAACTATCCTGCAGATAACCAATGACTAAAGCAGCTCTCATAACAGGTATAACCGGCCAGGATGGCGCCTATTTGGCCGAGTTCTTACTCGGCAAGGGTTACGAAGTCCACGGCATCAAGCGCCGCACGTCGCTGTTCAATACTGATCGAATCGATCATTTATACCATGATCCTCACGACACGGCGACACGATTCAAACTGTACCATGGTGATATGACCGACTCCAGCAGTCTATTGCGTGTTGTCCAGGAAGTACAGCCAGATGAGGTCTACAATCTTGCAGCCCAAAGCCACGTAGCGGTCTCTTTTGAAGAGCCGGAATACACGGCGAACTCGGACGCGCTTGGTACGCTACGGTTGCTCGAGGCAATTCGGATTCTAGGCTTGGAGAAAAAGACCCGTTTCTACCAAGCCTCAACTTCGGAGCTCTATGGCAAGGTACTGGAAATCCCCCAGAGTGAATCCACACCATTTTATCCTCGCTCACCCTATGGGGTCGCGAAACTTTATGCCTATTGGATAACCGTCAACTACCGTGAAGCCTATGGGATGTATGCATGTAATGGCATCTTGTTTAACCATGAATCTCCCAAACGAGGCGAAACGTTTGTTACACGTAAGATTACCAGGGGTCTCGCACGCATAATTTTTGGTATGGAAAAGTGCCTTTATCTTGGAAATCTGGATGCAAAAAGAGATTGGGGGCATGCAAAGGATTATGTTGAAATGCAGTGGTTGATGCTTCAGCAAGATGAACCAGAAGATTATGTGATTGCAACGGGTGAACAATATTCCGTTCGTGAATTCATTGAGGGGGTTGCAGAAAATATGGGTATAAGTCTGGTATGGAAGGGTGAAGGACTTGAAGAGGTGGGTATGGTTGGTAAAATTGCCAACCCCAGAATTGATGTGCTCAAGGATGAAAATTTAACTATTGAACCCGGACAGGTCGTGGTGCGGGTAGATCCAAGGTACTTCAGGCCTACTGAAGTTGAGTCTCTGTTGGGCGATGCTACCAAGGCCCGAACCAGATTGGGGTGGCAGCCTAAAATAAGTTTTCGCGATCTGGTGGAGGAAATGACTATTTTTGATATAAAGCAGGTGCGAAATGAGTGGGCAAACGATGGGTAATGACGGCGCAAATATGAATATGGGGTCATCCGAAGAAAACTTTCCAGTGCGCAAAGGTGGCTGGTATCAGCGCTTTGAGGATGGAGCTGAAGAAGGGGCCGGGGCCAGGGACCGGAGCGAGCTGGCTGCACAGGTGTTTGCAAATTTACGTGTTGGTGAAAGTGTCCTGGATGTTGGTTGTGCGGAGGGTTATTTCTGTTTTGATGCTATGCGGCGTGGCGCTGGGCATGTTGTGGGTCTGGACAAAAAAAGTTCCAGAATCGAAGCTGCGGTATATATGCAGAAATTTAAAACACAGGATGTCGATTTTATAAATCAGAATTTTATGGAGATTGATCCAGCTAATTTGGGATCATTTGATTATGTCATCTGCCTGAACGTAATCCATCATATTGGCGACACGGTGGCGATGGTTGGTAAACTGATGTCGGTGGCTAAGCGTTATCTGGTCCTTGAGATTCCGGATCTAACAGAGCTGGCGGCACGCACGACTCTGGGCAGGTGGGGGCGGATATTCTCCCTGTTACCTATACGTTATCAACCTCCTGTGATGGTACTGGGACAAAACAAGAGTATATATATTGCACCAAAGGCCATGGAAAGTATGCTGAAGCTTAGGCATGGCCCTCGTATAAAAAACATCAAGATAACACCAACCTATCATTCCAGAAAAATGAGCCGATATTTGCTTGTTGCGAGTCTTAAGGAAAAGTAATAGCTTAGTCGGACAGTAGAAACCAATATTATGAGTCAGGATAGTTCGATACAGGTTGTTGATAATTTTGAAGGTGCGCGGGTGGGCTCGACTCGGATCGATGGGTCCGATCTTTGGTTGGCCTTGCGTCATGAAGACCCGGTACGTGTGGACTGGAAGATACATGACTACCGGCTTCATTTTACATTCGGGATAAAAAGTGTGTCACCACATAAAATATCTGTGCGCATACGTGTTGGTGACGGAGACCGGAATAACTTACCCTACGATTCACCCTTGATCTTTTCGAGTAACGATCCTCTAGGCACCTATATGCCGTTGTCCGTAAATGGTGCGAGCGATGAGTATCAGCGTTATGATTTCGATGTCGAAATCGAGCCTGGTGAGACTTTATATATTGCGAATTGTTTGCCCAGGCCGTTGTCAAAGCTCGTGCCCGTGTTAAATAGAATTGCACAACTGGGTGGTGCTGAACGTGTGGTTTATGGAAAGAGCCTGGAGGGGCGCGACCTCATAGCATACAGTTTCAGGGAAACAGGCGTGGACAGACCATGCGTACTGATAGCTTCGGGCACACATCCGCCAGAGCCGGACACGCTGGTAACCGAGGCATTGATAGAGTATTTGGGTGATGAAGGTTCATCACAATTGCGCGATGTGTTCGATTTTGTTGTTGTTCCCATCCAGAATCCTGATGGATATGCTCATGGCACACAGGCAGGAAATGCTGCGGGTATAAATTTTTATTGGGATTTTCGTCACAAGGATGTCAAGCGGTGTCCTGAGGCAGTGGCATTATACAACTTCGTGGGTCAGATTTGCCCGGTACTTTATTTTGATTTCCATGCATACACATTCCAGCGGAGAAAATTCGCGTCACCATATTGCAAACCGTTGAATCGATATCGTGGGCAAAAAGTGCGCAAAGCCGTTCAGGCTATGGATATGGCTATTCAATCCGGTGTATCCGACAACAAGGCGATTACGGGTTTTGTTGCCTATGCCCCCTCTACGCTGGGTGAGAAACTGACGCGCCGGTTCAACACTATATCTTATGCGAAATATCACGTGCACTTAAAAGATGGTGAGCAGAGATGCCGTGAACATGGCGTTTCGGCTGTAGAGGCTGCATGCAAGAGTATGCTGGAACAAGGGTTGGACAAGGCATCTATGGTGCTGGTCAGGCCTTATGGCAACGTGCCTAAAGAACTGTTTGGCGAGATGCGGCGCCAATTACAAGTGTATTGGGAAGGATGGGCGCACCCAACCCTGTACCGGAATTATAAACGGTATATAAAGAGCAGGTTTGTTCCCAGACAATCTATGGATACGGTATGTTGAGTCGGCAATGATCTTGGGTCTGATTCCAGCACGTGGTGGATCCAAAGGTGTACCGGGAAAGAATACCAGGGTGGTTGCGGGTAAACCACTAATCGCCCATGCAATAGATTGTGGTAACCGATGCCCTTCAATAGACAGTTTGATTGTCAGCACGGATAGTCAGGAAATAGCCGATGTCGCAAGCTATTGGGGTGGTGAGGCGCCCTTCATTCGTCCTGCCGACTTGGCGCTTGATAGTTCACCGATGCTGCCAGTTATGCAGCATGCGCTAAAGTGGGTGGAAGAAAAGAGTGGGAATAAGGTCGACTTGTTGGTGCTTCTCGATCCGACTGCGCCGTTACGCAAGGTTGAGGACGTGGAGGGTGCCATTAAATTGCTGAGGACCAGTGATGCGTGCGCGGTCATTTCTGGTAATCAGGCTCATCGCAATCCATATTTCAATATGGTTCAGCGAGATGGTGACTATGTGCGCTTGGTAGCTTCCTGCAACAGGAGTATTGACCGAAGACAGGATGCGCCTGATGTCTATGATTTGAATACAGTTGTTTGGGTATATAGCCGGGAGTCATTGCTGGTTGATGCGAAACGTGTGCCTGAAAAAACCGGCTTGTACGAGATCCCCGTTGAGCGATCAGTAGATTTGGATACGGAGGCAGATTTTCTGCTTCTGGATTTAACATTGGCCCGTATGCAGAGTGATAAAGCGAGTGTGCAAATATCATGAAACCATCCGACTATAAAGCAATACGGGAATTACGCAGGCCATCTGATATCTTTGACTTGTCCGGACGTGCAGGCCTTATAGTAGGCGGAGCGGGAAAAATGGGACAGGAGTTTGCCTCCACACTGTCTAATTCGGGTGCAACAGTTTTGATTGCAGATTTGGCGCAAACAAATATAGAACATGTGGCCTCCAAACTGGATAGCGGAGAAAAAGGAGAGGTACTCGGCAGGGAATGCGACATTGCTGACAGAGATCAGGTAAAGGCCTTGTTCGCTGAAATTGATCAGGAATACGGCCAACTCGATTTCCTGATTTGTAACGTGATGGCAAAGCCAGAGGGTTATTACAGGCCATTTGATGACTACGATCCGGATACCTGGCGTGAGGTTATTGATGCCAATCTGACCGGTGTATTCTTCTGTAGCCAGGAAGCAGCACGGTTAATGCGCCGACAAGGGTCCGGTAGCATTGTTTTGACATCTTCAATATACGGCATGACAGGACCTGATCAGAGGATCTATCGTGGTTGTAGTCCAGCAAAAAATCCATATGGTGGGGCTGACCCGTTGAATGCGCCAGCCGCATATTCGGCCTCCAAGGGTGGAGTGAATGCCCTCGCTCAATATCTCGCTACATTGCTGGGCCCGGACCAGGTTCGCGTCAATGTGCTGGTTCCAGGCGGTGTTTATGATGGTCAAGAAGAAAGTTTTCATGATGCATATATCGATCGCACTCCATTGATGCGCATGGCAGTATGGTCAGATTACAACGGGGCTATTTTATTTCTTGTTAGCGATGCTTCTCGATATATGACAGGAGCAAAACTGGTAATCGATGGTGGGTGGTCTGCCTGGTAGTACCTTAAATGGGCAAGTGTCATTGTGCATATTATTAAGGGCACTTCTGTTAATTGATAATTCCTTCTCCCCCCGGGAGAAGGTTAGAGCCTGCCCCGGACTCGATCCGGGGATGAGGGGATAATAAAATCAGTGTCTTAGCTTTGTTTA
>VAOU01055045.1_pt1 | contig 27386 bp, 26 predicted proteins | sample 3393871 | NCBI WGS metagenome assembly VAOU01 (sample SAMN08290440, study PRJNA428436) | hydrothermal vent metagenome | isolation source: Deep-sea hydrothermal vent chimney | place: Atlantic Ocean: South-mid Altantic Ridge | depth 1820 m m
ACCGTGTCATACATGTGCCAGTGCCAGTTATCCGGCGTCATGTTTCCCAGTGCTGCATTCATACCACCCTGCGCGGCAACAGTATGTGATCGCGTAGGAAAAACTTTTGATACAACAGCCACATGCAAATCAGCCTGTGCCAACTGCAATGCAGCGCGCAGTCCCGCACCACCAGCACCAATAACGAGACAATCGAAGCGTCTTTTTACTATGCCGTTATTCATTACTTTACCACCACCAGTAAGGCCCACACCCCTGCTGCAAGTAACGATACGGCTACTACCATCAGTAGTAAAAACCGTAGTCGCCAGGGATGAACATAATCAAGGAAAACGCTCTTCAATCCTAACCATGCATGTGCCAGCAAGCTGAATATGAACAACAACAGAGAAATTTGAAACAGCAGACCCGATGATAACAGGAGCCAGTCTGACTGGCTGGAAACCGGTGATACTGAAAGGCGTATTAGTGCCAGGATGATAAAGAACAACATGTAAACAGCCGTCAACCGCTGGACCACCCATTCTCCGAGACCGGAATGAAGGCTACCCCGCTCACTCATGCCTAAAGCCATATCCACACTCCAGTTAACACGATCAGCAGGAAACTAAGTCCAAAGGCGGTATTGGCTGTTAAGCGAGCAATATCTTTGTCGTAGCTATAGCCCAGATCCATCATTAAATGCCTGATACCACTGAGAGAATGCTGTATCAGTATCCAGACCGTGAGACTGACAATAATCTTTCCGGGAGTGCTATACAATATGGACAAGGCTTGAGAAAATCCCTCTACCCCACCATTTAGTAACTGTAATAAATAGATGAAAAGGGGAATTGCCAACACCAGTAATACACCTGTAACGCGATGAACGAAAGACAGTAATCCACCGCGAGGCAACCGTATCTGCAGCAGATTTAAAAATACGGGACGTTGTCCTGCATTTTTCATATATGCCATCTTTTTTCGTGGTACATCGCCCTTCCTTATATGAATTCACAACATTGGACAGTGTTTGTCTGTGTTTGTTTCCTTTACAATCCTGAGTTGTAATACAAAGACAATCCTATCACCAAGCTACCAGATACACCAAGACGCACGGACATTAAACATAATGAATGAGACTCGAGCAAAGACTATCAGACTGGATGATTTAACATCCCTGCGTGTTACAGGCAGCGATGCGAGCAAGTTTCTGCATGCCCAGTTCACCAATGACCTGGCTAATCTAGCGGTAAATAGCTGGCAGTACAGTGGCTACTGCACGCCAAAAGGACGCCTACTGGTATTCATGACCATCGCCAGGCTGGATAAAAATGAGTTCCTGCTAATTCTCCCTGCAGAGATCAGCGACAAAATTTTATCTCGCTTACGCATGTTTGTAATGCGGGATGATGTGATGATTACACCACAGGATGTGAACACATCCATTACCGGTATTCTGGGTGCTGCTGACAATCTGTCCGGTATTGGTCTCACACAGAAAAAAGAGAACGGAAAACTCAGTAGAGATGGCAACAATAACCTGCTGACCATCGACTATGAGTCAGGACGCTTCCTGTACATCGGCAAGTCCATAAAATTTGATACAAACTCTTCAACAGATAGAAGCAACTGGACACTACTGGATATTCAGGCAGGCATCCCTGCCGTAGTCCTGGCCACTCAGGAAACCTTCGTGCCACAAATGGTCAACCTGGATCTGATTGGCGCAGTAAACTTCAAAAAAGGCTGCTATCCGGGACAGGAAATCGTCGCAAGAGTGCATTACCTGGGGAAAATCAAGCAGCGAATGTTCGTAGCAGAAACTGGCCGCAAAGAACTGGCACAGCCCAATGACAAGATTTATATTGCAGGCCAGCCAGACAAGGCAGCAGGAACAGTTGTTCAGGCAGCAATTTCCGATTCAAATCAGTGTTTGCAGGTAGTGTTACAGACTAAAGTCATTGATGAAAACCTGGATCTCCGACTGGGCTCTCCGGATGGAGAAAAACTGACTATAGGTACTCAGCCCTATTCGGTCCTGTCGGTTTCGGGCGGTGAAGAAGAAAATTGAACGGCTGTGAAGGCTAAGATACCACCAACAAGATCAGACAAGAAATAGCGAATGGGGTGTGTGGAAAAAGGAAGTAAGAAAACTGAAATAATCCCTTTATATAGTAAAATAGGATTGACCCGAATGGCACGAACTAACTTAGTGCCATTCGGTTTGACCCTATTTCTGGGATTTTTTTACGCACCGTCAACTTATTGGCGTGTTTTGTCAAGCAATACAATGTTGGCCAGACTATTATTTAGAAACCGAAAGAAAACTAAACGGAATGCTAAAATGCTAAAATTTACTGCAAGCTGGAACCTGCATAACGCACTCAATGATATGAACGCACCAATGGAAATAATTAAAATGGAATCATCCATATTCCAGAGCGTGGTAAAAGACATCCAGTTTGGAACTCTAACGCCTGAAGAAGGTGCAATAATCGTGCTGGATAGCCTTGGTAAAGCAAATTATGGCCGCCGCTGGGGGGACAAAAGATAGAAAAAAGAAACAAACTCACCCGTGTGACAGTATAAAAAATTACATCTTTTCCAATGTATTCTCATCCGTATGATGAAAAATCGCCTCATTTACCGGAATCCATAATTGCGTATCTTCCTTATAGCTAAAGCTTTCATCATCATAAATAGTAACATCCAGCACATACTTCATCGTTTTGTACGATTCATCCAGATACTTATTGGACAGGATACCGTATGTTTCGGAACCGACTTCGGCAGATAAATGAAAACTTTTACTGCTACCTTTCGCATCACCACCAGCATTGATCAGCACTCCGCGAGGCACCACAAAGCAACGCAAGACCTGTTCATTACCACCATCCCACAGCCAGTAGCCCAATTCTTCGTGAAACCCATCCTCTTCACCCAAACGCCAGGCTGTCATCGAATAACGCAGGCCGTACAGTTCCTGCGGCCCATTTTTAACCGGTCCAAGTGGTTCGAAGACAATTCTCTCTCGATATTTTGTTTCTTTTTCTTCACTGTGAATTCTGGAAATATCAACCCCCTGATCACCTTCCCATGTACCCGCCAGAACAGCTAACGGACCCAAATTTTTTACAATTTCATCGCTCATCTTCTAATCCCCTAAAAATAGAATTCAATACATACTTTTGAAAATTGGAACACTGAAATATCAAAATCAAGATACTTTTACCACAGAGTAACTGTGTTAAATATTTTGATTCTTAGCTTTGAGTTTTGAACTTGAAACTAATGTCTATTCAATAATCTGCACAAAAACCTCATCAGACCGTATCAATCCCAAATCGCTACGCGCCCGTTCTTCTATCGCTTCTGTCCCCTTCTGCAGGTTAACAATTTCCCCTGCCAGTTCACGATTACGCTGCTGCAGGCGTCCGTTTTGCTCCTGCTGAATAGCGATATCACGCTTCATATCCCAGATGTCCAACAGACCGCCCTTACCGAGGGCAAGCGTATAGGCAAGTAAAACAGCCAGTACAATTCCAGATGCCAGCAGAAGCTTCAATCTTTCCTGTCTCCTGTAGTATTTGATTTGCTTATGATAACCCTCTGATCGCTGCCCTGCCAGGGTAGATAGCACGATCGCCCAGCTGTTCTTCTATGCGTAATAACTGGTTGTATTTAGCAATCCTGTCTGAGCGCGACAGTGACCCGGTTTTAATCTGACCCGCTAATGTAGCAACGGCCAGATCGGCAATGGTGGTATCTTCTGTTTCGCCTGAACGATGTGAAATAATGACACCGAAATCTGCTTTCTGTGCCATGCTGATGGCATCCAGTGTTTCACTTAGCGTACCGATCTGATTTACCTTAATCAGGATGGCATTGGCTGATTTTTCCCTGATGCCACGCTGCAGCATTTTTGTATTGGTGACAAACAGATCATCTCCAACCAGCTGACATTTGCTGCCGATCTCCTGATTCAACTCCTTCCAGCCAGACCAGTCATTTTCGTCCATGCCGTCTTCAACACTAACGATTGGGTAGCGATTGACCCAGTCAGCCAGCAGGCTCTTCATACCAGCCGCATCAAGAACGCGCCCTTCACCTTTCAGGTCATATTGCCCATTGTCAAAGAATTCCGAGCTTGCTGCATCGATTCCGAGGTAAATATCCTCACCCGGCCGGTAACCTGCCTTTTCTATCGATTCAAGAATAACTTCGATGGCTTCTTCATTCGAAGAAAGATCCGGCGCAAAGCCGCCCTCATCACCAACCGCCGTATTCAGACCGCGTTTATTGAGGACAGACTTTAGACTATGAAAGACTTCGGTACCGTAACGCAATGCTTCAGAGAAGCCTGGTGCGCCGGCTGGAATGATCATGAATTCCTGCAGGTCTACGCTATTATCCGCATGTGAACCACCATTGATGATATTCATCATTGGTACTGGAAGATTTACCGCCGCCTCGCCTCCAAGATAACGATACAGCGGTAGCCCTTCATCATTAGCTGCAGCATGAGCCACCGCCAAAGATACTGCCAATGCGGCATTCGCACCTAGCCTGCCTTTATTCTCAGAGCCATCAAGAGCAATCAGCGTATCATCAATGGAACGTTGATCAGTAACATCCTGCTCCATCAGGGCATCTTTAATCTCACCATTTACATTTGCAACCGCCTTCAGAACACCCTTGCCCTGATACCGTCTCTGGTCACCATCACGTAATTCGACCGCCTCATGCTCACCTGTAGAGGCACCGGACGGTACAGCTGCTCTGCCTGAAACACCTGAATCCAGAACCACATCGGCCTCTATGGTAGGGTTACCGCGTGAATCAAGGATTTCGCGGGCGATAATATTGGTGATTTTGCTCATTATTTTTTCCTTAAGAAACATTGAGGAACGTTGGGCCCTACCGTTACAGAAGACGGGGGTTTCATCTGATTTACCGGGAGTTAGCAAGTAATTTTACAGCAATGCCTGAAAGCTTAAAAGATTATTTACCACAGGGGACGCGGAGGATGCGGAGAAAATAAAAATATTTATATCTGTTGTTGATGATATGGATAACCCAAAAAAAACCTCTGTGCCTTCCGTGTCTGTGGTGAAAACCTACAACTGCTCTTCGAATTCCCTGGCCCTGGTGGCCTGATCGATATCTTTCAGGTGTTGCAGCAATTCTTTCATGCGGGCCAGTGGCCAGGAGTTAGGGCCATCGCTGAGGGCTTTGTCTGGGTCGGGGTGTGTCTCCATGAACAGGCCCGCCACACCTACAGCAACGGCGGCTCTGGCCAGCACGGGTATATATTCGCGGTTGCCGCCTGAATGCGTGCCCTGACCACCAGGTTGCTGCACTGAGTGCGTGACGTCAAAGACGACCGGGCAGCCGGTATGTCGCATGATCACCAGTGAGCGCATATCCACAACCAGGTTGTTATAGCCAAAGCTGACACCACGCTCACAGACCATGACCCGTCCTTTTCCACCGGCTACAATCGCTTTGTTGGCCACCTGCGTCATTTCCTGCGGTGACAGGAACTGCCCTTTTTTGATGTTAACCGGCTTGCCGCAGGCGCCGACGGCTTCTATTAAATCAGTCTGACGACAGAGAAATGCCGGAGTCTGCAGGACATCGACGACTTCTGCAACAGTCTTTACCTCTGTTGTGCTGTGTACATCCGTGAGTACCGGCACCCCTGTTTGCTGACGAACGTTATCGAGGATTTTAAGTCCCTCGTCGATCCCCATGCCACGATAGGACTGGCCCGATGTGCGGTTTGCCTTGTCATAGGATGACTTAAAAATAAAGGGAATATCCAGCTCAGAGGTGATCTCAGCCAGTGTTCCAGCTGTATCGATAGCTAACTGTTCAGATTCAACAACACAGGGCCCGGCAATAAGAAAAAAAGGATGTTGCAGACCGACCTGAAAATTAAGCAGTTGCATCAGCAACCACTCTCTTCATCACTTTTATGTGATTTATGAATTGTGCCAGCAGCAAGTACAAACCCCTTGAATAGTGGATGGCCATCACGGGGTGATGAAGTGAATTCCGGGTGAAACTGGCAGCCGACGAACCAGGGATGATCAGATATTTCTATGACTTCGACCAGCTCGCCATCGGCTGATGTACCCGACAGGGTTAATCCTGCCTGTTCAAGTTTATTTCGATAGGCATTATTAAATTCATAACGGTGGCGATGGCGTTCATGGATGATGTCTTTCTGATATAAATCGTGAATCAGGCTGTCCTTCTTTATCAGACAATCCTGTCCACCCAGGCGCATAGTGCCACCCATATCACTGCTTTTGTCTCTTACTTTAACCGTACCGTCAGCATCCTGCCATTCCGTAATCATCGCAATAACAGGGTAAGGCGTGGCGTGATTAAATTCAGTACTGTGGGCATCTGCCATGCCCGCGACGTTGCGTGCATATTCAATCACTGCCACCTGCATACCCAGGCAAATACCAAGATACGGTACTTTGTTTTCACGGGCATATTGTACCGCTGCGATCTTCCCTTCTATTCCGCGCAGCCCAAAGCCACCTGGAACCAGAATTGCATCAACAGAAGAAAGGCTGTCAGTACCATTTTTCTCCAGATCCTCGGCGTCAAAATAGCGAATATTGACCTTTGTGCGAGTATGTATGCCGGCATGAATCAGGGCTTCAGATAGTGATTTATAAGACTCCGTAAGATCAACATATTTTCCCACCATGCCTATCGTCACTGACGACTCAGGATGCTCAAGGTTGTAAACTACCTGATCCCACTCGGAAAGATCTGCATCCGGCACATCCAGATTAAACTGGCGTGAAATAATCCCATCCAGATTCTGCTGGTGCAAAGATGATGGAATCTTGTAAATACTGTCAACATCATAGGCTGATATGACAGCATCAACTGCAACATTGGTAAACAGGGCAATCTTTTTCCGCATACTATCTGGAATTTCTCGCTCACTTCGGCAGATCAGTACATCCGGCTGGATACCGATACTGCGCAGTTCTTTCACTGAATGCTGCGTAGGCTTACTTTTGAGCTCACCAGCGGCCGCAATCCAGGGCACCAGGGTCAAATGAATATAGGCCACATTTTCACGGCCTTTTTCAATACCCATCTGACGAATAGCTTCCAGAAATGGCAGTGACTCGATATCACCAACGGTGCCGCCAATTTCGACAAGGGCAATATCGGCCCCTTCAGCACCCTGCTCTACCAGTCCCTTGATCTCATCGGTTATGTGTGGAATTACCTGGACCGTTCCACCAAGATAGTCACCTTTACGCTCTTTACTGATAACACGTTCATACACTCGCCCGGAGGTAAAATTGTTCTTGCGGGTCATGGTAGTACGGATAAAACGTTCGTAATGACCGAGGTCAAGATCTGTTTCTGCACCATCGATGGTGACAAATACTTCACCATGCTGGAATGGACTCATGGTACCGGGATCAACATTGATATACGGATCCAGCTTCAGCATGGTTACTTTAAGATTGCGGGCTTCCAGGATCGCAGCCAGGGATGCTGCAGCGATGCCTTTACCCAGAGAGGAAACAACACCGCCAGTAATAAAGATAAATTTCGTCATTTCACCGTTCAGGAGTCAGAGCGCGGGGACTGTTCCCCGAACGGGAGGAAAGCATACCAAAGCCGCCCATACTTCACAATCGGAACATTGAGTTTCAAGTTTCAAGAACTGTTTATTAACCGCAGAGGATGAAGAAGTTTTTATGTTAGCTTCAAGATTTTCGGAGACCACAGCCAGGAATTCTAGTATGGATCGATGCAAAACAGAATAAAGCATTTCAATCTCTGCGTACCTCTGCGTCCTCTGCGGTTAATAAACAGTTCTTGATATTGAAGCTACTCCTGATCATAAAGCTCTTTATATTGAACCGAGATTACGTAGCCCTCTTCATCTGGACCGGGCAGGTAGTGGGGGTTGCTCCAGAGTGATGATACGGCAACCAGTTCATCATCAAGAAAGACTAGCGGTACGCTATCACGCATCCATGAGGGTATGGAAAGATCCTGGAACAGGGTCTTTAGTGGTTTGCTTCCATAATCACCCGGCATACGGCACTGTTCCCCTCCCTGTCGAAAGCCAACACGTAAGGTAAAATCATCGAGCAACGATTGGGCCAGCCCCTCTCCCCTCACCTTTGTAGCCTGCAGTTCAAAATTCTGAAATTGTAGTGGAACCGGAAGAATCCAGTCCAGAAACTCATCAGCAGTTTGAACTTCATCGGTCTTTTCACACAGCCACAGTATATTGTTCTCCAGTCTGAGCACGCCTCCAGGCCAGTCCACACTGCCCTTGCCCGATGATTCTTCAAGCAAATGGATCAGGCTTTGCATCCGTTCATCGCCGGGCACCGATAAGCCATTCATCCGTACCCAGTAGCGCAGGGCATTTGCATAGTGCGAAGATGATAACCCGGCCAGTAAGTTAGCATTCAGACAGGCAATGCCTGGTGGAAAAAACTGGTTGTTGACGGCCTTGCAATGGAGTAGATCTGACCTGGCCATTTCATCCAGCAAAGTTGCCGCCGAGGCTGCATGACGCGCGCTGCGCGACAGACTTTTATCCATCCCCGGCCAGCGCTGGCGCAAAACAGGTAATACTTCATTGCGCAGAAAGTTTCTATCGAATCTATTGTCCTGATTGCTCGGGTCTTCTACCCAGACCAGCTTGTGTTTGTTTGCATATTCCAGCAGGTCCTCACGAGTAAAAGCCAACAGCGGCCTCAGCAATCGACCTGTAGAGAAACCTTTACTGGCAGGCATTGCCGCCAGCCCATGCGCCCCAGCACCGCGTAATAGTTGCAGTAATAGCGTTTCACTCTGATCATTCCTGTGCTGTGCAGTTATACATAAGCCACCTTCGGGTAGATATTCAGCCAAAGCCGCATAGCGTGCATCCCTTGCAACAGCCTCAAGGCTTTCACCCTTTTTCTGTTCTATGCTAAGCGTCCTGATAATAAGCGGCACAGACAAGTCATCACACACCTGCTGACAGTGGCCTGCCCAGGCGAGTGATTGCCGCTGCAGAGAATGATCAATATGGATCGCACAAAGCGAGAATGGGTAATCAGATGCCAGACCGGAAAGTGCGTGCAATAGTACATGCGAGTCCAGACCGCCGCTAAAGGCTACATAGACTGCACTGTTCTTTTCTACAGAAAGCTGATCATGCAGAACCTGCCAGAGGCTGGCAGCAGAGAAATTAGCAGACGTAGACATTTATTGCACGGTGGCGCTATTACACTATTCCTGAAAATTATCGACACCGTACTGGCGTAAGCGGTGATAACGTTTCTCCTGCACTTCGGGTATCGTCATCGCACACAGGTCATCCAGATTTTTCAGTAGCGCCTTGCGTAAATTTTCTGCGGCCAGGTCAACATCGCGGTGCGCACCACCCAACGGTTCCTCGATGATGTCATCTATCAATCCCAGCTCCTTTAGTCGTTGTGCTGTCAATCCCATCACCTCGGCGGCATCCGCAGCATTTTCGGCACTCTTCCACAGGATAGTTGAGCAGCCTTCCGGTGAAATTACTGAGTAGGTCGAATATTGAAACATCAAAAGCCGGTCACAAACACCGATTGCCAGGGCACCGCCCGACCCTCCTTCACCAATCACCGTCGAAATGATGGGAATTTTCAAATCAGACATAACAAACAAATTACGCGCAATGGCTTCGCTCTGACCCCGTTTTTCTGCATCAACGCCCGGGTAGGCACCGGGTGTGTCTATAAAAGTCAGCAGGGGCAGTTGGAAACGCTCTGCCGTCTCCATCAATCTCATGGCTTTGCGATATCCCTCTGGTCGTGGCATACCAAAATTACGGTACACCTTTTCCTTTGTGTCACGCCCTTTCTGATGCCCAATCACCATCACCGGTCGACCCTCCAGCCGTGCCAGACCACCGACAATCGCAGGATCATCAGCAAACATGCGATCACCATGTAATTCCTGAAAATCTGTAAATATCCTGTCAATATATTCAAGTGTGTAGGGACGCTGGGGGTGGCGGGCAAGCTGCGACACCTGCCACGAAGTCAATGAGGAAAATATCGATTCTGTCAGCTTGATACTTTTACTGTGCAGACGTGCTACTTCGTCGGTCAGACTGACATCGCTGGTAATACCAACATGGCGCAGTTCATCGATCTTGGCTTCAAGTTCAGCGATAGGTTGCTCAAAATCAAGAAAGTTGAGGTTCATCTATAGTTCCAGCAGTAATAATCTAGTCGGGTGAAAGTATAACGCCATACCGATCTAAGGATAAAGGGCAGCATAATCAATTCATACGTGCCCCGGCAGCATCGTATTCACATACAGCCTTACTGACGACAGGGAGTTTGTTTAGCTCATCCAGTAACCTGGCTGAGGGGTGTACACACCATTCACGTGGCAGATGGATGCTTGCTCTGGCCTCTTCATTCATGTAATCAATAATTACAGGTGTGGAACCGCCTTTTACCGGCTGCAGGGCAGCCTGCAGGCCTTCAACGGCGTCTTCTACTTTCTTTTTCAAGGTAATACGCAGGTCGGTAGAAAAGGTCTCACGAGCTGAGTCCATGTCATGAATACGCTCGGCGGTGACCCGGGTGCCACCGGTAAAATCATCATAGCCGGCCTTGCCGCTGATGATGACAAGCCGGTCTTCCTGCAGTAATTGCTTATTGCTTTCATAGAGCTCTGAATATATGGGGATTTCCAACCAGGCAGACTGATCATCCAGAGTCAAAATTGCCATTCGACCTCGACGTGTATTGCGTGTACGCATAGCAATAATCAAACCCGCTATAGTGACCTGTTTTCCCTTCGCCGACTCAACATCACTCAAGCTGCAACTGATAAAATTACACAGCTCTCGGTGATACTGATTCATTGGATGCCCTGTCAGGTACAGTCCAAGATGCTTTTTTTCCCTTTTAAGACGCTCATCCTCTGAATACTCTGCAACCTCTATCCAGTCGATATCGAGATCCAGTTCATCGCTGCTGCCAAATAAGTCATCCTGTCCTGCGGCACGATTTCTAAGCTCCTGTCCTGACAGGGACATAGCGTTAGACAAGTTTGCCATCAAACCAGCACGGTGCACACCCATTTTATCTAACGCACCCGCACAAATCAGCGTCTCTAAAGTACGCTGGTTCACTTTTTTCAAGTCCAGTGCACGGCAAAAATCAAACAGGTCACTGAAATGCCCTTTTTCTTCCCGCGCACGGGTAATTTCTTCTATCGCCGCCTGTCCAATACCCTTGATTGCACCGAGACCATATACGATAGTATCTTCAGAACTTGCCTCGAAGGAAAAACCAGAGCTATTAACATCCGGTGGCTGTACCGTTAACTCCATATCCCGGCATTCGGCTATTAATGTAACTACTTTATCGGTCTTTTCCATATCCGCTGACAGTGTTGAAGCAAGAAACATCGCCGGGTAATGTGCCTTGAACCATGCGGTCTGGAATGAAACCAGCGCGTAGGCGGCGGAATGTGATTTATTGAAACCGTACTTGGCGAATTCCTCCATCAAATCGAAGATACTGTCTGCCTGTCTGGCATCGATACCATTCTTTTCAGCACCGGCCCTGAAGTTCTCGCGCTGTTTTGCCATTTCTTCTGCGATCTTCTTACCCATCGCACGGCGCAGCATATCCGCCGCACCTAAGGTAAACGAGGCAAGTACCTGAGCGATCTGCATTACCTGTTCCTGGTAAACAATCACGCCGTAGGTAGGTTTCAGTATTTCCTCCAGTAGCGGATGTGGATAGATAATTTTTTCACGCCCGTGCTTACGTTCAATGAAGGTGTCAACCATGCCCGAGCCCAATGGCCCCGGGCGATATAAGGCGACCACCGCAACCATATCGTTAAAGTTATCTGGCTGTAGCTTCTTAATGACATCTTTCATGCCACTGGATTCTAGCTGGAAAACAGCCGTTGTCCTGCAGGCCTGTATCAACTTAAATGTTTTTTTATCACTGAGATCAATATCATCCAGTGTCATCGGAGGCTGAGCGTTCTTTTCACGGAAGCGGTTTACCGTTTTCAAGGTGTTGTCGATGATGGTCAGGGTTCGCAAACCCAGAAAATCAAACTTCACCAGGCCAACAGCTTCTACATCTTTCATATCCAGGTGGGTCACCATCTGGGTGACACCCTGCTCACAATACAGGGCAGTAAAGTCTGTCAGTGCCGTGGGTGCAATTACCACACCACCGGCATGCTTACCGGCATTTCTGGCCATGCCTTCCAGAGATTGTGCACGGGAGATCAGTTCACGTACATCATCATCCTGTTCAATCTTTTCGCGCAGTTCTTTTTCTGAATCAATCGCTTTCGCCAGGGTCATTCCCGGTTCTCCGGGAATCAGCTTGGCCAGCTGGTCAACAAAGCCAAAACCAACATCCATTACTCGACCTACATCCCGTACTACCGCGCGTGCGGCCATGGTGCCGTAGGTAATAATTTGTGAGACCTTGTCGGAACCGTAGTGCTGAGTAACGTACTCAATCACCCGATCACGTTTATCCATACAGAAATCGATATCGAAATCTGGCATCGAGACACGTTCCGGATTCAGGAAGCGCTCAAATAACAGGCCATGTTCAATTGGATCGAGTTCGGTAATACCCAGACAATAGGCCACCAGTGATCCGGCACCCGAACCACGACCCGGTCCGACGGGTATATCATGATTCTTGGCCCAGCGGATAAAATCGGCAACGATCAGGAAATAGCCCGGAAAACCCATCCCGGTGATTACACCCAGCTCCATATCGAGACGTTCCTGATAGGCCCTCGAGTCTACATCTTGTGGAACTTTTTTCAGTATTTTTTTCAAGCCGTCATTCGAGTCATCAATGAGTACCTGATTGACGTCTTGACCCCTGGCAACAGGAAACTCCGGCATAAAGTTTTTACCCAACGTCAGCCGGCAATTACAACGCATGGCAATATGGTAGGTGTTTTCTATCGCTTCGGGTATATCAGCAAACAGTTCCGCCATTTCCTCTGATGAACGAAAATACTGCTGGCTACTGTAGAGTTTTGGTCGACGCGGATCATTCAATACCCGACTGTCCTGTATACAGACACGTATATCATGAATTTCAAAGTCATTCTCCGTTCTGAAACGGACATCGTTTGTCGCTACCACAGGTAGAGAACGACGCATTGCCAGATCCATGGCCCTGGCGATATGCTCTTCATCGCCAGTCCTTCCGGTACGCTGTAATTCAAGATAAAAGCAGTCACCAAATATCTGCAAATATTCATCCACCAGTTGATCGACCTGACCGATAGAACCATGCAGCAGGGTATTTCCTATCTCTCCCTGAGTAGCAGCAGACAGGGCTATCAGACCATCACTATGAGTAGTAAGCTCCTGTTTTGAAATACAGGCATGGCCACCCAGGTGCTGACCATGACGAAAGGCCTCTGACAGCATATGAGTCAGGTTACGATAGCCTTTTTCATCTTTGCACAGTAGAACCAGGCGAAAGGGTTTTCCCGGTTGTTCTACGCGTTCAATCCATACATCAGAACCAAGAATTGGCTTGATTCCAGCAGCCATAGCGGCTTTATAGAATTTTACAACAGAGAAAACATTGGATAAATCGGTCACCGCTACAGCCGGCATATGCTGCTCTGCAGATGCATCTATAATGTTGTTGATGCGCAGAGTACTGTCTACCAGGGAATATTCCGAGTGCAGATGAAGATGGATGAATGGGTTATTTAGCATGGCATTCAATAGCCCGTTTTACCGGTGCAAAACTGCGACGATGAAATGGCGTCACGCCATACTTTTGTAATGCATCACGATGCATACGGGTAGGATAGCCCTTATTGCTATCAAAACCATATTGCGGATACCGATGATGTAAGTCATTCATCATACGGTCACGATATACCTTGGCAATGATTGAGGCAGCTGAAATCTCGGCAACCAGACCATCACCTCCTACAATTGCTTCTGCCTCGCAGGATAATACAGGCAGACGGTTTCCGTCCACCAGCACCTTGTCAGGTCTTATTGTTAACCCTGCAACCGCTCGTTGCATCGCCAGCATGGTTGCCTGCAAAATATTCATCCGATCAATCTCGTGGACATCCGCCTGTCCTATCGAGAAACTAAGGGCATACTCCCTGATAAGCTGGTCCAGTTGCCCACGTTTTTTTTCAGTCAGGCACTTCGAATCTGCCAGGCCATCTATAATGTGACTGCTATCTAGTATAACTGCCGCAGTCACAACAGGCCCTGCCAGCGGGCCGCGGCCTACCTCATCAACCCCTGCGATTAATAAACAGGACACCTTTACTGTCCCAGCCCCGGCTCTGTTTCATTACACAGGCCCAGCATCTCCAGCACTGTTTCTGCTGCCAGGCGATCGGAATCAATATCCAGACTTTCTCGTATCTGCCTAAATACTTTTGTAACCTTTTTGACCTCTGCTTCATCACTGAGATATCGACTCACCTCATGCTCAAGATTTTCTGGTGTACAATCATCCTGCATCAGTTCCGGAACCAGCCTATAACCAACCAGATTGTTAGGCATGGAAAAATATTTCACACTAGCAAGCAATTGCACCAGGGTTTTTGTAAGCCAGGACACCTTGTAAGCAACAACGACTGGTCGACCGACAATTGCAGCTTCAAGAGCAGCCGTACCTGAGGCAAGCATGAGAATATCTGCACATGCCATAATATCTCTGGAATGTCCAACTACACGAACCAGATCAATATTTTTTAAACCTGTTTTCTGTACTTCTGCTTCAAACACATCCATCAGTGCGGAATCTGGCATGGCTGTGACAAACTGCAGATTCGGGTGTTTCACTGAAAGTTCAGCCGCTGCCTGTAAAAAGTCTCCTGCCATGCGCTGAATCTCTCCACGCCGGCTTCCGGGCAACAGGGCGATTACTTTTTTTTGCAAAGAAAGCCCAAAACTTTTCCTCAATGATTCAATATCCGGATCACTATTTATATCCCTGACCATAGGGTGACCGACCAGCTTCGCATTCAGTTTATGCTGGCGGTAGAAATCTAGCTCAAAGGGAAACAAAACAAGAATTCTATCTATAGAGTGACGCATAGACCTGAGGCGATATTTTCGCCAGGCCCAGACGGTAGGACTGACATAGTGCAACACAGGAATTCCTGCCTTGCGTAATTTTTTTTCAAGGCCCAGATTAAAGTCAGGGGCATCAATTCCGATGAATAAATCAGGCGGCTTAGCCTCAAAATAATGCACCAGGCTGCGGCGAATTTGTAGAATTTCCGACAATCTCCCAAAAAGGCCATCCAGCCCCATAAGTGTCAGTTTTTTCATTGGGTACAGGCTTTCACAGGCCTGCTCCAGCATCTTCGGACCAGCAATACCTGTAAATTCGAATGTATAAGGGTATTGTCTCAGTTCTCGAATTAGTCCAGCAGCAAGGAGATCACCTGAGACTTCACCAGCTACGATGCCTATCTTAAATGTTTGCCTTCCCTGCATGGCATCGTTTCAGCGAACGACACCCCGTTCACTATTGGCCAGAAAATCAGCAAATATTTTTACATTCGCATCTTCAGCAGACAACTTTTTTATATCGTCTATAGCATCCTGAAAGCTAAGCTGTGAACGATAGAGCGTACGGTATACATTTTTCAATGCTGAAATATCGTCCTCACCAAACCCACGGCGCTGTAAGCCCTTCACATTGATCCCATATGGGCGTGCTGTATTGCCAGCCACCTTGAGATAGGGTGGAATATCCTTGAAAGAAACCGCGCCGATGCCTGTCATAACATGAGCACCAATTTTGCAGAACTGATGAATCAGGGTAAATCCACCAAAAATAACATGATCACCGATTACAACATGACCTGCCAGACTGGAGCCATTTGCAAAAATTATTTTGTTACCTAATATGCAGTCATGTGCAATATGGACATAAGCCATTAGAAAATTGTCATTACCGATACGCGTGATTCCGCCGCCTTCCTGTGTACCTATATGAAGAGTGCAAAACTCACGCACAATATTATTATCACCGATAAGCAACTCGGTCGGCTCGTTTTTATACGCAGTACTCTGCGGGACTTCACCAACAGAAGCGTACTGAAAAATATGGTTATTTTTTCCTATACTGGTATGGCCGGTGAGCGTGACATGTGGGCCTATCCTGGTCCCGTCTCCTATCTTTACATCTTTTCCTACAATGGAAAAATGCCCGATTGAGACATCCTTTCCTATAATTGCGCCTTCCTCAATAATGGCATGAGGGGAGATCACTCATACCTCCCGTGCGGTAAATATCAATTCGGATGAGGTACAGCGGTCGCCATCAACAGTAATCACGACCGAACAGAACCACATTCTCCTTGCTTTTCTGGTTAGTTTTACTTCAACTTTCAACTGATCACCGGGTTCGACCGGTCTTTTGAAACGCACCTTATCTACGCCAACAAAATAATAAACCAGATTGCTGTCACCACCTTTCACATCAGAACTTATCGCAGCAAGCAATGCAGCGGCCTGGGCCATCACTTCGATTAAAAGTACACCCGGCATTACTGGCCTGCTGGGATAGTGCCCCGGGAAGAATGGCTCGTTATAGGTGACATTTTTGATCGCTGTTAATGATGTGTCTTTTTCAAAGTCTGTGATCCGGTCGATGAGGAGGAATGGATACCTGTGGGGCAGATACTGAAGAATTTCATGAATATCTATAGTGTTCATCATTCACCTGGTTGCTGGTCTGACCCTGTTCCATCAGTCCTGTTTTTTTGACAGATCCCTGACCTGTTTGAAAAGTGAGTTTAATTGTTTGAAACGCGTTGCATTTTTTAACCAGCTACGCGTTTCTTCAAGTAATATGCCAGCAGAATATATCCCTGGTACCGTGATATCAGAACGGATAGCTGTTTGACCGGTGAAATGTGCATCATCACAAATCGAAATATTATCAACTACACCAACCTGGCCTGCCAGTGTACAGCGTTTACCAATATTTGTACTACCGGCAATACCCACGCAGGCGGCAATGGCAGTGTCATCTCCAATGCTGACATTGTGGGCAATATGTACCAGGTTGTCTATTTTGACGCCATTGCCTATCAAGGTGTCACCCAGTGCACCACGATCTATGGTTGTATTTGCCCCAATTCTGACATCATTACCGATCACCACCTTTCCGAGTTGAGGAATGGGTAACCAGTGATCGTCTTCACGTGCATGCCCAAAGCCTTCGGAGCCAATAACACATCCACTATGCAGGATGCAGTTCCTGCCCACCATTGTTTCATGATGGATAGTAGTATTATTTTTTAGTACTGTATCTTCACCAATAACGGCATCTTCACCCAGAAAACTCCCTGCCCCAATTTCGCATCCAGCGGCTATATTTACTGACTTTTCAATAATGACATTTTCAGCTACGCTTGCTGTTTCATGGACAAAAGCCTCGGCATGGACAATGGAAGATGGATGGATTCCCGCTGGCTTGCGTCTCTCCGGGTTTAATAAACGGGCAATTCTTGCAAAAGCCAGGTGTGGGTTTTCACTCAATAAAGCATTGCCCTGGTATTGCTCAAAAATATCAGGGTGAAGAATAACGGCTGTTGCCTTAGTCCCTTCAAGTTCAGAAAGATGTCGATGATCTGTACAGAAGCTGATATCACCTTTACCCGCGTCCTGCAAACTGGCAACAGCCCATATTTTTGCTTCAGGTAAGCCCTTCAGTCTGAGATCAAATCGAGTAGCCAGTTCAGATAACAGAAAACTCACTGTACCGCTGAAGACCTCACTTACTACGCAGTTTCTTTAAAACCAGCTCAGTAATATTTGCCTTTTTACTGGCAAAAAGCACGCCTTCTGCCAGAATTAAATCAAACTTATTTTCCTTTCCAACTTCATTTATGGCTTCCCGTACAACCTTTTGTAAAACTTTTAGTTCTTCGTTTCTACGCAGGTTATAATCTTCGCGGAATTCATCTGCTTCCCGTTTGATGCTGCGTTTGAGTTTGGTTATCTCCGCTCCTTTCTTTGACAACTCAGAGGCCTTCATAACCAGTGCATTTTTTTCCAGGTCCGACTCCAGTTTCTTGATCTTCTTCTGTTTCTTACGTATCGCTTTGTCGCGCGGGCTGAACTCTGCTTCAATCTTCTTCGTGGCAGACGCACCCTGTGGTGCTTGTTCAATCAATTTGACCAGATTTACAAAGCCAATTTTTGTCTCAGCGGAAGATATTGCTGGAAAAAATACCATTGCAAAAGTCAGGATCGCAATAACTTTAATTTTATTAGACATGGTTTTCATTTCTCAGGGTAGTGGTACCGTCAGGTTGATAGTTTATCTGAATCCCCTGCCAATTGTGAACTGGAATTTTTCCAGTCGATCTGCAGGCTTATTATTGATTGGTAATGCATAGCTAAGGGAAAGTGGGCCAACGGGTGAATACCAGTACAACCCAACGCCATAGGAATAGCGTAAATCAGCCAGGTCGACTTGCTCGCTTGGGCTAAATACCATGCCGCCATCGACAAACAAAGACAGCCGTTTATCTTTCTTTTCACTGCCGGGGAATGGAATCAATACATCAATTCCACCAACGACTCTACGGCTGCCGCCTATAGGATTTCCAGTACTGTCCAGAGGTCCCAGTGATCGGGCCTTATAGCCTCTGACAGAACTGCTGCCGCCAGCATAATAGTTTTTATAGAACGGGAATATCTGGGTATCACCGTAAACATCACCGTATCCCATATCACCGCTAAACTTCAGAACCACCTCACTTATTGTGGGTAGATGCCAGGAAAAGCTCAGACCGGTTTTGTAGTAATCAAGCTGGCTACCCGGAAGCGATGCCTCACCAAGAAGTCGGGCATAAAACCCGGTTGTTGGATAAAGAATACTGTCTCGCGAGTCATGCACCCAACTCGCTGTGGTCTTCAGGTACCAGTCACTTGGATGAAGGGCAATATAAGCCAGAATTTCATCAGGTGTCCCATCTGTTGCAGAAAGATTGCTGCGATCAGGACCAAAACTAAAGCTGAAACTGTTATCTTCTGACAGTGGTACACGGTAATTAACACCAACACTGATGGTTTCATTGATATACCTGGAGAGATTCGCCCTTGCCGCATCAATATCTGTATATGTCAGATAAAAACCACGACTGACGCCGTTGACTGTATAGTATGGGTTAAAATAGCGTATTCTAGCTGATCTTGTGATTTTGGACGTATCTATACTCACAGCCAGTTCCCGGCCAGAACCAAACAAATTCTTCTGGTTGATACTCGCCTGCAACAGGACACCATCTGACTCGGAATAACCCAGACCGAACATCATGCTGCCGGTCTGACGCTCTTTTACCCGCACATTTATATCAACCTGGTCTTCAGTACCCGGGACTGCCGGTGTTTCAATGTTGACATCCTCAAAAAAACTCAGCCGCTGCAAACGTATTTTTGAACGCCTGACATCTTTGGTAGACAGCCAGCCGCCTTCAAGTTGCCTGAGCTCCCGCCGAATAACTTCATCTCTTGTTGTTGTATTTCCATAAATATTAATTCGCCTGACATAAACCCTTTTAGATGGCTCAATATTAAAAACAAAGGAAACCGTCCGATTTTCCTTGTCAATATCGGGTATCGCATTAACATTAGCAAAGGTATATCCGGACTCTGCCAGACGATCGCTGATTGCCTTACTGGTTTTTTCTACTTCCTTGCGGGAGAAAATATCACCATGGAAAATCGTCACCAGTGCCTTCAGATCCTTTTCAGGCACCACAAATTTCCCTCGCAGACTGACCTTATTTATTGTATAGACCTTACCTTCAGTAATATTGATGGTGATAAATATTTTCTTTTTATTCTCACTGATTGACACCTGGGTAGAATCAATTCTGAAATCTAGATAGCCCCGATCCTGGTAATAACTACGCAAGGCCTCAAGATCACCGGCCAGCTTCTGCTTTGAATACTGATCTGACTTGCTAAGAAAATTCAGTTTCCTCCATCCTGTTTTGGGTTTTACTTTAAAAAGCTTTAATAGTTTTTTGTCAGAGAACACGTGATTTCCTACAATGGAAACTTCACCCACTCTGGCTGTTTTTCCTTCCTTTATGTCAATATTGATTTTTACCCGGTTTCTTTCCAGTGGTGTAACGGTTGTTTTGATATTTACAGAATATTTGCCGATACTGTAATATTGTGAGCGAAGTTCCTGAGTCACTTTTCCCAGGATAGCCTTTTTGAATACCAGGCCCTCACCAAATCCCACCTGTAACATACCTTTCTTTAGTGCTTCGGTTTTGAATTCCTTGTTACCGGAAAACTCTATACTGGCAACAGTCGGGCGCTCAACGATATCGATAATCAGCACACCGCCTTTTCGGCTTATCTCGATGTCCTGGAAAAAGCCCGTATCAAACAAGGCTTTTATGGCATCGTTTATTTCATTGTCATCAACAAAATCACCCACCTTAATCGGTAAATAATTAAAGATAGTACCGGCAGAAATCCGTTGTATTCCATTGACCTGGATGTCTGTAACCTCAAATTCCTCCAGCGCAAGGGCCTGTATAGACCACATGAAGAATGCAAGAAAGCTCACAGAAAGTATCTTTGTTTTGATCATTATCCAGTTCTTATTTTGTTTATGGTTCCCTTTGTGATCTCATTAGGGATCTCTTAGGGGAACAGTCGTCCCAGATCGTTATATACAGCAAGAGACATTAATAAAAAAAGCAGCAGGATACCAACTTGCTGGCCCAATATCATCACTTTTTCAGGAACCGGCTTTCTGGTGACCGCCTCTATCGAATAATAAAGCAAATGGCCGCCATCAAGAAGGGGTACAGGCAGAAGATTAAGTACGCCCAGGCTCACACTTACAATAGCCAGAAACAATATAAAACTACTGAAGCCTACCTGTGCTGACTTTCCCGCATATTGAGCGATGGTAATCGGTCCACTTATATTTTTGCTGGATATTTCAAGGGTAACCATTTTCACCAGCATACGCAGAGTCAATACAGACATCATCCAGGTTGTTTCTGTTCCCTTGTACAGGGACTCCAACAGGCCATAGCTGACCATGACTTTCCTGTCTTCAGGGATCGCTACTGGCTGCACACTGATTCCTATGCGGCCAACCTCCCTGTCACCATCCATTGCCTTCTCCGGTGTGACAAAAACAGATTCAGGATTACCATTGCGGGAAATATCAAGTTTTAGCTGCCGTCCCGGGCTGGCTGATATCAATCTTACGACATCATCCCAACTGCCAGTTTTTTCACCATCAATGGCAGTAATCAAATCACCATGCTTAAGTCCTGAATTAAATGCAGGCTTGCCATTGACTACCTGATCAATAACTGGCGGCACTGTTGGATACCAGGCAATAAGCCCGATACCACGAGCCACCAGTCTGGCATCAATTTTTGACATTGGTACATCAGCGAGATTCAAGGAACGGGTAACTTTTCTGCCGTCACTGGTCTGTATATCATATTGAACAGTTTTGCGCGCCAGCGCCTTACTGAATAAATACAGGCGCTGCTCCTGCCATATACTCAGCTTTCGTCCATCCACTGACAGCAGCAGATCACCACTGCGAAAACCATCTTTCTGTGCAACAGAACCCTCGACCACCTTGCCAACAACAGGACTAAGGCCTTCTATACCCCCAGCAAAAACAAGGCTGTAGGCCGCTATAGCAAAAAGGAAATTAAACATGGGGCCAGCCAGCACAACCAGCGTTCGCTTCCAGATTGGCTGCCGGTTAAAGGCTACATGCTTATCTTCCTCAGCGACCTCACCTTCGCTTTCATCCAGCATTTTGACGTAACCGCCGAGCGGTAGAGAACCGAGGGCATAAACCGTGCCGTCACTTGCTGTACGTGACCAGATTGGCCGGCCAAAACCGACAGAAAACTTCAAAACTTTAATACCGAGTCTTCGCGCAACCCAAAAGTGCCCGAACTCATGCACAGTCACCAGAATACCCAGTGCAAGGATGAACCCAGCAATACTGTAAATAAATTCTAACATATTGATATAATTATATTATTCGGGTCCCATATACCATCTATGAAATCGCAGTAAGACGATTCACAGCAAAACTCCGTGCAAGCTGATCTGCAGCAAGTACATTCTCCAACGTCTGTTCTGGTTCATGGTCAATGGCTTCCATGGTCTCTTCTACCAGCTGAATAATCTGGTCAAAACGTATTTTACTATCAAGAAATGCCTGCACAGCAACCTCATTTCCAGCATTCAATATTGCCGGCAGCGTGCCGCCAGTCTCAGCCGCGATGCGTGCCAACGACAGAGCAGGAAATTTTAGCATATCTGGTGCCTGAAATTCTAAGGCAGCAATTTGTAAAAGGTCCAGCCTTTCTACACCTGCTTCTATGCGCTCCGGCCAGGCAAGAGCATGTGCTATCGGTGTGCGCATGTCCGGATTACCTAACTGCGCGAGAAGGGAGCCATCGGCATATTCAACCATCGAATGGATAACACTTTGTGGATGCACCACAATATGAATCTGCTCGGGCCCAGTTGAAAACAGCGCACAGGCTTCTATTAATTCAAGTCCCTTGTTCATCATAGTGGCAGAATCTACAGAAATCTTGCGACCCATTACCCAGTTGGGGTGAGTGCAGGCCTGATCCGGTGTAATTGAGCCAAAAGCCGCCCGATCCAGATTGAGAAAAGGCCCACCTGAGCCGGTGAGTAAGAGCCGGCGAACTCCGTAGTCTGACAGTTCATGCTCTACCGGTGCGGCAGTTGCCTGCTGAACGGCAGCTGGCAAACACTGAAAAATGGCATTATGCTCACTGTCTATAGGCAACAAAATAGCACCGGAAAGTTTCGCCTCCTCGATAAAGACCTGCCCTAACATCACCAGCGGTTCCTTGTTTGCAATCAGGACTCGCTTGCCGGCTTTGACAGCGGCCAGTGTCGGCAATAGCCCTACAGCACCAACTATACCGGCCATTACCGCATCCACTTCGCCCAGCTGTACCACCTCGGCAAGCGCTGACTTGCCAGCCAATACTTTTACAGGATAGCCTTTTTGACCAAGCAACTGCCTGAGCTCTGCCGCTGCCCCTTCATCAGCCATCACGACAATTTTCGGCTGCCATTCCTCACATTGCTGAAACATCCGCCTGGTTTGTCGGTTGCCTGTCAGTGCTATGACTTTGAATTGCTGTGGGTGGCGCCTGATCACATCAAGCGTATTTATACCGATGCTACCGGTAGAACCTAGTATGCAAATGCCCTGCTGTTTCACTATGTAGAAATACCCGAAGCAAGAAAGTCAAATTGATAAAGTAAAAGTATGTACGGCGGTAAAGCGGCACAGGCACTATCGATACGATCCAGTAAACCACCGTGCCCCGGTAGCAGCTTACCTGAATCCTTAACCCCTGCCCTGCGCTTGTAAATACTCTCAAACAAATCACCCGCCAGTGAAAACAGTGTGATAAAGACAACCGCAAGTAGCCAGTAAATTAATTTTTCTATCGGCAACCCCCATACCTGCAGACCTACTATGGCAGCGATTGTTAAGGCCCCGACAAGTCCACCAATGAGTCCCTCAATTGTTTTGCCCGGACTGATTCGTGGAGCCAGTTTATGTTTTCCCAGGGTACGGCCAGCCAGATAGGCACCCGTATCAGCAGACCAGATGATAAAGAAAAAAACCAGCAGCAGTTGAGGTGCATCTATATCCTGCGCCTTGAGTATCTCCAGGCCGAGTATTGTGGGAAGCAATACAAAATAACCGTCCAACCATGCCAGTCTGCCGTTTCCAGAAGGGCTTTGCGACCCATTTTCCTTATGTCCAAAACGAAACAGGCGGACTATCACCACCAGCCACAATGCGAAGACAAATATAAACAGCTCCCTTCCTGCCAGCTCGTAGTATTGAATCGTCACGACGATGGCCACACCCGCTGCTATATACACCACCCTCGTGAAAGAAGACTTGATCGCACTTAAATTTGCCCACTCAAAGAGACTGAAAACAAGAATAACAAGAAGAAAAAGTGCGAAACTCAGCGTATCCATTAGAAATAATGCCGCAATAAAGATCGGCATCAGGATAGCTGCGGTCAACAAGCGTTGTTTAAGCATGCCTGGACTTAGTTATTTGCTCACTGGTTTTTCCGAATCGACGTTCCCGACTGGCAAACCATTGCAGGGCATCAGAAAGATCCTCTTTTGAAAAATCAGGCCATAGCACATCGGTGAAATATAACTCGCAATAAGCCAGTTGCCAGATCAGAAAATTACTAATTCGTTTCTCACCCCCGGTGCGAATAAACAGATCAGGATCGGGGATTCCATCGCTAGTCAGGTAACTGGAAATCAGCTCTTCATCGATATTATCGGGGTCTATTTCACCTCGGCAAGATTTTTCCGCCAGTTGTCTGCATGACTGCGTGATATCCCAGCGGCCACCGTAGTTTGCGGCAATCGTCAACGTCATGCGGTCATTACATGCCGTGCGCATTTCTGCCTTTTTGATTAACTTGTTGATTCGCTTACCGAAACGGGCCAGGTCGCCAATGATACGCAAACACACCCCATTCTCTACCAGGGCATCAATATCCTTTTCCAGGACAGAGATGAAAAGCTCCATCAGCAGCTTTACTTCTCGCGGCGGTCTTTGCCAGTTTTCACTGCTGAAGGCAAACAATGTCAGGTGCTCTACCCCTTCGTCGCCACACAAACGAATGATTCGTCGCACAGCCTCTGCACCTTTGCGGTGCCCCATTACACGAGGCTGTCCCCTGCTTTTCGCCCAGCGGCCATTGCCATCCATTATGACAGCAATATGGCGAGGAGTACCGGGTTCAGGGTTTTTCTGACAGGGTATTTTTGTATTTTCGGCCGGGGACATTATTCCGAATCGGGAATGCTGGAATGGGAAAACCAACAGTTTAGCCCAGCCGGTAAGATACTTAAAGAATTAAGGGCGCCCTAAAGAGAAAAAGGACCAAACAAAGCGATCAGGAGATTTATATCTCCATTAATTCTTCTTCTTTTCCCTTCAACAGGTTATCGATATTAGCAATACTGGAATCAGTCAATTTCTGTACCTGTTCTTCGCCATGACGCGCATCATCTTCAGAAATTTCCTTCTCTTTCAGTAATTCCTTGATATGAGAAATTGCATCACGGCGTATATTCCTGACCGCTACCTTGCCACCCTCTCCTTCACTTTTAACCAGTTTCACCAGATCCAGCCTGCGTTCCTGCGACAGGGGAGGAATTGGAATACGTATAATATCACCGGCAGACATTGGGTTAAGATCCAGATCTGACTCCAGTATGGCCTTCTCAATTGTCTGTACCATGCCTTTTTCCCAGGGCTGCACACCGAGTGTGCGGGAATCAGCTACAGTGACGTTTGCCACCTGACTTAACGGCGTTGGATTACCGTAATAAGCTACTTTTATATTATCCAGTAACGCAGTATTTGCCCTGCCCGTACGTAACCGTGACAACTCACCCTTAAGCGCATCAACACTTTTGCCCATACGCTCCTTTGCATCATCAAGGATTTCATTAATCATTCTGTTTTCCCTTGTTGCCAGTAATAAGATATTGGCTACACTATTAATTAGTCACCAGGGTACCTTCCGGCTGACCATCGAGTATTCTAGCAAGAGCGCCGGCAGAACGCATTGCATAAACACGCAACGGCAGGTCATTCTCCATACAAAGTGTAATAGCTGTCAGATCCATAACTCCCAGTTGGCGCTTAAGAACTTCATCGAAGCCAAGTTGCTGGAATTTCTTTGCTGCAGGGTGGATTTTCGGGTCTGCATCGTAAACACCGTCAACCTGAGTTGCTTTTAACAGCAAATCCGCGTTTATTTCGATAGCTCGCAGGCTGGCAGCGGTATCCGTCGTAAAATAGGGATTGCCGGTACCCGCTGCAAAAACCACCACCGTACCTGCTTCGAGGTATTCGAGCGCCAGACGGCGGCTGAAAGATTCAGTAAATGTTCCTACCGGAATGGCGGAAAGCACTTTTGCAGGGATATCGTTGCGATTGAGGTTTTCAGCGACAGCAATTGCATTAATTACCGTTGCCAGCATACCCATCTGGTCTGCAGGTACTCTATCCATGCTCTGTGCGGCACCGGACACACCACGAAAAATGTTACCGCCACCAACAACGATACCTGTCTGTGTATCACGCTGAATTGCCGTTTTTATTTCAGCACTGACATATTCCAGCACATCCTGGCTGATGCCGAAATCCTGCTCGCCCATAAGGGCTTCGCCGCTGAGTTTCAAAAGGATGCGGCGGATGCTGTTAGCGCCAGATCCGCTCATCACTACTTAGGCTCCCTTTACCTGCGCAGCGACTTCTGCGGCAAAATCTTCGATCTTTTTCTCTATGCCTTCGCCTACTTCAATGCGTGAAAATCGGCTGACTGACGCATTTTCTGATTTCAGCAACTTTCCGACAGAAGTCCCTGGATCCTTAACAAAGGGTTGACCTTGCAAAGCCACCTCATTGAGGAATTTATTGATACGACCGGTAATCATTTTTTCTATGATCTCTGGTGGTTTACCGCTTTCTGCCGCCTGGGCAGTGAAAACTTCTTTCTCTTTTTCCACTGCATCAGCCGGGACTTCATCAGGGCTGATGCAAAGTGGCTTCATTGCTGCGACATGCATAGCAATATCCTTGCCCAGGTTTACATTGCCGCCGGTACTGCTTACCAGTACACCAATTTTCAAGCCATGCTGGTAACTACTGAGCACCGCATCACCTTCTGCCTCGATTCTTTCAAAGCGGCGTACGGTAATATTCTCACCTAACTTCGCAATCAGAGTACGGCGAGTGTTATCAACAGTTTCACCGGATGGCAGCTCTGCAGCATTCAATGCATCAATATCTAAAGGATTAATGTCTGCCACGAGTGCCGCAATATCAGCGGCAAAATCCTGAAAATCATCACCTTTAGCAACAAAATCTGTTTCAGAATTTACCTCAATAATAACACCTAACTTACTGTCATCATTGACATAAATACTTACCACACCTTCCGCTGCGACACGACCGGCTTTCTTGTCAGCCTTTGCCGCCCCGCTGGTGCGCAGCAATTGTACAGCCGCATCCATGTCCCCGTCAGTTTCAGTCAGTGCTTTTTTACATTCCATCATGCCTGCGCTGGTACGTTCACGCAGTTCCTTAACCATAGATGCAGTAACAGCCATCTCGAATAACCTCTATTTTTTAGGGAACCTCTGATTAATTCTGGACGAAGTAGATTGCGATCTAAAATATTCAGGTTTGAGGCGCAAATCGCACGTAATAGCTAGCTATTGCGAAGGTTTG
>VAOU01022270.1_pt1 | contig 26315 bp, 21 predicted proteins | sample 3393871 | NCBI WGS metagenome assembly VAOU01 (sample SAMN08290440, study PRJNA428436) | hydrothermal vent metagenome | isolation source: Deep-sea hydrothermal vent chimney | place: Atlantic Ocean: South-mid Altantic Ridge | depth 1820 m m
CCGGTTATCGTGACCTCATTACCGTCTATCTGCACCTGCTCGCTAATACCTTTGGCAACGGTGTCGGTAGTGAGCATGGCGTGCGCTGCTTCTTCCCAGCCCGATGCGCTCAGCTTGTCCTTTAACGCAGGGATGACTTCGATTAACCGCTCTGATGGCAAGCGTTCACCAATCACACCGGTCGAAAAAGGTAAAACCTGTTCGACACTGGCCTCGAACTGCTCAGCAACAGCGGCACAACAGGTCATCGCATCAGACAAACCAGCCTCACCGGTACCGGCATTCGCATTTCCTGCATTAATCAGCAACCAGCGCGCTGGCATTTTCGCCAGGTGACTTTTGGCAAGCTGTACCGGTGCAGCACAAAATGCATTCTGTGTGAACACTGCACTGACCACTGTATCGGGAGCAAATTCAATCAGCACCACATCATTACGATCGACATGGCGAATACCTGCCGCCGCACTGGACAGACGTACACCGTTAACCGGTAATAATTTTGAAGGTTTCTCCAGACCTACAGCCATGATCATAAATCCTGTCAGCTTTTTCACTATTACACTATTGAAACATGACTATGCGGGAAAATCACCCTGAGACGGAACGGCAGTGCAACATCAGCAATCTATGTAGCCTTACGTTACCTGGACGACATATTGTTTACAGACCGTCGGACCGTTTATATCCCCTTCTAATGCATGGCCCTTTGGCCACACTGCACGGACGTGGCCGTCGAGCGTACAGGGATGTATTGTCAGCGCGTCTGTAAACAATATGTCGTCCAGGTAGCGTACTCCCTGAAAACCAGGGATCACTTAACTCAATTTACCATGACACTGTTTATATTTTTTACCTGACCCACAAGGGCAAGGCTCATTGCGTCCGATTTTTCGGCCGTCGCGTACGAATGGCTGTTCGGCTTCGCCGTCTTCCGGCTCGGTCTCCTGACCATCCAGCGCCGTAGCTTCGGCGTGCTGATACTCCATCTGGATCGGTGCACGACGTTGTTCTTCAATCGCATCGACATCATCCTCAGCCTTTACCTGTACCCTGGACAGCACGGTTATCACCTCGTACTTGATACGCTCAAGCATATCGGTAAACATTTCAAAGGCTTCGCGCTTATATTCCTGCTTGGGATTCTTTTGCGCATAACCGCGTAAATGAATACCCTGACGCAGGTAGTCCATCGCAGCCAGGTGTTCCTTCCACATAGTATCCAGCACCTGCAGCAGAATCGCTTTTTCAAAGTGGCGCAATACTTCGGAACCGGCCTGTTGCTCTTTGTCCTGATAGGCCTTTTCAAGCGACGCCTGTATTTGCCCACGCAGGCTTTCTTCGTGCAGGTCATCGTCCTCTTCCAGCCACTGAGCTATCGGCACTTCCAGAGCCAGCTCACCACGCAAGGCTTCTTCCAGACCCTTTATATCCCACTGCTCATCCAGGCTGCCGGGTGCCATATAAGTATTGATCAGGTTATTAAGCACGTCCTGACGTATCGCGGTAATACTGTCAGAAATATCTTCAGAGGCCATGACTTCGTTACGTTGCTCATAAACTACCTTGCGCTGATCATTGGCAACGTCGTCATACTCGAGTAATTGTTTACGAATATCGAAGTTATGCGCCTCGACTTTGCGCTGTGCATTCAGGATTGCCTTGGATACCCACGGGTGCTCTATGGCCTCACCGTTTTCGAGACCGAGTTTCTGCATTAACCCCGCCACACGATCCGATGCAAAAATACGCATCAGGTTATCCTGTAACGAAAGATAAAAACGAGTTGAGCCCGGGTCACCCTGGCGCCCTGAACGACCACGCAATTGATTATCAATACGGCGGGACTCATGACGCTCGGTACCCACAATATGCAGACCACCTGATTCTAATACCAGCTCATGCAGTTTTGCCTGCTCTGTCCGCATCTGTTCGGCTTTCGCTTCATCGGGCTTGTCGAACCGCGCTATCGCCGCCTCGACATTACCACCCAGTACGATATCCGTACCACGACCGGCCATATTGGTGGCAATGGTTACCGCACCAGGACAACCCGCCTGTTCAACGATCACAGCCTCACGCTCATGCTGTTTAGCATTCAGCACTTCGTGTGTGATCTTTTCTTTTTTAAGTAATTCTGACAACACTTCAGACACTTCAATCGAAGTTGTACCCACCAGTACCGGTTGGCCACGTTGCTGACAATCCCTGATATCTTCAATAATTGCTTCGTATTTTTCTTCCGGTGTCAGGAAAACCTTGTCGGCATGGTCTTCTCGTATCATGTCCCTGTTGGTCGGGATAACCACCACTTCCAGGCCATAGATTTGCTGAAACTCAAATGCCTCGGTATCAGCCGTACCGGTCATACCAGATAAATTATTGTATAAACGGAAATAATTCTGGAAGGTTATTGACGCCAGCGTCTGGTTTTCACTCTGGATCGGTACGCCCTCCTTCGCCTCTACCGCCTGATGCAGGCCATCCGACCAGCGACGCCCGGCCAGTGTGCGACCGGTAAACTCGTCAACAATAACGATCTGGCCATTGGTGACAATATAGTCCACATCACGGTGAAACAGATAATTGGCCCGCAATGCTGCATTCACATGATGCATCAGCGCAATATTACCGGCATCATAAAGACTTGCATTCTCGTCCAGCAGTCCAGACTTGACCAACAGGTCTTCAACTTTCTGGTGTCCGTCTTCTGTCAGATAGATCTGTTTAGCTTTCTCATCAACACTAAAGTCTCCTGGCCCTTCTTCTTCCTCCTGTTTTGTCAGGCCCGGAACCAGTTTATTAATTTGTGCATATATTTCCTGATTATCTTCGGCCGGGCCTGAAATAATAAGCGGCGTGCGTGCCTCATCAATCAGAATTGAATCCACTTCATCGACCACAGCAAAGTTCAGTTCGCGCTGCACCCTCTCTTCCGGGCTAAAGGCCATGTTATCGCGCAAATAATCAAAGCCAAACTCGTTGTTGGTGCCATAACAAATATCACTGGCATAGGCAGCTTGCTTGGCCTGATGGTCCATTCCGTTGACCACCACTCCCGTACTCAGGCCAAGAAATTCGTACAGTTGCCCCATCCATACCGCGTCACGTTGTGCCAGATAGTCATTGCCCGTACCCACGTGCACGCCGCGTCCAGCTAGTGCATTCAGGTAAACCGCCAGTGTGGCCACCAGAGTCTTACCTTCACCCGTACGCATTTCAGCTATCTTGCCCTGATGTAACACCATGCCGCCAATCAGCTGAACATCGAAATGGCGCATTTTGAGTACACGCACACCCGCTTCACGGGCTACGGCGAATGCCTCGGGTAATAACTGTTCAAGTGTTTCGCCACTTTCCAGACGTTTGCGGAATTCATTCGTCTTTTCGCGCAACTGTTCATCAGTAAGTTCGGATATGGCCGGTTCCAGCTGGTTGATCTTTGCAACCACCTTGAACAACTCTTTAACAACGCGCTCATTGCGGCTACCGAACATCTTCCTGGCAAGTTTTTTTAACATAATGTTCTAACTGCTATTAGTAGTGGTTTCAGACAGGCGCATGGTTGCGCACGAAACGGCTATTATACCGCAATATGGGGGGCTGTGTGCAGATTAGGAGGGGCTAAATCAATGCAGGATCATGAAAGCTGCTGGAAATCACAACAGCTTCTACGCGAACATATTTAGGCCAGTATAAACACCTGTTATCGAGAAGCGCGCGTATATTTTAGAGGATTGACCGGCCTGTTATTCAGTAGCACTTCATAATGAACATGAGGGCCCGTAGAGCGACCACTGCTACCCATTTTAGCGATAACCTGATCGGGTTTCACCGAATCACCTAATTTAACCAGTATTTTACTATTATGACCATAGCGGGTGACATAGCCGTTGCCGTGGTCTATTTCAACCAGATTTCCGTAACCCCAGCGATCGCCAGACCAGGTAACAACGCCAGCCGCCACGGCAATAACATCAGAACCGAGTTTCCCGGCAAAATCCATCCCTGAGTGAAACTCCTTTTTACCGGTAAACGGATCGCTACGCTTACCGAAACGTGAAGACATCCAGCCCTTGCGTATCGGGCGACCGGCCGGTCTTATCTGTTTTTGCAGATTACTATGCATCAGGAAGGTTTCCAGCACTGCCAATTGCTGTTCCCGATCATCTATCTGTAAGGACAATTCATCCAGTGTTCGCAGTAAATCACCGCTGTTCTGGGACTGCAGGTCTGTTGCACTGGCTGGCCCGCCCTGTGCAGGTAACTCATCGAAATTGAATTCACCCTTATCCAGCTTGGCCATCTCTGTCAAGCGCTGCCCAAGAGCCTCCATGCGCAGCACATGCGCCTGTAACTGGCCTACCTGTTGAGCCAGTGCATTAATATTTGCCTGAGTCACTTCACGGGTATCCTGCAACGCCTGTTTTTGCTCAACCAGGCGCTGTTTCCATGTCTGGATGACGGCTGCATCCATCTGCTTGTCATTTTGTTGCGCACCACCCAGCCAATAACCAGTCATCATCAGAGCTGAGCCCAGTAACAGAACGATTCCTGCGATAGTAGCTATACAACGGGGTTGCGATAGCTGAATAGATACTGGCCTGTCATGGCATTTTGTGAATAAAATTAAATTCATATAGGGTAGTAACTCGCATCAATGTACTATATACACAACTGAAAATATCGGCCAATCATGTCAAGACTTAAATCAAGATCCTTAGCCAGCTTGTTAAAAAACAAGGGCTTTTCACATATTCAGGCAGAAATCACTCGCCGGAAGCTCTATACACAGCAACTTCGTGCCATATTACCAGCTTCCATGGCTGCGCACTGCCAGGTGGTCAATTTACAGCAAGACTCACTCAGTATTGCTGTCGATAACGCTGCCTGGCTGGCTAAATTACGTTTTCTGCTACCACAAATCAAGCAAATCTACCGCCAGGAGCATCATTTACAGCTTAAGCACATCAAATTACTGGTCAGCAGACCAACTGATACCGCAGTAAAACAGGCCAGTCCTCAACTGAAACGCCAGCTTTCAGCAAATAGTGTCAGATTTATACACGATTATGCTGAAAGCCTGGAGCCATCAGACCTCAGACTAGCCCTGTTACGCCTTTCCAGCCGAAAAAAACGCTAAAAACCGATTTTACCGGAAATAGTTGATTAAATTGCCCGATTATCAAGCGATTATATAAACTCGCTGTATTGTTATATTACACTTGGGCATCCAGAAGCCTTCTTCATTCCCTGAAAGACTTCAAATCAGGTAGCTATACAGACTGCACCGGTTGCATATACAGTATCGGTGCCTTTGACGAGTCGTCAAAGGTGACCTCTTCCCAGGCAGTTGCATCTGCCATTAATGTTCTGAGCAAATGATTATTCAGGGCATGGCCTGACTTATGTCCCTTGAAGGCACCAATCAGACTGTGACCCAGTAAATACAAATCACCAATTGCATCCAGAATTTTATGTTTGACAAACTCGTCCTCGTAACGCAGCCCGTCTTCATTCAGTACACGGTAATCATCTACCACGATGGCATTATCCAGGCTACCGCCCAGCGCCAGGTTCTGTTCACGCAAGTACTCAATGTCTTTCATGAAACCGAAGGTACGCGCACGACTGACTTCGCGCACAAAAGAGGTAGTAGAAAAATCCACCTCGGCGTCCTGTTGGTGGGACTGAAAAACCGGATGATCAAAATCAATGGTGAAGCCAACCTTGAAACCATCGAACGGGTCAAACCTGGCCCATTTATCACCGTCTTCAACACAAATACTGCGTTTGATACGGATAAAACGCTTGGGTGCATTTTGCTCTTCGATTCCGGCTGACTGTATAAGGAATACGAAAGGGCCAGAGCTGCCATCCATAATAGGCACTTCAGGCGCACTCAGGTCTACATACGCATTATCGATACCCATTCCGGCCAGTGCAGATAATAAATGCTCGACAGTTGAAACCTTGACATCACCCTTGACCAGCGCTGTAGACAAGCTCGTATCACCAACGTTTTCGTGGCTGGCCTTGATTTCCACTGCTTGCTCAAAATCTGTGCGTCTGAATATAATGCCTGTATCGATCGGGGCTGGGCGTAAGGTAAGATAGACTTTTTTCCCGGTATGCAGGCCTACACCTGTTGCGCGGATGATATTCTTGAGCGTACGCTGTTTTATCATTCTAGGTTATGTCCTCGAACGCTGTAATCCAGGCCCTGAAGTATGTGACTAGCCTGTTCGTTTAATATATCGAGCTGATTCTAGCACAGCAAATCTGATCTGCAAAGCGACGTTATTCTCACAAGCTACTGATCATGCTGGAAATCCATGTGACTTATGTCACAGCCCTGCATCAAAGTCCTGTGAGCATAGCTGGCTATGACAGTGTCATTCTGAAGGAGTTCAGTGGGGAGGGAAGTCTACTGAACTCCTTCATTTTCCAATTTACAGCGTAAGTACATCTGCGTAATCGCCCATAATTACCCTTACTTAATAATTACAATCAATTACTTAGATTATTCTGCTGTCACTGGCATCAATCTGCCTGGCGCCTCAAAAAGGCTGGCACATCCAGATATTTCAGATCAGGATCCTTCACCGGTGGGTATTCTTCACCACCAACAACAGCTGCCTGACGCAGTACTGTTGGCCGGTCCAGATCACCGTAATTTATTTCGCCGTGCTTATTGCGCTGAACCAGTTTGACTTCAGCTGTCTCGGGTGTGATATCGGCCTTCACCATCGGGTTACTACCACCGATACCGGTCGCTACCACTGTTACACGTAGCTCATCCGACATATCCGGATCAATGACTGTACCAACGACCACAACGGCATCATCCGATGCAAACCTTTTAACTGCCAGGCCCACTTCTTCAAATTCACCAATCGTCAGATCCAGACCAGCAGTTACATTAACCAGGATCCCACATGCACCGGTTAAATCCACATCCTCAAGCAACGGACTGGAGATGGCTGCTTCGGCAGCCTCCTGTGCACGGTCAGTACCCGTAGCTACTCCTGAGCCCATCATGGCCATGCCCATTTCCGACATTACCGTACGTACATCGGCAAAATCCACATTGATAAGACCCGGGCGCGTTATCAGTTCAGCGATCCCCTGCACAGCACCCAGCAATACATCGTTAGCCGCTTTGAATGCATCCAGCAGACTTGTTGTCTTACCTAACACACTCAGTAACTTCTCATTCGGGATCGTTATCAACGAATCAACTGACTTGCTTAAATCGTTAATACCTTCGTCAGCCACACTCATACGTTTCTTGCCTTCAAAACCGAACGGTCGCGTGACAACTGCTACTGTCAGTATGCCCATTTCTTTTGCAATTTCTGCAACAATGGGCGCACCACCTGTGCCGGTTCCACCGCCCATACCTGCGGTGATAAATAACATATCCGCACCCGTAATAATTTCCTTTATACGGTCACGATCATGCTCGGCAGCCTGCTTGCCTATTTCCGGATTGGCACCAGCACCCAGCCCCTTGGTCAGATCCGCACCAATTTGCATGGATGTTTTGGCATTGGTTTTCTTTAATGCCTGTGCATCGGTATTCAGACAAACAAAATCCACCCCGTCAATACCGGCCTTCACCATGTGTTGAACGGCATTGCCGCCTCCACCGCCTACTCCGATAACCTTTATTACAGCGTTCTCGCCATACGAATCAAGTAATTCAAACATTGTTAACCCCTCCAGTTACGATTTACTACTTTAGTGCATCCATTCATCACACCGCTTACGCGATAATCAGAAATTCCCTTGAAACCAGCTTCTCATGCGAGACCACACACCTTTGAATCCACCACTGACACGTGGCGCACCCATGCGTGACTCACTATTACGGTGTCCGAACAGTAATAACCCGGCACCGGTTGCATAAATTGGATTACGTATCACATCTACCAGACCGTGCACGTACTGCGGCATTCCCAGGCGTACCGGTATATGGAAGACCTCTTCAGCCAGTTCAATCAGACCTTCCATTTTCGAACTGCCGCCGGTCAGTACAATGCCTGCCGCGATCAGTTCTTCAAAACCGCTGCGCCGCAGTTCATTCTGGACCAGCGCCATTAACTCTTCATAACGCGGCTCAACCACATCAGCCAGCGTCTGTCGCGCGAGTCGACGCGGTGGACGATCGCCTACACTGGGCACTTCAATACTTTCCTCTTCACTGGCCAACTGACGCAGTGCACAGCCGTACTTAATCTTGATTTCTTCTGCATATTGAGTCGGCGTACGTAAAGCCACCGCGATATCATTGGTGACCTGGTCGCCCGCTATCGGAATGACCGCCGTATGTCGAATCGAGCCCTCGGTAAACACCGCGATATCAGTTGTACCACCGCCGATATCCACCATGCAGACACCCAGTTCTTTCTCATCTTCGGTCAACACCGAATAGCTCGACGCCAGTTGCTCAAGAATCACATCATCCACTTCCAGCCCGCAGCGGCGTACGCATTTGATGATATTTTGTGCCGCACTGACGGCACCGGTAATCATGTGCACCTTGGCCTCCAGTCGCACACCGGACATACCCACCGGCTCCATGATTCCTTCCTGATTATCGATAATGAATTCCTGTGGAATGATGTGCAGTATTTTCTGGTCTGCCGGTATCGCTACCGCGCGTGCCGCATCAATTACACGTTCGACATCGGCATGACCCACTTCCTTGTCACGTATCGCGACGATGCCATGCGAGTTCAGGCTGCGTATGTGACTACCGGCAATCCCGGCAAACACTGAATTTATCTGGCAACCCGCCATGAGCTCTGCTTCTTCTACCGCGCGTTGTATGGACTGAACCGTTGATTCAATGTTGACCACCACCCCTTTCTTTAGTCCGCGCGAAGGGTGGGAACCGATACCGATAATGTCGATTTCGTTATCGCTGTTTATTTCCCCGACGATAGCCACCACCTTGGATGTACCTATATCCAGACCAACGATCAAATTACGTTCCTGTTTTTTTGACATTACCCCTGCTCCCCCCGGCCCACAGTTTTCCACTGCACAGCAAACCCGTTTGTGTAGCGCATATCTATTGCCTGAATTTTTTGTTTTAACTGACTCAAGGCCACGGTATAACCACGTTGAAACCGTTGCAGTCTGTCGGAGACATTTTTTCGACCCAGACGAACAACAAAACCATCCTGCACAACCAGACTCCATGCACGACGCTTATCTACTTTTACTTTCTGCAAGCTCAACCCCAGCTCCTGAAACTGCCTGCGGTACAGGCTAAACTGTTCTGCCACTTCATGAACCAGCGATCTGGGCCCGGACAAAACAGGTAAGCTTTTTTTTACATCACGCGCATCGGCCTCAAACCATTGCCCCCTGGTATTGACCAGACCACCCTGCTCCCATATTGCAAAGGGTTGCTGCTCACGCACTTCTATTCGTAATGTATCTGGCCACACCCTGCGCACATAAACATCTTCAACCCAGGGTAGTTGCAACAGCGACATACGAATATCGTCGATATCCTGCATGAAAAAATTATGATTAATATTCTCACTCACCCTGCTGCGTATCCGGTTCTCATCGACATACAACATGCGGCCACTGACCTGTACCGAACGTATCGGAAAATGGTCTGGTAACTGCAACCACCATGCAGCCCATATCACAGCCCCCAGCATCAGCAACAGCAACAGACCAGCAAGATGCATACCGGTGAAATGAGGCACGCTCAATATCGGCTCCTCATTTCGGGCGGTAGCCTGGACCTGCTTTTTTTGCTTACGCGCCATGCGTATTCACCCTGACATGATTGTGTACTACGCTTGCCTCAAGTATGGCCAGCACCAGTGACTGAAAATCCATACCGACTGCCTCAGCTGCCATGGGCACCAGACTATGCCCGGTCATGCCGGGAACCGTATTGACTTCAATCAGCCAGGGTTTGCCCTGCTTGTCCATCATGAAATCAACCCGGCCCCAGCCACTGGCATCGAGCGACTCAAATGCCTCCAGTGCCAGTTGTCGACATTCTGTTTCAGCCTCATCTGACAAACCGCAAGGACATATATAAGAGGTATCATCCTGTTCATATTTGGCTGCGTAGTCGTAAAATTCTCGTGGTGTCTCAAGCCTGATCAACGGCAGTACCTCGTCACCCAGAATGGCAGCCGTGTATTCAGCCCCGTCTATCCATTTCTCGGCAATCACTACCGCATCGTAGGCAGCCGCCTTTTCCCACGCAATCGCGAGCATGTCTGCTTCATACACCTGCGTCATACCCAGACTGGAACCTTCATGTCCCGGCTTCACCATCAGTGGCAAACCCAGGTGATTCACGACCTCCTGCCAGTTGGTGTGCTCGTTTAGCACCCTGTAAGGCGGTGTGGGCAGTCCCATTCCAGTCCATAATCGTTTGCTACTCAGTTTATCCATACTCATGGCACAACCGGCTACACCGGATCCGGTATACGGCAACCCCAGACTTTCCAGAGCCCCCTGTATCACACCGTCTTCTCCACCTCGTCCATGCAGCATCACAAAGGCGCGGTCGTATCCCTGATCCAGGAGTGCGCACACATTCGATTCAGAAGGATCAAACGCATGCGCATCCACGCCTTTACCAAGCAACGCCTGTAACACGGCCTTCCCGCTTTGCAGGGATATTTCACGCTCGGCAGCAGAGCCACCCATCAGTACAGCCACCTTGCCCAATTGTGCAGCGGTACTCATAGCCCGGACTCTCCAACAATGTGCACTTCAGTTTGCAGGTGCACATCGAACTGTTGTTGCACTTCTGCCTGTGCGTGCTTAATCAGTTTTTCAATATCGGCAGCCGTCGCATCACCGGTATTGATAATAAAATTGGCATGCTTGTCGGAAATCTGAGCCCGGCCTACTGTAAAACCTTTCAGGCCTGCCGCTTCAATCAATCGCGCCGCGTAATCACCGGGTGGGTTACGGAACACCGACCCACAACTCGGCAGCCCAATAGGCTGACTGGTATTTCTTTGTGCCAATAATGTCTTGATACGTTGCTGCCCTGCCTCGGCATCGCCTGCTTGCAAGCGTAAATAGGCACCCACAAACCATTCATCTGCCACCCCCTGTACTTGCCGATAGGCAATCCGGTATTCCTGAGGCTGACGCACGCTTATCTCACCCCGTCTGTTTATCGATGTAACATTTGCTACGATTTGCCAGGTTTCACCCCCGAACGCACCGGCATTCATGGCCAGCGCACCACCCATGGTGCCCGGTATGCCCGCAAGAAATTCAGCTCCGACCAAACCATGGCGAGCAGCCATTCGTGCCACACGCGCGCAGCTTGCCCCGGCACCCGCGCGTAACATATTTTTATCGCATAATTCGATATCTGCGATCACTCCTTGCATGGCAATCACGCTTCCGGTCAGCCCCGCATCACGTACCAGCAGATTACTGCCCAGACCCAGCCACAACAGCGGCTCATCTTGTGGGCACTGACCCAGATAGGCTGACAGATCCTGCAAATCCAGCGGACGATAAAAACGCTGTGCTGGGCCGCCCACACGCCAGCTGGTGTGTCTGGCCATGGACTCGTTCAGCAGCAGCTCTCCCTGCCAGTCCGGTTTGTCTTTTTGAGCAGCCATCATGAGCGCCGTGTCTTCTCCGTGGTCGCATCCTTTTTGTTTGTCTGCTTATTCACTTTGCCATTCCATGCCCTGCGCAGCGGATGTCCGTGGCTCCAGTTGGCATCGAGACCAAATCGACTCCCAAGGCCTTCACCACCTGCCAGATGTAATTTCCGTGTCAGAGACTGTTTCATACACCCCCCTGTTCGAGTAAGCGTGCTACCAGCGCACCAATACTGCCCGCACCACAAATTAAAACCACATCATCTGGCTGTACGACACCCGGCAATAACTGCTGTGCCTCATCCGGCGTTTCAACCATTACCGGATCCAGTTGCCCACGATTCCTTATCGCACGTGCCAGCGCATGACCATCTGCTGTGTGGTTAGCCGTTTCACCGGCTGCATACACCTCTGTGAGCACCAGTACATCTACTTCTGATAACACACGCACAAAATCGTCAAACAAGTCAGCTGTGCGGCTATAACGATGCGGTTGAAACACCAGTAACAAACGTTGGCCGGACCAGCCCTGGCGTACTGCTGCAATAGTCGCTGCCAGTTCACTCGGGTGATGCGCGTAATCATCTATCAGTATTACCCGTGATGGCCCAATCAAAACCTGTTCATGAACCTGAAAACGTCGACCTATGCCCTGGAACCCTTCCAGGCCACGCTTGATGTCAGCAGGTGCCACACCCAGTTCACGCGCAACCACCACCGCAGCCAGTGAATTCATCACGTTGTGCATACCCGGCATATTCAGCTTCATCTCCACTGCGACATCCTGACCCGGCTGCTGCAAACAGTAGTGACTGATCGCCCCCTGTTGCCTCACATCGGTTGCCCGAAAATCAGCATCTTCAACCGTGCCGTAGGTAATAACCGGGCGAGATATCCGTGGCAGCAACTCACGTATCACCGGGTCATCCAGGCACAATACCGCCTGGCCATAAAAAGGCAGGTGATGAATAAACTCAACGAAGGTATCTTTCAGTCGCTCAAAGTCACCACCGTATGTACCCAGGTGATCCGCTTCTATATTGGTCACCACTGAAATCATGGGCTGCAGATGCAGGAACGAGGCATCACTTTCGTCGGCCTCGGCAACCAGGAAACGACTTTCACCCAGTCGTGCATGCGTGCCTGCACTGTTCAGTAATCCACCAATCACGAAGGTTGGATCCATATCCCCTTCAGCCAGTAAACTGGCAACCAGACTGGTAGTCGTGGTTTTGCCATGCGTACCGGCAACCGCAATGCCGTAACGAAAACGCATTAACTCGGCCAGCATTTCGGCGCGCGGTATCACCGGTATGCGCGCCTCACGGGCTGCCATCACCTCCGGATTGTCATCCTCGATCGCTGTCGACACCACGACTACGTTACAACCCTGGACCTGTTCCGCCTGGTGACCGGTATAAATATTTGCACCCAACTCAGCCAGACGCCGGGTCGTACGGTTCGCCTGCATATCTGAGCCGCTAATTTTATAGCCAAGGTTGACCAGCACCTCGGCAATGCCTCCCATACCGGCACCCCCTATACCAACAAAATGTATACGCCGCATGCGCCCCATCGGGTCAAGCATGTCACGCATGATTCTGGGTTCGCGATTATCAGTCATGACCAGCCTCCGGCCCGGCACCCTCAGCGCCGAAGCTGTGCAAACAAATATCCGCGACCCGTCTGGCAGCATCCGGCCGCGCCAGTACACGTGCATTGACTGCCATCTGTAATATTTTTTTGCGATCATCCGCATACAACTGCAATCGCCCTGCCAGCCAGTCTGCATTGAGGCTGCTGTCAGCAATCATCTCGGCAGCGCCGTTATTACATAACCACGCAGCGTTGCCCGTTTGGTGATCATCTACCGCATGAGGATAGGGCACCAGTATTGACGCCAGACCTGCATTGGCTAACTCGGCAACCGTGATGGCCCCGGCGCGACACAACACAATATCTGCCCAGCTATAGGCCTCGCACATATCATCCAGATAGGCGCGCACATCACCCTTCACGCCGGCCTGTTTATACATGGCCTGCGTTTGCTCCAGCTTGTCTGGTCCGGTTTGATGCCTGACTTCTATACGGATAGCCAGTTGCGCCAGCGCCTGCGGCACAGTCTGGTTCAGTTGTTGTGCCCCGAGGCTGCCACCCACAACCAGTAGACGTAACACATCACAGCGAGCTGCCAGACGTTCTGCCGGTGCCTCTATTTCGCTAATATCAGTGCGCACCGGGTTACCTGTCAGCACGGCTTTCTTACGTGCACGACTGTTGTCCGGAAAACTGTCTGGAAATGCCTCCAGTACCTGGTTGGCAATGCGGCCCAGTAAACGATTGGTTAGTCCAGCAACCGAGTTCTGCTCGTGTATACACAAGGGCACACCAAACAATCGCGCCATCAAACCACCCGGGCCGGTCACAAAACCACCCATGCCCAACACGGCAACCGGGCGGCAACGCGCCATCACACGGGCAGCCTGAATAAGCGACATGAATAAACGAGGAATACCCGCCAGACGTTGAAGTAAACGTTTGCCGCGTAAGCCGGCCACCGGTAACCATTCGATCGGGATACCGGTTGGTGGCACCAGACGCGATTCAATGCCCTGGCGTGTACCCAGCCAGATCACCGGCCAACCACGTTGACGCAAGTCATCGGCTACGGCCAGCGCAGGGTAAACATGACCGCCGGTGCCACCTGCTATAATCAGTATGGGTCGTTGATTGCTCATGATCGAGCCTTCCCACGCTTGCGTTTGTTGCGACTTACCGGTTTCACGTCTGCCGGTGTATTCGATTCGTAGGCAATGCGCAGCAACAGGCCGATCGCTATGGCCGTGATAACCAGGCTACTGCCACCGTAGCTCATTAATGGCAGCGTCAAACCCTTGGTTGGCAATACACCCATATTGACGCCAATATTCACGAACGCCTGCAGTCCGAGCCAGGCACCAATGCCATAGGACAGATAGGCTGAGAACAACAGACCCTTACGTTCTGCCTGTACACCAATGCGGATGGCACGCCAGACCAGTAGCGTAAACAAAGCAATAACTAGCAGCACACCTACCAGCCCCAGCTCCTCTGCCAGTACGGCCAGCACAAAATCAGTGTGTGCCTCCGGTAAATAAAACAGCTTCTGCACACTGCCACCAAGGCCCACACCCCAGGCCTCACCCCGTCCAAATGCTATCAACGATTGCACCAGCTGAAAGCCGCTGTTATACGGGTCAGACCATGGGTCCATAAACGAGACAACACGCTTCCAGCGATAGGGAGATATATATGCCAGCGCAACCATGCTGGTCGCACTAAAGGTCAACAGGGCCAGAAACTGAAGCAGGCGCGCCCCAGCCAGAAACATCATCGCCAGAGACGCGGCCATCAACACCACCATGGCGCCAAAATCCGGTTCCAGCAATAATAACAAGCCGGCAACGCTCAATAGCAGCATGGGTTTGATAAAACCCCAGGCGCTCTCCCGTACTTCACGACCACGCCGTTCCAGATAGCCAGCCAGATATATCAGAATTAGTAATTTAGCTGCTTCGGAAACCTGCAGCTGAAATACCGCCAGCGGTAACCAGCGTGTGCTGCCATTGACTTCATGACCGACACCGGGAATCAGCACAACCACCAGCATAAGATAGGCCAGCACGATCATCACCGGGCCAGAAACGAGCCACGCCGCCGTCGGAATACGTACCACAATCAACAACACCGCCAGACCCAGTCCTGCGAACAATACCTGCCGATTAAAATAATGCAGTGCATCGTTGTAATGCGCCTGGCCCAGGCTAACCGATGCCGAGGCAACCATGACCAGTCCCAGCATTAACAAGGTAACGCACACCACAATCAATTGTGCATCCCATGCGCCGGCCAGCCGTACGCGCGGCAACTGGTTAAATTCGATAGCCTGTGTATGACTCATGGCTTGAATTCCTGCTGCAGTGCCCGAACACATTCAACAAAATCATCACCACGCTGCTGATAATCCTGATACATATCAAAGCTGGCACAAGCCGGTGACAGCAGCACATCATCCCCTGCCCTGGCCAGCTCTGCGGCCATGACCACCGCCTGCTCCATGTTTTCTGCAAACACAACCTGAGTAACATCCTGCAAGGCATCTGCCAGCACGGCCGCATCACGACCTATCAATACGGCTGCATGCAGTTTTTTACTGGCAACCTCACGCAAACTGCTAAAATCGGCCCCCTTGCTCTCTCCACCCGCTATCAATACCACCGACCCAGGCATGCCTTCTATCGCCGCCTTTGTAGCACCGGGATTGGTACCCTTGGAATCGTTGTACCAGTCAACCTGGTTGATGGTTGCCACATACTGACTTCGATGCGGTAATCCCGGGAACTTACGTAAGGCCTGTAACATAGCCTGTTCAGTGAAACCCGCTGCGCTTCCCAGGGCCAGTGCCGCCAGTGCATTGGCTACATTGTGTCTACCCCGTACACGTAATTCTGTAACCGGCATCAGTGCATGCTGCCCCTGAGCCAGCCAGTCTTCGCCTGCTGCGTTTAACAAACCAAATGTGTTTTTATCTGCCGGAGTGGCCATCGTAAAATGCAGATGCTTTCGGCCTGGCTGTGCGCATGCTGCCATGGCGACTACGCGTATATCGTCATCATTAATCACCTGCACTCCATCTCCCTGGTAAATCCGCTCCTTGATATCAGCGTAATCTCCCAGACTGTCGTAGCGATCCATATGGTCTGCTGAGATATTCAATACTACCGCGGCACAGGCATTCAATGACGGCGTGCTCTCGAGCTGAAAACTGGATAATTCAAGTACATAAAAATCAGGAACCGGTTCTGACAATAATTCCAGTGCCGGCGTACCCAGGTTACCCCCGGCCAGTATCTGTCGACCGGCCTGACGACCCATCACGGCCAACATGCTGGTTACAGTACTTTTGCCATTCGAGCCGGTAATCGCAATAATCGGTGCCTGCGCGTTGCGTATAAACAGCTCAATGTCTCCGTATATCGGAATACCTTCCTGGCGTGCCTGTACCAGCAACGGCTCGGCCAGTGACACACCGGGGCTAACAATAATTTCATCAGCCGAGGCAAATGCCTGCTGATCAAAGCCATTCAGAAACGCAGCCACTCTGCTGACATAAGGTTCGAACCCGGGCAGACCAGAAGGTCTGGCACGCGTATCCGTAACAGCCAGATCAACATCCTGCTGATCCAGATAACGCACTACGGACAGGCCGGTTTTACCCAGGCCCACTACCAGTATACGTTTAGCTGTTGCTGTCATCTTGTGATTCATTTCCAACATGTAATCCGTATTACCTGATCTTCAGGGTGGCCAGTCCGGTCAATACCAGAATGACGGTAATAATCCAGAAGCGCACGATCACGCGTGGCTCAGGCCATCCTTTTAACTCGAAATGGTGATGCAGCGGCGCCATACGAAAAATACGTTTACCGGTTAATTTGTAGGAACCAACCTGTAAAATTACCGAGACGGTTTCCATCACGAATACACCGCCCATAATGATCAGCACCAGTTCCTGTCGTACCAGCACGGCCACCATGCCCAGCGCCGCTCCCAATGCGAGTGCGCCTATATCACCCATAAACACCATTGCCGGATAAGCGTTAAACCAGAGAAAACCCAGCCCTGCACCTACGATCGCACCGCAAAAAACGGCCACCTCACCCACGCCAGGTATGTATGGAATACTCAGGTAGGGCGCGAATTGCGCATGGCCGGTGACGTATGCAAAAATCCCTAACGCACCTGCCACCAGCACCGTAGGCATAATCGCCAGACCATCCAGCCCATCGGTCAGATTCACGGCATTACTGGAACCCACTACCACGAAATAGGTTAGCGGGATAAACCACCAGCCAAGGTTAATAGAAACTTCCTTGAACACCGGCACAATCAGTGCCGTTTCAGCCGGGAGCTCTGCCGTATTGAATATCCAGATTGCGACGCCCAATGCAATCACCGATTGCCAGAAATACTTTTGCCTTGCTGGTAAACCTTTGGAATCCTGTAAAACCAGTTTGCGATAATCATCAACCGCACCGACCACACCAAACAACAAGGTTGTAAGCAGTAACATCCACACATAACGATTTTCGAGATCACCCCACAGCAAGGTCGTCACGGCGATGGCGACCAGAATTAACGCACCACCCATGGTGGGCGTACCTGCTTTGGACAAATGAGACTCGGGGCCATCGTTACGCACTGTCTGACCAATCTTGTACTTGCACAAACGCCGGATCATGTATGGACCCACCATAAACGAGATAACCAGTGCAGTGATCGCGGCCAGCACTGAACGCAGTGTCAGGTAACCAAAAACATTAAACCCGCTATTAAAACGTGTCAGGTATTCCGCCAGATAAAGCAACATCTCAGCAACCTCCCCCATTTGCCCGGGCAGCCTTGCCTGATATCAATGCCTCGACCACCTCTTCGAGATGCATCATGCGTGAACCCTTTACCAGCACCACACCCGACTCCTGTCGCAGTACATCCTTTACCAGCGCCTCACGTGACGTGTACGCAAAACCGGCGTCGCCAAATGCGTTTGCTGCTGCTGACGCTCCATCACCCACTGCATACAAACGCAGTACGCCTGCAGCACGTGCTGCCTTGCCTGCCTGCTCATGCGCAGCCATTGCATCCTCTCCAAGCTCGGCCATGTCACCCAGCACCAGCGCATGCTCACCGGGTAACCCGACCAACACATCCAGCGCAACCTGTAGTGACGAAGGGTTGGCATTATAGGTATCATCCAGGACACGCAAACCGGAATTCGTTTCACGTAGATGCAGACGGCCGCCTACCGGCTGCATTTTTTCCAGTGCAACACAGGATTCTTTCAGCGATACACCACACTCCCGGCATGCTGCTATGGCAGCCAGCGCGTTCATCAGACTATGCCGCCCTGGCAAGGCGAGTTTCAGTGTGGCTGACTCCCCACCTGAACCACTTATTGTTACTGATCCGGATTGAGACGCTGCACTCACGTCTGCTGTGACATTCAGACCAAAAGTAATAACCCGGTGATTTCCGGCACACTGCCTCCAGTACGACAGGCCTGCATCCTCGGCATTCAGCACCACCACACCATCAGGTGCCAGTCCTTCAATAATTTCACCCTTGGCCTGAACAACACCCTGCAATGATCCAAAGCCTTCAAGATGTGCCGCCCCTGCATTGGTAATCAATGCAATATCCGGTCTTGCCCGTTTTGTCAGATAGGCAATTTCACCTGCATGATTTGCGCCCATCTCCAGCACTGCAAAGCGGTGCTGATCCTGAAGACGTAACAGTGTCAACGGCAGGCCAATATCGTTGTTTAAATTCCCCCGGGTAACCAGCACTTCTCCTCGCCCGGATAATATAGTGCCGATCATTTCCTTGACGGTAGTCTTGCCGTTACTACCTGTGATCGCCAACACCGGTACATCAAAGCAATTACGCCAGGCAGCCGCCAGCTCACCCAGACCATCATGGGTGTCGCGGACATTCAGGGTTGGCAGACCCACATCCACCGGCCGGTCGATCATTGCAGCACAGGCTCCGCGCTCAACCGCGCTTGAAATAAAATCATGCGCGTCAAATGACGGGCCGTGTAATGCAACGAATAACTCACCCCTGCCAATGCTGCGCGAATCACTTGAAACGGCTGCAAAACTGACATCCTGGCCGGAATACTCTGCGCCGATACGACGTGCGACTTCAGATAAATGCATGTGCATCAGCATTTACCCCCTAACAGTTTTACTACTGTTTCACGATCACTGTACGGCAAGCGTTGATTACCGATTAACTGATAATCTTCATGACCTTTCCCCGCCACCAAAATCAGGTCATCAACTGACGCCTGTTCAAAAACAGCCTTTATTGCGCTCGCACGATCATGAATAACCCGCACCTGCTCAGGACGAACCAGTCCAGACTGGATATCTTTAATGATTAGTTCAGCATCCTCATTGCGTGGATTGTCATCCGTCAGCGTGACATGATCAGCCAGTTGTTCGGCTACCGCTGCCATCATCGAACGCTTGCCACGATCACGGTCGCCACCGCAGCCAAACACACACCACAATTTACCTGTAATATGTTCACGTGCGGCTTCCAGCGCTACCCGCAATGCGTCGGGGGTGTGCGCATAGTCAACCACTAGCAGAGGTTTACCCGCTGCACTGAAACGCTCCATTCGACCTGCCACTGCCTGCACGTTTGCCAAACGTTTGACCAACACCTCAAGCGTATAACCCAGGCTAAGCAATACCGCTATTACTGCCAGCAGGTTGCTGGCGTTAAATCGGCCCAGCAACTTGCTGCTTATCTCTGCCTGGCCCATATGGGTGTCGATATGAAAAGCCAAACCATCAGCACTGGTGCGCAACGCACTACCCGAAACAAAAAATTCTGTTGCCTTGCTGATATCAGCACCAAAGCCATAACCCAGGCAAGGTACATCCTGCTTGCTTAACAATGCACGACCAAAGGCATCATCCAGATTCAGGATGCGCCATGACAATCCGGGCCAGTCAAACAGAATCTGTTTGGCCGCAGCATAAGCTGACTCGTTAGTATGATAATCAAGATGATCTCGACTGAGATTGGTTAATACCGCCATCGTGAAATTCATACCATTGACACGCCCCTGGTCCAGACCATGTGATGAAACCTCCATCACCACATGCTGCACACTGGCCTGTAACATCTGCGCCAGTTGCGACTGCAGGGTAATCGCATCAGGCGTGGTATGACTGGCTGTCTGCAATCTTCCGTATATGCCGTAGCCAAGCGTTCCGATAACACCACATTGGTCATGATCAGCACTCAATACCTGGGCAAGATAGTGGCTGCAGGATGTTTTGCCATTGGTACCGGTAATACCAATCACATTCATTTGCTGCGAAGGGTGCCCATAAAAGCGGTCGGCAATAACGCCGACCTTGTGTTGCAAATTGCTGACTGCGACAGTGGGTAGCTGTCGGGTTATCGAACCCGGACCATTCGGGTAACGTTTGTCTGGCTCCCAGGCTACGGCAACTGCACCAGCCGACACGGCATCCTCAATATAATCCAGCCCATGTTGTTGTTCACCCGCGCAGGCCAGATACAGGCTACCCGGTTGTACGGTACGACTGTCTGACGACAGGCCAATGACATCCTCAGCTATGTCTGGCAGGGCGCCTCGATCATCATCCATCAAGCCATCCAGCAGGCTAGTGAGTGTTCGCTGCTGTCTGTTCTGTATCTGGCTCATCCGTGATGCGCCTCGCCACTACGTCGGGTTTCCAGTACCGGCAATTGATCCGGCGGCACATTCAGCAAACGTAGTGCACCGGACATAATGCGCGAGAAGACGGGTGCCGCTACCAGGCCACCAAAGTGATCTTTACCTCCGGGTTCGTCTATCATGACAACTGCAACCAGGCGCGGATTGTTTGCCGGCGCCATACCGGCAAATAACGACACGTAACGATTATCTGCATAACCGCCAGCGGTGGACTTATGTACCGTACCGGTTTTGCCCGCAACACTGTAACCTTCAACTCGGGCCTTGCGCCCGGTGCCTTCCGGACCCAGCACGGTTTCAAGCATGGCGCGTACTGAACGCGCAATCTCAGGCTTGATAACCTGCTCTCCCCGGGGAGCCTGGTCGAGCTTCAATAGTGACACCGGGTATTTCACCCCGTCTGCCGCCAACACGGCATAGGCACTGGCCAGCTGCAGGGTGGTCACAGACATGCCATAACCGAACGACAGAGTGGCCTGCTGAAACTGCCGCCAGCGACTGTACCCCGGTAACACACCAGAGGCCTCGCCCGGGAACAGGCTGCCGGTAGTCTGGCCAATACCCACACGCTGGAAAACTGACCACATCTGATCAGATTTAAGCGATAAAGCAATTTTACTGGCGCCCACATTGCTGGACTTGGTCAGCACGTGCGAAACATCCAGCATGCCGTAGTTATGCATGTCACGTACCATGTTTCTGCCAACCTTTAAACGACCCGGGGTAGTATTGATACGTGTCGTTGATTTGTATTGTCCGCTTTCCAGAGCGGCTACTATCGTAAAGGGTTTGATGGTTGATCCAGGCTCGAATACATCGGTAACCGTGCGGTTGCGATAACGCGCCTTGCCACCACGCTTGCTGCGATTGGGATTGAACGATGGCTGATTGACCATGGCCAGTACTTCACCGGTTTTAACATCCAGTAACACGATAGAACCGGATCGTGCCTTGTTTCGTTTTACTGCCGCCTTGAGCTCACGATAGGCCAGGTATTGCAAGCGACGATCAATACTGAGCACCAGATCTTTACCTGGCTGCATGCGACTGATACTTTCAACATTTTCGACCAGTTGCCCGCGCCCGGCTCGTATCACACGTTTACTACCCGCCGTACCGCTCAACTGTTCATCGTAGGCTAGCTCAATACCTTCCTGACCCACATCATCAATATTGGTAAAGCCTACCAGATGTGAAGCCACTTCACCGCCAGGGTAATAACGACGGTACTCGCGTTGAGAGTAGATACCAGGCAACTCTGCCTGACGAATTTTTTCTGCCACATCCGGGTTGATATGGCGCTTGATATAAACAAATTCACGCTGGCCGTGACGTGCAATCAACCGGTTTATCCGATCGACCCGTATTTTTAATATACCAGCGAGTTTGGCAATACTGCCGCGCTCTGCTATCAGTTCCTGCGGGTTGGCCCAAACCGATACAACGGGCGTACTGATAGCCAGCGGCTCACCGTCACGATCGGTAATCTTGCCCCGATGAGCCGCGACCTTTACCACGCGCAGGTGACGCGAGTCACCCTGATTTTTCAAAAAATCACGCTGCACGACATGCAGATCAACCGCGCGCCAGGACAACAACGCTGCAAACGATACCACCAGCCCCAGCAACAGGAACCGGCGCATCCTGAACGGCGTTGTTTTGCTATTGTCATTCATGGTCTGATTATCACAATCTCGCTGGCCTGTGGTATATGCATTTCCAGTTTTCCGGATGCCGCACCTTCAATACGAGCATGGGTAGACCAGGAGCTTTGCTCCAGCTGTAGTTGCCCCCATTCAGTTTCAACCTCATCCTGTACCCGATTCAGTTTTTGCAACTCGGCAAACAGCACGCGACTTTTGTGTCGGGCGTTAACCACCGATACAGCCGTTGCGACAACCGAAACGATCAATACCAGCAATAACACATGCAACCACGACCATGTCTGATTTCGAATCTCTGTCGCTTCCATTAAATTCGCTCCGCAATACGCATCACTGCACTACGTGATCGCGGGTTGTTTTGTATTTCAGTTTCACCGGGGAATACTGGCTTACCCACCAGTCGTAAACGACAATCTGTTGGTCCACCGGTAACCGGCAAATCCAGCGGCAGCTCAGTACCCTTTGCCTCGGCACGCATGAATCGTTTGACGATACGGTCTTCCAGAGAATGAAAACTGATCACCACCAGCCGTCCTCCGGGACGCATGACATCTACGATGTGGAGCAGTCCTTCTTCCAGATCTTCAAGTTCACGGTTGACATAAATCCGTATGGCCTGGAAAACCCGGGTAGCAGGATGTTTTTTACGTTCCTTACCCGGCACCGTTGCTGATACCAGTTCAGCCAGTTGACTGGTGGTTGTAATGGGACATTCATCACGCTGCGCACAAATAGCACGTGCAACGCGTCGACTGTGACGCTCTTCACCATAGCGCCAGAACACCTGGGCCAGCTCACGCGCATCTGCCCTGGCCAGCCAGTCGGCCGCACTAACACCGGCATCAGGATCCATGCGCATATCCAGTGGCCCGTCACGAAGAAAACTGAAGCCACGCCCGGCATCATCAAGCTGAGGGGACGACACGCCAAGGTCCAGCAATACCCCGTCGACCTTTCCTGCTACCCCGATCTGCCTTGCCAAATCACCCAGCATGGCGAAACTACCTCGCTCAATTTGAAAACACCCGTCATGTCCAAATTTGTCCTGTGCGTACGCTACGGCATCAGGATCTTTATCGATTGCAATTAAACGGCCATCAGGCCCCAGTCGATCCAGTATCGCTGCGGCATGTCCGCCGCGACCAAACGTGCCATCTATGTAAGTACCGTTCTCGGTTATCTGTAATGCGTCAACAGCTTCACTAAACAGTACCGGTTTGTGTTGCGGTTCATCCTGCATGGCAGCGGCCATTACAGGGACAGCGATTCCAGCTCTGGGGGCATATCGCCCTGCTCCAGATCGCCTTCAGCAAACCAGTCTTCACAATTATTATTCCAGCGCTGCTCATCCCAGAGCTCAAAGCGGTTACCCTGACCAATCAACACTGCGCGCTTGTCGAGCGTGGCAAAACTCCGCAGGGGTGGAGCCACCAGCAACCGCCCCTGACCATCCATGTCCACTTCGGTTGCATAACCGACCAGCAACCGCTGCAAGCTGCGCGCCTGCTTGTTATAGCTGGGCAGACGCATTATCTTGCGTTCAAGCTCCTGCCAGTCAGGAAAGGGATAAATCATCAGACAATGATCGCGGTCCACCGTCAGCACCAGCTTGCTCTCTGCCTGCTCCTGCAAGGCCGAGCGATACCGTGTCGGCATCGCAAACCGACCCTTGGCATCCAGGTTGATGATGTTTACCCCACGAAACAAATGCTTGACTCCCTTGAAGTAGAATTTCCACTAAATTCCACAATTACCCATTTATATCCACTAATATGCAATATTGGTAGTCAGAGCAACAAAAGTCAAGTAAATGGAACCCAAAGAATCACTAAAGAGTGCTTTTGTCACAATGACTTAGCGCCATTTTTGGCATAAATTGATGAGGTGGTAAAATATGTAGAAACTATAAATCAGTGACTTACAGAATGTAGTTACAGTGCTACTTCAAGACCGCTACAGGGTTATTTCAAGAACAATTTTTTTTAGAATAAATTGAACAAGAGTGTAAAAACAGATATCAGGGGATCAAAATACTAAGGAGTACGATTTTAAAATGAAGCTAAAAGTGGTGGGAGTTGGCCGATAAGCCGGGTTCTGTCGCGTGCAATCATTCATCTGGAATGTACGTCACCGCACAACTCAAGCAACCTACCCGGGAACAATGCGGGCCGCATTATAAGTCCCCCTATTTGGTCTTGCTCCAGGTGGGGTTTACCCTGCCACTACTGTTACCAGCAGCGCGGTGCGCTCTTACCGCACCATTTCACCCTTACCTGCGAGGCAGGCGGTATATTTTCTGTGGCACTGGCCGTGGACTCACGCCCCCCAGGCGTTACCTGGCACCTTGCCCTGTGGAGCCCGGACTTTCCTCCCTGAGATCAATTGGTTACCCATTTAGTCTCAGCGCGATTGCATAGCCAGCTCCCACCGCCTGTCATTATAACACCAGATCAAAAGAACATCTGATGCGATATCATAAATCCTTGATATTGCCTTCTCTGAATGCCGTCACCCAGTACGTGAACCTTCCCAGCGCCTGATTTATCCGGTGGTCCCGGTTCAGCCAACCTATACATGGGCTTCTGCGTACACCTAGCTCTTTGCGCATCTGACGCAAAACGATATGGGCCGGTTCGAGCCTTAAGCCTGATCGTAGTGCATCCAGCGCACGGGTGCGGTTACCTTCAAGAACCTCAACCCTTGCCAGGTTTAAAAAAACATCGGCGTGCTGCTGCTCAAAATGAGCCGCCAAACGACACTGTCTCAAGCCATTTGGGTTGCCCAGCCGCGCATTTACCAATCCGTGGTATGAAGCGTACAATGAAGAATATTCATCATCAATTGAATGTTTAATGGCCAGCCGAAAAGCTGCCAGAGCTGCCAGTAGTTCTTCAGCCTTGAGTTGATTCAGGCCTTCCAGAAAATCCGGACACAGGCCATCTTTGTGGGTATCAAAAATTATTGCTGCCACGATTGCATCTCCATTGCATTGCGAAAGTAAATTTTTACATGATTATGATCGCTAAGACAATGTTTTTATTAACTCTATTATCTTAATAATAGCATGGAAATAATGATCTTTATGCACTGTTTTCAATGCTTCACAGACCCGGCCTGATGGAAGCTGTCTGGATAAATCCCGGACAGAAGCTCATCTGTTCGTAACTCACTCCTTGTTGCGCAGTCGCAGTCAGCGGGTTCGGCATCCTGGTCGCATTGCAAAAGGCCGCCCACTTAGGGCAAGATCACTGTTTTATCTTAACGCAGGAATCAACGATGGAAAGTACACTGTCCCGAACCGGTATGGAAGCCGCCAACGAGATCCTCAGCCGCCAGTTCGGCTATAGCGAATTTCGCCTGCATCAGAGCGATATCATCGCCGCTCTACTCGAGGGACGGGATGCGCTAACGCTGATGCCAACCGGTGGCGGGAAATCGCTCTGCTACCAAATCCCGGCCCTGCTGCGCGACGGAACAGGCGTGGTCGTTTCGCCGCTCATCGCGCTGATGCAGGATCAGGTTGATGCGTTGCAACAGCTCGGAATTCGTGCCGCGTTCCTCAACTCGAGCCAGGATGCCAATACCCGTCGTGAAACCGAGTCAGCCATGCGCCACGGCGAGCTGGATTTGCTGTACCTTGCCCCAGAGCGACTACTCACAGAATCAACCCTGCGCCTGCTGGATGAAGTACCCCTGGCACTGTTCGCGATTGATGAA
>VAOU01003543.1_pt1 | contig 25914 bp, 23 predicted proteins | sample 3393871 | NCBI WGS metagenome assembly VAOU01 (sample SAMN08290440, study PRJNA428436) | hydrothermal vent metagenome | isolation source: Deep-sea hydrothermal vent chimney | place: Atlantic Ocean: South-mid Altantic Ridge | depth 1820 m m
ATCCATTACCTGCTCTTCCGACAGGCTATCAGGTAATGGCCTTCCTATTCGAGGTGCGTCAATGTCTCTGGTTGGGTCATCAGCCCGGTGGCCATCCCTGAGCCTGTGACGATAATAGCGATGCAGGGTAGATAATAGACGTGCCGCACTGCGTGGACTTGCGCCATTATGTACCTTGCTCGCAAGATAAAGCTGTATATGATCCCTTTCTGCACTCTCGATCTCCAGGTTTTTATTTTTGTATAACCAATGTGCAAAACTGTTCAGATCAGAGCGATAGGCAGAAAGTGTATTGTCACTTAAACCGTCTTCCAGCCACAGGGAATCAATGAAAGCGTCAATAGTGCCATTGCCGCTATCATTTTTTTCACTCACCTGCAGTGGCTTTCTGCTCATGTGCTAACAACCATTCTTTTATTGCTAATGGTTCACCCGAGGTATGCCCCATAAAACCACCACGTCCAGATGTAGACACTACGCGGTGGCAGGGAATAAATATAGGCACAGGATTTCTGCGACAGGCATTGCCGACTGCGCGTGGTGAAGTCTTAAGTTCTCTGGCTATGTCACTGTAGGTTCGGGTTTTACCTGGTCTAATGAGAGATAATACTTTCCAAATCTTTTTCTGGAATTTTGTTCCATCCAGCACTATTTCGGGCTGTTTGACATTGTATGGGTCAGTAAAATAAATATTCAGTGCAGAGTTTACTGATTTGGTGATGTCTTCGTTATTTTCAGCAGCTTCATCAGCTGATGGTTTTTTCCTGCCCAGAAATTTAAGCCCGATGAGTTTTTGTCCTTCTAGTCGAACACCAAGGTAGCCAACGGGCGATTTAAGAATTGCTGTGAAATTCTGCTTCATATTCATAGGGATAATTTAACACAAAAAAAAGCGGACAGGCGAGATAGCCTGTCTGCTTTTTACAAAACCTAAAATGCTATACAAATAAGATCGCGTCATTGCACCCTTCGGGCATTACCAGTGGTCACGAGCACTGCAGCGCGGCAATCTCATACAATATATTCAATCGTTTAGAGATTGCTTCGTCACTACGTTCCTCGACATGACGAATGATCAAGTAGTCCTTAGATTTTCTCTTTAATTCTCGCTGCTTTACCTGTCAGGCCACGCATATAGTAAAGCTTAGCACGGCGTACATCACCGCGGCGCACCACTTTTACTGAATCGATCTGTTTGCTGTGAGTCTGGAATACACGTTCAACACCTTCACCATATGAGATTTTGCGTACGGTGAAAGATGAATTGATACCGCGGTTTTTCTTTGCAATGACAAAACCTTCGAAGGCCTGCAGGCGTTCGCGGTCGCCTTCCCTGACTTTTACCTTAACAATAACAGTATCACCCGGACCAAACTCAGGGATGTCGGTTCTTAGTTGTTCGGCTTCAATTGCCTGAATTAGATTGCTCATTTTATCTCCTGCTTTCCTGTTCCTGCTCAAATTCACACTTAAATTCATCAAGTAACTTTATCTTTTCGTCATCGAGATCGACCAGCTCGAGTAATTCCGGCCGTCTCAACCATGTTTGTCCCAAAGACTGTTTCAGACGCCAGCGTCTGATCGCTTCATGGTTACCGGATAACAGCACTTCAGGCACCTGTTGACCATTGTATGTTTCAGGCCGCGTATAGTGTGGACAATCCAGTAAGCCATCGACAAAGGAATCTGCCTCTGCAGACCCTTCGTTCCCCAATACCCCGGGCAACAGCCTGGCAACAGCATCAATCAAGACCATTGCCGGTAATTCACCACCGGTCAGTACAAAATCACCAATCGACACTTCCTGGTCAATGTACTGCCGTAAAAAACGCTCATCAATGCCTTCATACCGCCCGGACAGTAAAACCATACCCGGCAATAATGCAAAATCTTTCGCCATCCGGTGATTAAATGTCCGGCCCTGCGGGCTCAGATAAATCACTTTCCGGTCTTTTCCCTGTCGGCTGCGTTGATTTAATATCGCTTCCAGCGTTTTTTCCAACGGGCCGGTCTTCATCACCATGCCCGGGCCACCACCATAAGGTCTATCATCAACGGTACGATGGCGATCTTCGGTATAATCTCGCGGGTTCCAGCAATCTACACTGAGAAAACCCTTCTCTACTGCTCTGGAAGTGACTCCGTATTCAGTCAGAGCATCGAACATTCCCGGAAAAAGGGTAATAACATCGATGTTCAAAATTCCGGATCCCAATCGACAACTATTTTTTCATCGTCAAGGTCTACATCAATAACGGCAAATTTAGTGAAAGGTATTAAATGTTCCCTGTCAGCCTTACAACTTTTTACAACCATGACATCGTTGGCACCCGTTTCAAAAAGCCCGGTCACCAGACCCAGATCTATACCCTGTATATTTTCGACCCTAAGACCGGTCAGCTGCGACCAGTAATATTCGTCAATTCCGGCTGCCGGCATGTCCTGTTGCGGTATTGAAATCTCCGCACCAATCAGTCCCCTGGCGGCGTCACAGTCTGTCACACCATCAAGGCTGGCTACCAGCCCTTTACCCTGCACTCGCCCGTCAAGTACATTTATTTCGACAACAGAACCATTGTGTTCCAGTGTCCACGGACTGTATTTAAATATTTGCTCCCTGGGACGCGTCTCTGAAAAAACCTTGACCCATCCCCTGACACCGAAAACCCCTACGATTTTACCCAGGGTTATATTCATCTAAGGTTTTGCTATCAAGAAACCTCAGGCAGCCTGTTTTTTATACAGGCCAGCAACGGTGTCAGACATTTTGGCACCTTTTCCAATCCAATAATCGATGCGCTCACGATCCAGACGCAGGGTCTCTTCGTGTTCTTTGGCGCGTGGATTGTAGAAACCAAGACGTTCAATATAACGTCCACGTGGTGCACGACGCTGATCAGCTACTACGATTGAGTAGAAGGGTCTTTTTTTGGCCCCGCCACGGGTCATACGTATAACTACCATAATATTCCTCGAACTATTTCCGAACTATTGCTGAAGATTGCCATGCGGGCAATCTATACAAAATTGTTAATCGGACGATTTTACAGTGATTCTCAAGGCTTTGGAAGAGTCTCGACCATTTATTCGATGATAGAAAGCTAAAAAATTGAGTGCAACTCCTTGAAGTGGTGAACCTGGGCACAGTTTTATCTAAAAGGCATCCCCGGCATCCCGCCGCCCAGCCCCTGCATCAATCCCTGCATGGCCCTTTTCCCTTTGCCCATCTTTTTCATCATTTTTTGCATTTGGGTAAACTGTTTCAGCATGCGGTTTATCTCCTGTACGGATGTGCCAGATCCGGCAGCGATACGCTTCTTTCGGGAGGCCCTGATTATTGCTGGATGTGCCCTCTCATTTGGTGTCATCGAGTTGATGATAGCAACCAGGTGCGATTGAGGATTACCTTCAATCTGCGCCTTAACATTACTCGGCAAATTACCCATGCCGGGTAATTTATCCAGCATGCTGCCCATACCACCCATCTTTTCGATTTGCAGCAATTGCTCACGAAAATCTTCCAGATCAAAATTCTTGCCCTTTTTCAGTTTATGCGCCAGTTTAGCGGCCTTGTCATGGTCGATCTTCTGCTGGGCTTCTTCGACCAGGGTCATTACATCGCCCATGCCGAGGATGCGCGAGGCCAGTCGATCCGGGTGGAAAGCTTCCAGTGCATCCATTTTCTCGCCTATACCGAGAAACTTGATAGGCTTACCAGTCACTTCGCGTATCGATAATGCTGCACCACCCCGTGCATCACCGTCCGTCTTGGTAAGAATAATGCCTGTCAGCGGCAGCGCTTCATCAAATGCCTTTGAGGTATTAACCGCATCCTGGCCGGTCATGCTGTCGGCAACGAACAGGGTCTCGAGTGGATTTATTGCTGCATGCACTGCCTTGATCTCGGCCATCATTTCTTCATCAACATGCAGACGACCGGCGGTATCGATAATGACTACATCACAGCCATTTTTCTTCGCCGCATCGATCGCATTTACGGCAATATCGACCGGTTTCGAATCGGTAGTAGAGGGGAAAAAGACTGCATCAACCTGTGTGGCCAGGGTCTTCAATTGTTCTATCGCAGCAGGACGATAAACATCGGCACTGGTTACCATGACCTTTTTCTTCTCGCGCTGCTTCAGGAACAGAGATAGTTTTGCTACGGTGGTGGTTTTACCCGCACCCTGTAGCCCTGCAACCAGAATGACAACCGGTGGCCTGGCAGCCAGATTCAACTGGTTATTTGATTCGCCCATCAGGTGAATCAATTCACTATTCACCACATTTATCACTGCCTGACCTGGCGTCAGACTACCTATCACTTGCTGACCGATGGCCTTTTCCTGTACCCGTGCAATAAAGGTCTTAACTACAGGCAGTGCCACATCGGCCTCTAATAAGGCCATCCGCACTTCGCGCATGGCCTCCTGGATATTATCTTCCGTCAGCTTGCCCTGACCACGTAATTTCTTGAATGTAATCTGCAGGCGATCACCGAGATTTTCAAACATATTTTTTCTGCCTTGTAATCCTGAGTATTACTAATTTTACTCTGACATCATTACCCAGGTCACGGGTTAGATTATTTATTAACCTGTCGCATGTAGATTCTGTAGGTTAGAATTTATTCGAACAAAGCTGTGCGAATGAATTCGCACCTACAATACAATATACATTACGCCTGAATTTAACCATGTTATGAATCAGAGATTTCTTAACAATGACTCATTAGGGTATTATTGAGCGTTATATTCGTATTTTTGTAAACCCATCCTTTGAAACCGGGCAAATAATGACTTTCACCGTGTTAATGGCCATTGTAGTAGTACTGTATGCACTTGCCAGCCTGCTTGCCATGCGCAGCCTGGTCAAACCTGCTGCAACACTGGCCAGTCCACAGCATCGCATGCTGCTGCTGGCACTTGTCTCATCATTAGTCTTTCATGGAATTTTGCTGAAACTACAGATTTTCACTGATGAGGGGATAAATCTTTCATTCGGTTACGCCATGTCACTGGTGATGTGGGTCATCACCCTGTTGTATCTGGTAACCGGTCTGTTCAGCCGTGCTACCAACATTGGTGCTGTCATCCTGCCACTGGACATTGTTACCCTGATCATCGTCATTTTTCTACCCAGTAACACGTTTATCGCCAGCGGCAGCCCACTTTTACATCTGCATATTGCCATTGCCTTGCTGGCATACAGCCTGCTGGCCCTGGCAGGTGTACAGGCCTTGTTTGTGAACAGCCAGGAAAAGGCCCTGCATAAACATCAGGCCAGACAGATCAATTTACATCTACCACCGTTAGAAGCCATGGAATCCTTATTGTTTAACCTGCTATGGGGTGGGTTTATTCTGTTGTCACTAACCCTGATTAGTGGCATCTTTTTCTCCGAGCAGATATTCGGCAAAGCCTTTGTCATAAATCATCATATAGTACTGTCTGCCAGCGCCTGGCTGGTCTTCGCTATCTTCCTGTTTGGCCATTGGCGCTGGGGCTGGCGCGGGCGCAACGCAGTTCACTGGACGATAGGTGGCCTCAGCCTGCTGATACTGGGATATTTTGGCACTAAATTTGTTCTGGAATTTTTGCTTGGCGGTTAAGGGACACGACCAGCCTGATGAACACGCGTATCCGCGAAATACCCTATAACTATACCTCTTTCTCCGATCACGAAATCGTTTCACGCTTTCTCGGCGAAGACATGTGGCGCATTCTCAATGACCTACGAGATAAACGGCGGACTGGGCGCTCTGCCCGTATGCTTTTCGATGTACTTGGCGATATGTGGGTTATCAACCGCAACCCTTATATCCAGGACGACCTGATAGCGAACCAGCGGCGCTTCAGGTCTCTGATCCACACCTTACATGAACGGCTTGACCAGGTCATTAGTCGTGCACGGAAGAACCTGCAGGCACTGGAACTGGCCAATGCCGGGCACAAAGCTGTTATTAAATTCGAAGCGGAACTGAATGACAGCAGGCAGTTGCAACAAAAGACTAAACGGCGACTGGAGCACATAACTGCGAAGGACAATATACATTTTGATGGCCTGATGCGCGTCTCGCATGTGACAGACGCTTCGGACTGGCGGGTTGAGTATCCGTTTGTGATTATCACGCCGGATAGCGAAGAGGAAGTCAGAGACATAGTTGAGGCCTGCATAGATCTCGGCCTGACCATCATCCCCAGAGGTGGCGGCACCGGCTATACCGGCAGTGCAGTACCTTTGTACCCCAACACTGCCATCATCAATACCGAACGTCTACTCGATATGGGAAGGATAGAAGACTGTTCGTTAACTGGACTGGATAAAAAGACGCCGTCAATCCATGTCCAGGCCGGGGTTGTCACCCGTCGAGTTGCCGATATGGCTTATCAGGCTGGGCTGGTGTTTGCCGTGGACCCCACCTCACAGGATGCCTCCTGTATCGGCGGCAATATCGCCATGAATGCGGGTGGCAAGAAGGCCGTAATGTGGGGCACCACGCTGGATAACCTGATCTCATGGCGCATGGTGACCCCGAATGCAAAGTGGCTGGAGGTCGAACGGCTGGATCATAATCTCGGTAAAATTCATTTACAGGATGTCGTCCGTTTCAGTGTCCAGCACTTTCAGAAAGATGGTCTAACCGCTGACGGTGATGCAGAGATACTGGAAATTCCGGGGAGTGAACTGCACCACAACGGCCTCGGTAAGGATGTCACCAACAAGTTCCTCGGTGGTCTGCCGGGGATACAGAAAGAAGGCTGTGACGGACTCATCACCTCGGCCCGCTTTATCCTGCATCGCCTGCCGGCTAACATACACACACTCTGCCTTGAATTCTTTGGCAATGATCTGACAAAATCGGTTTCGACCATCGTCGACATTGTTGAGCTGGCAGAAAAGAATGAGGATATTCTGCTGTCAGGTCTTGAGCACCTTGATGAGCGGTATGTGAAAGCCGTTGGCTACACCACCAAGGCAGCACGCGCAGAGCTGCCGCGCATGATCCTTTTGATTGATCTCAGCTGCGATGATGAAGAACAACTAGATCAGATTAGCCACGACATCGTCGAGCTTGCCAGACAGCGTGGCGCAGAGGGCTTTATTGCCGCCAGCGCCGAAGCCCGCCGAAGCTTCTGGCTGGATCGTGCACGTACGGCTGCCATCGCTGCCCATACCAATGCCTTCAAAATCAATGAAGACGTGGTCATTCCCCTGCCACGTCTGGCTGAGTATACCAATGGCATTGAACGTATCAATATTATTCAGTCAACCAGAAACAAGCTGGCCATTATTGATGCCGTGGCCGACTACCTTGATACATCAGCCGCAGAGGATATCGACGAGGCCGGCTTTGGTGATAGCGACGAAAGCCATACAATTATTACAGCCAAGCTGTCATCTGCAGCAGAACATCTCAAGACCATCCAGCACTGCTGGGAATCGATCATTGCAGACCCTGACAAAGCGGCTGCAGAATTTCCACGACTGGCTGCAGCATTAGACAATGACAGCGACAAAAAAAAATCCGCTTTCTCCCTGCTGCAGTCCCGGCGGCTACGTATCTCCTATCGACGCGAAGTTGAAAAACCGTTAAAGGTGATATTCAGCGGCAAGGCCATGCAGACCGTTCGAGACCAACTGGATAATATTCATTCTAAAGTCCGTGCCGGCCGATTGTTTGTGGCGACTCACATGCATGCTGGCGACGGTAATGTACATACCAATATCCCGGTACATTCAAACGATTATGAGATGCTGCAGGAGGCCTATCATATCGTTGATGAGGTCATGCAACTGGCAAAAGATCTGGGTGGTGTCATCTCTGGTGAACACGGTATCGGTCTGACAAAAATACGCTACCTTGAGCAGAGTACAATCGAGGCATTTACCCTTTACAAAAAGCAGATTGACCCGGAACAGCACTTCAATCGGGGCAAACTACTTGCCGGCAGCGGACTGAAAAACGCCTATACCCCATCGTTCAGATTACTCGAACAGGAAGCACTGATTCTTGAAGCCAGCGCATTCGGTGAATTGAATAGTGAAATCAAAGATTGTCTGCGTTGCGGTAAGTGTAAACCGGTATGTTCCACACATATCCCTGCGGCTAATTTGCTCTACTCACCACGCAACAAGATACTGGCTTCTGGCCTGTTGGTCGAAGCCTTTCTTTATGAGGAGCAGACCCGCCGTGGCATCTCGACGCGTCACTTTGATGAACTCAATGATATCGCTGACCACTGCACCATCTGTCATCGCTGCCTGCCACCCTGCCCGGTCGATATCGATTTTGGTGAGGTGTCTTCGTTGATCAAAAACATCCTCAAAGAGAAAGGAAAAAAGCATTTTAATGCCGGTAACTGGCTGGCCATGTCCTTCCTCAATACCAGCAGCCCGCGCCGCATAAGGTGGTTACGGCTGGGAATGATCAAGGCCGGTTATGCTGGGCAGCGATGGATCAATCGACTGGCCAGACACTTCTGGCTACTGCCGGAAAACAAACGCCCGACAGTGTCGCTGGGACAGCCCGAGATACGCAGCCAGATAGTCAATTTTGTTAAAAAACCCCTGCCCTCAGATACACCTGGCCCGACCTTGCGCGCATTGCTGGATATAGAGCAATCCAACAGCATCCCGATCATACGAGATGTTGAGAGAATCACGGATAACAGTGAAACAGTCTTCTATTTCCCGGGCTGCGGCTCCGAACGCCTGTTTAGCCAGATAGGCATGGCAACACTGGCCATGCTGTATGAGCAGGGCCTACGAACGGTTTTGCCACCCGGTTACCTGTGTTGTGGCTATCCACAAACGGCTGGCGGTGACACCAGGCGTGGCACACAGATGTCGATCGACAATCAGGTGCTAATGCACCGCATAGCCAATACCCTTAGCTATCTGGATATCCGCACTATCATTGTCTCCTGTGGCACCTGTCTTGACCAATTATTGAAGTACCAGCTACAGCATATCTTCCCTGGCTGTCGAACCCTGGATATCCATGAGTTTCTGATGGAAAAAGGGCTGACGCTTAAATCCAGTGGCAAAAAATACCTTTATCACGAACCCTGTCACAGCCCGATGAAGCGCCATGATCCGGTCGATGTGGCCAGCAAACTGCTGGGCGCCGAGGTTTTGCTGTCCGACCGATGCTGCGGCGAATCAGGTACCTTCGCCATATCTCGACCCGATATCGCCACCCAGGTCAGATACCGCAAAGAAGAAGAACTATTCAAAAACATAGAAACCCTGACCGGTGAAACTGGCAAAACCGAAAACCTGAAAATACTCACCTCCTGTCCCTCCTGCCTGCAGGGCATGGCACGCTACGAAAAAAGCACGGGACTGGGCACGGATTACATCGTCGTCGAACTCGCCGCCAGCTTGTTGGGGGATGACTGGATGCGTGAATCTGCCAAGAAGATACGGAAAGAAGGGATTGAGCGGGTGCTGTTATGAGATGAGTTCCTGAAACCTGGAACTCACCCCCATGACAGAGACAACACCATTCTGTAGAATAAACAACCCATACATAACGAGAAACTACGTCTTTGAGTGATTTATCTATCTGGGTACTGTTTGTAATTCTGGTGGTACTCATTGCCTGCTCTGCTTTTTTTTCATCCTCTGAAACCGCAATGATGGCGCTTAACCGCTATCGTCTGAAAAATCTTGCTGACAAAGGACATCGCAGTGCGAAGCTGGCAAGTCGTCTGCTTGATCAACCTGATCGACTGCTCGGTGTCATTCTGTTAGGTAATAACCTGGTCAATCTTTCTGCCGCTTCAATCAGCACTATTGCTGCCCTGCGTCTCTATGGTGAGACTGCTATTGCCGTATTTACATTCATTCTTACCCTGATCGTGCTGGTGTTTGCCGAGGTTGCACCAAAAACGCTGGCAATGCGCCATCCTGAAAAAATAGCTTTTCCTGCGTCTTATATACTCATCGTGCTGTTGTGGGTACTGTATCCCATCGTCTGGATCATCAATATTGTCGCCAACCGTTTTTTACGCCTGTTCAATATCAAGCCACAACTCAACCGGGACGCATTAAACAAGGACGAGCTGCGTACGGTAGTAAGCCAGGCGGAAAGCCTGATCCCCAAGAGTCACCATGACATGTTAATGAGCATCCTGGACCTGGAGCGTATCACCGTAGAAGATATCATGGTCCCACGTAGTGCCATCGAAGGCATTGATCTTGATGATGAATGGGAAGAAATCCTGGAACAGCTGGCTACCAGCCATCATACCCGCCTGCCTGTCTTTAAGGGTAGCCTTGACAATGTGGTCGGTGTACTGCATTTACGACGGGCTATACATGCCGTACAGACTAATGATCTTGATCGGGAAAAACTGGTAGAACTACTGCGGCCTGCCTACTTTGTGCCGGAAGATACACCGGTAATGCAACAACTACTAATCATGCAAAAAGAAAGGCGTCGCCTGGGTCTGGCGGTTGATGAGTATGGCGACCTGCAGGGCATGATTACTATGGATGAGATTCTTGAGGAAATCATTGGCGAATTTAATACTCAGGTTCCAGGCGACCTACAGGATGTACATAAACAAAGTGATGGTTCCTACATGGTCAATGGCATGGCCTCAATTCGTGATCTAAACCGGAATTTGGGCTGGCAACTACCAGTTAACGGACCTAAAACACTGAACGGCCTTATTCTGGAAAAACTTGAAGACATTCCTCAAACCGGAACAACCATGCTGATAGACAATTATCCTGTTGAAGTAGTGCAGACCAAGGGTGCGGCAGTACGGATGGTTCGTATCTATCCACGTGTAGAATCTGTGGTCGATGAAACTGATGCAGACACGTCCTCATAAAGGGCTTATCTATCAATCTTGCTTTCCTGTACTGACTATAGGGCAATTCTGCGACTGTCCAACTCACCTCAAGTACAGCGTGTAAAATACTTTAAACGCCAGGTATTCTTTAATTGCAGTAAATAGCGGAGATTGTCGAGCAACTGTAGTAGGTGTAATTTACGTAAAAGATATACAAATCTTTGTTTAGTTTTTTTCATTAACTTCTATAAATTTGGGCGAGTAATAATCTTATTAGATTTGACTGAAAAAATTATGAATTATCACTCACCCATTTTCCTCGCCACATTATCACGCACATAGTGCGGCAATGCGTTCGCTGGATCGGTTTCTGTTCCCTGCCCGAATTCATACAAGGCAATACGGGCTATATCAACCGCATGTGGGTATTCATCATCGATGCCGGTGATCGCCCTGTCAGCCGTATTCATCATCATAAATTTATCTTTGTAGCGATCCCAGCCTGTGCCAGCGAGGAGAATACTGCCACGGTCTGGCAGACTGATCTCTCCAGGAGATGACACAGCAATTTCTCCTGTTAGCGCAGGTGGGGCTTTTTTCTGAATGTGATACAAACCATGATAAACCTGATCCATGCGTGCATCGATAACACTCAGCACCCACCCCTGTTGCCTTGATGCCAGGGCAGCGAGTGATGATACGGCAATCAATTTACGCTCCCTGGCCAATGCCAGTCCCTGCATCATTGCTGCACCGATTCGTAAGCCTGTAAATGAACCCGGACCTGAGCCATAGGCAAACAGGTCTATGTCAGCCAGACTGGCAGCATTTTCTTTGAGCAAGGTATTGATCATCGGCAACAGATGCTCCGCATGGCCTCTGCCAATCACCTCGAATTTTTCCATCACTTCTTGCTCGGTTAGTAATGCTACTGAACAAGCTTCGGTAGAACTATCCAGTGCAAGAATTTTCATTCAGTAATTCTTCTGGCTTCATGCACATTAGGCAATTCATTGATTCGCGACAGCAGCTGACTCAATCTGCTTAAGTTCTCAACTTCTATTGTCAGTTTCATCATCGCTTCATTTGTATGGCTATTGGATTTTGTACTGACGGCCGTGACGTTAATTTTTTCATTTGAAAGCAATGCCGTAATATCGCGTAACAATCCTTTACGGTCATAAGCCACTATCTGTATATCTACGGTATAAACATCCTGTTCCGGGCCTCCCCAGTTGACCTCAATGAGATGTTTATCTTCCTGGTTTCTTGCACGTAGGGCATTGCTGCAATCACTGCGATGGATACTGACCCCTCTGCCCTGAGTGATGTAGCCAACAATATCATCACCCGGCAACGGCTTGCAGCACTGTGCCGTGTGCGTCATCAAGTTGCCGACCCCCAGCACCTGTATATCGGATCGATTTTTTTTAACAGGCTGCTGGCGCAGCTTTAATTCTGGTTCTTTACTTGTTTGCGGACTTAGAAAACCCTGTAGTGCGTTTGCTATCTGGGTGATTTTTACTTCTCCGCGCCCAACCGCTGCCATCATGTCAGCAGTTTTATTAAATTTCAGACGCTGTGAAAGTTTGTCGATGTTGACGTCTTTCAAACCAAGACGCAGCAGCTCCTTATCGAGGATAGTTCTTCCATCTGCTGCATTCTGATCATATTCCTGATGACGGAACCATTGTTGTATTTTTGATTTTGCCCTATGTGATCGTGTGTAGCCGAGGTGCGGGTTGATCCAGTCACGACTGGGTTGGCCTTCTTTAATTGTCAGAATTTCAACTTTATCACCCGTTTTTAATTGATAGGTTAGTTGGGCAATCGCACCATTCACCCGTGCACCACGGCAGCGGTGACCTATTTCGGTGTGTATACTGTAAGCAAAATCTAGCGGGGTGGAACCGCTCGGTAAATCTATGATTTTGCCAGCAGGGGTAAAAACATAAACCCGATCTTCAAATACCTGACTGCGAAATTCGGCAACAAAGTCGCTGCCGTCGGCCGCTTCATCTTTCCATTCCAGCAACTGTCTGAGCCAGGCAATCTTGCGATCAAAACTTTCATCATGACCGACCCCTTCCTTGTAGCGCCAGTGGGCGGCAACACCAAGTTCACCACGTTCATGCATGGCATGGGTACGAATCTGTATCTCCACCAGCTTGCCTTCCGGTCCACGCACGGCGGTATGAATGGACTGATAGTTATTATTCTTCGGCGTAGTGATGTAGTCATCGAACTCTTCTTTGATGTAGGGCCACAGAGAATGCGCCACCCCGAGCGCTGCATAACAATCAGGGATGGTATCGACCAGAATCCGTACTGCCCGCACATCAAATATCTGATCAATATCCACATTTTTACGCATCATTTTGCGGTAGATACTGTTGATGTGCTTCACCCTGCCGCTAATTTCTGCCTGGATACCCACTTTATTGAGTTCATCTTCCAGTTTTTGCATGAATTGCTCGATATACACTTCACGATCTGCACGTCGCTCATCAAGGCTTACCGCAATTCGGTGATATTCATCTGGCTTCAGATAACGTAGTGACAGGTCCTCAAGCTGCCACTTGAGTTGCCAGATGCCCAGACGATTGGCTAACGGGGAAAATATCTCCTGCGTCTGTGCGGCGATCCTTTGCTGCTGTTCGGTAGAGCTATTTTTTAAATGACGTAATAACAGCAGACGGTCTGCCAGCATGATCAGAACGACCCGGACATCTTCAACCATGGCCAGCAACATTCTGCGCAGGTTCTCACCATCAATCTGGGATGACTGGCCTGTCTGTAGATTTTTCTCCGCCGCAGGCATGATATCCATACGGGCTACACCAGCCACCAGCCCGGCGATCACCTCGCCAAAGTTTTGTTTGATTTTTTCTATGCGCTGCTGACCCATACTTGAGCTGTCATGCAGTATACCTGCCACCAGTGTTTCATTATCCACCTTAAGATCACGCAGAATACTGGCCACCTCAAGAGACGCCTGTATCGTGCCAGCTTCATCGTCAGTCGAAACTTCGGATTGCCTGAAGGTAAAAGCATGACGAATCAGTTCGACATCAACTGTCGGCTCATCCATACCCTCAGTCACTAGCGACTTTATCCAGTACTCAGGTTTTTTAACATTGGACTGAGTTTTGTCAGAGAGCGACCTGACCATGGTGGCTAGTCCGTCAGAGCTTCCTGCGGAAGATTTTTCATGCTATCGCCGAACCAGAAAGACTGCTCCTTCTCCAGAAAGTCTTTTACAGGCATATAGTGTGAACCATCGCAGGAAAAAGTCAGCCCGACCATGCCATTTATAATATTAATAGAGCTTGAACGCAGGTAGAGGGTCTCATCACCAAAACGCAGCCGTTTGAACTGTTCAAAACAGGCCCTGATCTGTTCAATATTTATTGTTGCCTTACTGGTATAGGATCGCCATGGATAGGCAAGCGACAGGTCTGGATCGAGTATTTCTTCGATGGTAAGAATTCGATAACTGTATGGATCTTCCATTAGCCATAAGGAACAACGTCCGCTGGAAAAATGAATCTTGGCATGAAACACGCCATGTTCTGCGAACAGTGTTTCGAACCTGGCCAGGACTTCGTCGATGTGCTCATCCAGCTGGCTGGTGAAACGCTCCTGCAGGAAAAGTGTGCCACGAACGGCCGGGTCGCCACGGTACTGATTCCACTGTGGTACCAATACCGACAGGCTGCTGTCACGCAGTAGGTCGTTAACAGAAAAGTCTGCGGCAATAAAACCCAGTAATTCATTGTTCCTGTTCACCGCCTGTAGTGCGGTAATGCACTCTCTTCCATCGTAGTCGCTACGATAAACTGATGACAGCATGATTCCCATATAAGGCAAATGCTTGCTTAGAAATGGGCGCTTATTCAAGTCCTTACCCATCCATGATTCATCAACTCTGTCCGGCAGAATCATGCAGCTGATTACATTCCCATCGACGTTCCAGGCATACAGCAAACTGCAATCCGGAATAGCGCCAATCTCGTGCTGTAGTAGCTGATCAATTGCCTGCTGATCCGGCCAGATTTTACTGCACATCTCAGCCACTTCAGCGAGAGGCTTTTTAATACGCTTTGCCAGCTCTTCTTTTTTAGCCAGTGTGCGAGTGTTTACTGTATTTTGGTTAGGCATTGGGCCTCACAGGAAGTAACTTTTTCATCTATGCTTTATACCGTTATTTTATGACAACAGTATTACATTGTAGGAGCGCTGTCTCGGCGCATACGACTAAGAATCTTCTATAAAAATCGCGTCGAGACGATGCTTCTACATAAATCAATCTGAACTCAGGTATTCTACACGTATGCGCGTAATATCCGGTTCGATCTCAGCCAGCCTGGCAATTGCGACCAGCGCCTGATTCATTGATTTTTCAATTACACGGTGTGTCAGTATAACAATCGGCACACTGGCACCCTGCTTGTGCGGTGCTTTCTGTATTATGGCCTCAATGCTAATACCATTTTCGCCCAGTATTTTAGTGACCTTTGCCAGCACATTAGGCTGATCCTGGGCCTGTAAGCGAAGGAACCAGGCGCTGCTCACCTCTTCAATAGGCAATATTGCCGTATCATCCAGCGCATCAGCCTGAAAGGCCAGGTGAGGAACACGGTTTTCAGGGTCAGTAGTCAGCGCACGCACTACGTCAACCAGATCGGCAACGACAGCGGATGCCGTCGGGTCAGCCCCGGCTCCGGCACCATAATACAGCGTTGGCCCAACCGCATCACCATTCACCAGTATCGCATTCATGACCCCATCAACATTCGCGATCAGGCGCTTTTCAGGAATCAGCGTAGGGTGAACACGAAGTTCGACGCCATTATCTGTACGCTTTGCTATACCCAGATGTTTGAGTCGAAAGCCCAGATCAGCTGCATCGGTGACATCCTGCGTCGTTAACGTGCGCATACCTTCGGTATAGACCTTGTCAAATTGCAGCGGGATACCAAATGCAATAGAAGCCAAAATCGTAAGTTTGTGCGCTGCATCGATACCTTCCACATCAAAGGTGGGGTCAGCTTCTGCATAACCCAGCTCCTGGGCTTCCAGCAGTGCATCATCGAAGCTGCGGCCCTTGTCACGCATCTCGGTAAGAATGAAATTGCTGGTGCCGTTGATGATGCCTGCCAGCCATTGCACACGATTACCTGCCAAACCTTCTCGTACTGCCTTGATAATTGGTATGCCGCCTGCCACGGCTGCCTCAAAGGCGACGGTGACACCCATCTTCTGCGCGGCAGCAAAAACTTCATTTCCATGCACTGCAATCAATGCTTTATTGGCCGTCACCACATGTTTGCCATTGGCGATAGCTTTTTGCACCAGTTCCAGCGATAGCGTATCACCGCCAATCAGTTCCACCACGACATCGATATCCGGATGATTAACGATTTCAAATGGGTCTGTGGTCAGTTTGATCAAACTGGTATCACAAATACGCTGTTTATCCAGCGAGCGAACCGAGGCCATCGCGACCCGTATTTCACGTCCCGCACGCCGGGAAATCTCATCGGCATTGCGATTGAGAACATTTACCGTTCCACCACCGACTGTGCCCAGCCCTAATATGCCTATATTTACTGGTTTCATTGATTGTCTTCTACATTTCTATGTTTGTTTATCTGTGCTTACGCATCATTCCGCAGCATTTCGCGTATCCCACGAACGGCCTGTCGGGTACGCTGTTCATTCTCTATCAGGCTGAAACGGACATGGTCATCACCGTATTCACCAAAGCCAACACCCGGAGAAACGGCCACTTTCGCTTCCAGCAGAAGTTTTTTAGCAAACTCTAACGAACCCATCTCTTTATATTGATCCGGTATCTCAGCCCAGACAAACATGGTGGCCCTAGGCTTATCCACTGGCCAGCCAGCAGCAGTCAGTCCCTCACAAAGCACATCCCGGCGATGCTGGTACATATCACGGATTTTTTCCACTTCATCATCACACTGCTCCAGCGCAACAATCGCCGCTACCTGTATAGGTGTGAACATGCCGTAATCGAGATAGGATTTCATTCTTGCCAGAGCTGAGACCAGTTCTTTATTCCCAACCATAAAACCGACCCGCCATCCTGGCATATTATAACTCTTTGACAGGCTGAAGAATTCAACAGCAATATCTTTGGCACCCGGTACCTGAAGAATCGAGGGTGCCTCATAGCCATCAAAAACGATATCAGCATAGGCTACGTCATGCACTACCCATATGTTGTGCTCTTTGGCTATTGTCACAACGCGGGTGAGAAAATCAAGATCGACACATTGCGTAGTAGGATTTCCCGGAAAGTTGATCACCAGCATCTTGGGTTTTGGCCAGGAATTTTTGATCGCCTTTTCTATTTCAGCAAAAAAATCACCGCCTTTAACCAGTGGTACATGACGGATATCCGCGCCGGCGATGACAAACCCGTAAGGATGAATCGGATAACTGGGATTCGGCACCAGTACCGCGTCGCCCACCTCTACTGTAGCCAGTGCCAGGTGCGCAAGTCCTTCTTTGGATCCGATGGTGACGATGGCCTCGTTTTCCATATCCAGATCGACATCATATTTGCGCTTGTACCAGCCACAAATAGCCTTGCGTAAACGCGGGATACCTCGGGAAAGAGAGTAGCGATGAGTATCTGGCCGCTTCGCCGCTTCGCACAGCTTGTCGACAATAATCCGCGGTGTCGGCTGATCAGGATTTCCCATCCCGAAATCAATAATATCCTCACCCCGCTGCCTCGCCTCTGCTTTCAGCGCATTAACGATGTTAAAGACATAGGGGGGAAGTCTCTTGATGCGGGCAAATTGTTCCATTTCTATTCAACCAAAACGCCGGGCTATCTATTCCGACAAAACTAAGAACGATACTGGGCGATGCGTGGGGTGTCAAATGATATAAAGATATTGTAGGTGCGAATTCATTCGCACAAATTCGCACAAATAGATCGGGATATTAATTTTGTCCGAATGAATTCGGACCTACAATTGAGTTCTTCCTTAACGCGTATTTATCCTTTTTTCCCTCTCTGTAACCCGGTCCAATATTTCCAGTCTGCGCGATGAACTCGTTTCACCCCATTCAAGAATCTCCTGCAAGCTCCGAAAACAACCCATGCAGATATCGTCGTCGAGACAGTAGTTGTCTATACAGGGGGATGTTACCAGGGACTCGTTTCTTTGCTGCATCACTGGTTATCATTGATCCATCTCTGTATACGCCTCATTCCCTCCTGCAGGTTTTCAATGGCGTTGGCATAAGAGAATCGAATATACCTGTTGCTTTCATAGGAACCAAAATCAGCTCCTGGAGTAATAGCCACACCCGCCTGATGCAAAAGCGCGCTGCATAAGGCCATTGAATCATCACTGATTTCACTACAGTCTGCATAGATGTAAAAAGCACCTGTCGGTTTAGTTCTGACTTTAAACCCCGTCGCCTCAATCAGCGGCAGCAGAACATCTCTGCGTTTATGAAAAACATCACGGCGCCGGGTCAGTTCTTCTTTAGCCTCCTGCCCTAAGGCAGCCAGTGCGGCATATTGAGATAGGGTCGGTGCAGCGAGATACATATTCTGCGCCAGACGATTTGCTGCTTCGCTGAATTCGTCCGGAACCACCAGCCAGCCGACTCGCCAACCGGTCATACCGTAGTATTTTGAAAAGCTGTTGATAACAAACACCTGATCTCCAGTATTCAATGCACTGTTGGGCTTCTCACCGTAAACCAGCCCGTGATAAATCTCGTCAACGACCAGAGCCACCCCTTTCTCCTGTAGCAGATGATAGATATCAGACAGTTGTTCGTTTGAGATTATGGTACCGGTCGGGTTTGAAGGGCTGGCTATCAGAACCACTTTGGTATTCTTCTGCCAGTGTTTCTCGACCAGCTCAGCCGTCAGTTGATAATCTGTTGATTCGTCAACGGCGACAGATTGAACTTCTGCATTAAACAGGCTGGCAATGTGACGATTACAGGGATAACCTGGATCAGCCAGCATGATGCCGTCGCCGCTGTTTAACAGCATTGCCATCACCAGTTGCAGGGCGCCGGATGAACCGGGTGTGACCAGTATCCTGGCTGCATCCAGATTCGAACAAAGATCATACTGGTCTGCAATAGACTGCCTCAGTTCCGGTAAGCCGTTTGCAGCCGTATAGTGGGTTAATTTATCGTCCAGCGCCCGCTTCCCTGCTTCAATTACCGGTTCCGGTGATGGGAAATCCGGCTCACCGATTTCCATATGGATGATTGAGCGGCCCTGAGCTTCCAGTTCCCGCGCCTGTGCCAGGATTCTCATCACATGGAAGGGCTCTATCGCCTCGGCCCTTGCAGCCAACCTGATGGACATTCAACCGTACCTTTCAATCAGGTATTCAACGGTCAGCATTTGCCCGTTAAATGAGCCATCAGGGTCGCTTATCACGTTTGCTGCATCATTTTCATCACCAAGCTGATCAAGTACAAGGTCTGCGTCAATAAACGACTCATCGCGCGTATAGGCAGTCACTGTGATGATTGTCGGCAGGGCCGCGGCTCTGGCAGACAGGCAGCCATTCTCGGAATCCTCAAAAGCGATGCATTCATCTGCCTGCCAGCCCATTTCATCCAGCACAAGCTGGTAGATCTCGGCTGACGGCTTCTTGTTCTCGACGATATCCCCGGCGGCAATGATGTCGAACCAGCCCAGGGATTCATCACCCAGGTTACTGCTCAGTATATATTGTACATTCGAAGGCGCGGTTGTTGTCGCAATAGCCAAATGGATCCCCGCCTGGCGCGCTTCTTTGAATAGCCTCTCAACACCGTTGCGTAAAGGTATCAGGCCGGTTAGTAGCATATCCTTGAATATCTGCGTCTTGCTACTGTAGACCCTGGAGATTAGCGTATCTAATATCGTGTCAGCGGGGATATCAGGTTGATAATTATCAACAAAATATTTCATTCGCTCTTTGCCGCCACTAACGGTGAGTAGTTCGCCATAAATGACCTCAGTCCAGTGCCAGCCTATTCCTAACTGCTCGAATGCCCTGTTATAGGCAACACGATGGCCATTTAGCTCAGTATCGGCTAAAGTTCCATCCACATCAAAAATCAATGCTTTAAGTGACATATTAATTTAATTTTCCGTTTATCAGGAAATCCTTGTTGCAACGCACCATATAAATCTGTTATAGATGCGCGTCGTTAAAATTTCAACGGATTATGGCAGGAGACACTACATGCCGGCCAGCAAAAAAACTGACCAGAAAGATACCCTGATTCACGGGATCGAACCCTACGTTGCAAAAAAACGTGAGGAGTACATGAACCCTAAACAGCATGATCATTTTCGCGATATTCTGACCGCCTGGCGGCAGGAATTACTGGATGAAGTATCACGCACGGTGCTCTCAATGCAGGATGAAACTGAAAATCACCCTGACCCGAATGATCGTGCCAGCCAGGAAACAGACATCTCGCTGGAACTGCGCAGCCGTGATCGCGAGCGCAAACTGATCAAGAAGATTGATGAATCGCTGGATTTCATCGAAACCTCAGACTACGGTTACTGCGATTCCTGCGGTGTAGAGATCGGTATCCAGCGCCTGGAAGCACGACCCACGGCCACCATGTGTATTGACTGCAAAACACTGGATGAAATTCGCGAAAAACAGCGCGCTTGATCGCCAGATAGAAGTTCACGAACACCATGCCATTCAAACCAGTATAGTTTTATCATAATCCCCATTTTCAGACCATCCGGCCTGCTTTATTTCGCTACATTGCAAAACCTTCCTATACGCGAGAGCGCATAGAACTGCGTGATGGTGATAATTTTGGTTTCTCCCCTGGCGGCAACGTCATGTTAAAGTGGTGCGCAGAAACTGGCAAACAAATCCCGCAAAGTGCCGCTATCGCCGTATCTGTACCCTATTGGCTCGATATACGCATTCCTGAATTTTTAAGATCGATGTTGAAAGACGAAAGATCGAAGATAAATGATGAAGGATGAAAGAGAAAAATCTGTAAGAATCAGCATATAATCTGACAGAATTGGCCATTGAATTAGAACTCAACCGACATGGCAACGGATGGCTATTATCGGCCCATCTGGAGGAAATTATTCTTTTGACCAGTTTTCATTCCTACGCAACGGGAGATCGGGTTGCTTGTTAAGAAACCCATTCTGCTCAATGAGTGCAAACATGGTCTCATCTGAATCAGTCATAACGAAGACGGGACTTTGGTACATAGGACGTCGTATGAATTTAATGTGCCAGCCAAATGCCGTCATACGATGGTATGTAAATAGTTGTGCTTCGTTCAAATACCCCAGCGGGTCATCGGGTATCGGCTTTACCCCTTTTCGTTTTTCTTCCTGTTCCATCAGCCAGTATATCTCTATGATTCAATTGAGGTGTTGTTCTTAATAATAGAGGTCTGATTAATACACCCAATAAAAATAAATGTAAATGATATTTATCAAGGTAGTCTGAAATTCAGCAACGGATCCAGACTGTGTGAAAACTCTGAATCAGAATTATCGGTGGAGAATTCCAGCCAGTTTATCTTCAAATTAGCGTAAATTTTGGATGATCTATCTATTGTTGAAGTACAAAAAATTCGGTTAAATTCTAACAAAAGAATAAATAAATAAAAATACCATGCTTTCTCCTGATCTGGTTTTCAGGGAGAGCATCACGGAAGTATAATTACGATGATAGGGTGTGGTTGATTTTGCACTTACGGTAAAGTGAACTCCAATGCTACGAGCAATATGTAAAAATAACTGACCTTGCTATGATTGGATATTGGCAGTTCAGCGACGAAAGGCAGATATTTCCATACTGCCTGAAAGTCAGGGGGTTGGCCTTTAAAAAAAATTAATTCAGTGCGAGTATTCAGAATACAGCAGTTCCAGGGTTTTCTGGTCGTACATGGAATCACGGCCAAGAACCTTCACCATTGTATCGTATGTTGCCTGATGTTCTTTATCCATAAAAACTGACTTTTGAGCATCATCTTCTTGTTCCAGCCATTTCACAGTCAGAAAGGAATAAATTGATGTTTTCATTCTCAGCGCTCCCAGCAATTTTATATATAAAATAAAGCTAAAGATTTCTATTCCGGCACTACGAATAGAACCTTACCAATCATTCGTTACAATTGTGTGAAAGGGCTATAAAGATTTCTCCATGCTACGAATTGGTCTAGATTTTGTCTGTGTCAATTATCATTCAGGCAATAAAAAACCCACCGAAGCGGGTTTAGTAGAAGCTATGAGATTTCTTTCTACAATATAAATTACTCTGTATTTGAAATTCAGACTGCCTTCAATTTTGATGGTTTTGGTGTATTTAGATAAACATAAATGACCATTATGCTCGCTATTATTGCGCTTATACCCAGATCATTCAGCCTATTACGCGATACAGCAATAACAACGAGTAGTAAAATCAATAAAAGTGTATTTCGTCGTAACGGCCAACGTTCACTGCTGGTCTGGGCCTGTTGTGCGATAAGCAACACCGGTAACAGGTATAGTGTAATGCTCACTCCAAAGAGCAGTGTAATATCAGGGATGGTCAGATTGCCTACGATATTTTGTCTTAGTGCCGAGGCGAATAGCGCTAAACCGATAAATATGAACAAATGACCATAAATAATAAGATGAGCTGCGCCCAGCTCCCGATTTATGACAACACGCTCAAGCACTTCAAAATAGTGCCACCAGACTGCAGCAAGACTGATAAAGCCAAGCAAGGCAATCGTTAATACACTCACTGTCATATCTTGAGGGTTAAGTGCACTGGTTAAACTTGCAACAGATTCACCGAGCAGGATGAGAATTAATAAACCAAATCGTTCTGGCAAGTGGTGTTTGTGAACGCTGGTTATTTTAAGCAGTGGCCGGCAACGAAATGTGGTCATAAAATCAACCAGTAAGCCTGCAGCCCAGAAGGCGTACATCCATGCCGTCGGTAAAAATGCAGAGATCAGCCACAGTGATGCGCCGACACTAAACCCGGCGGCAAGACAGGAAGTGACCGGACGCATTTCTTTATTTGAGAAATAGACACGTAAATACATCACCACCAGCAGAGCACGTATGGCAGCATAACTGAGGGCGAACATCTTGCCTTCACCATAAAAGGCATCCTTGATATAAACTGACATCAGGGTCACCAGAAACATTTGTCCAAGGGTCAGCAGACGGTCTGCCACACCGTCATCATAGAACCGTGTTGCATACAGTGCGTGGCCCGTCCATGCCCACCACACCGGAACAAACAGGGCAATAAACACTATAAATTCTGTCAGCCCCAAATGACCATCATGCCCATAAGTCACCAGGTGCGCCAGCTTTGCGATAACCACCACATAAATAAGATCGTAAAATAGCTCCAGCCAACTGACCTTGTGTTTATCCATGGCGGATTGCAATATCTTTTTCATTTATGAGTGTTTCTACAAACCTTGTTTGCCAGATGCTCCTCGCCTGGAATAAATCCGGGGTCGGATCATAATCAGATAAAATTTATTATTTGCTTTTGAACCCGGCGGCAACATGGCTGCCATCACAAAAAGGCTTGTTCTCAGAAGCACCACATCGGCATAACGCTACTTCTGTTCCCTGCCAGGCAACCCGACCAGTACCGCTTTTGATTGTAATGTTACCGGATAACAACAGCGGGCCATCTTCCAGTGGGGTGATTTTTAATTTCCCGCCTTTCTTTGTGAGGCCGTCACCCTTCTCACCAACCGCACCGTAATCCCTGAAGCCAATTGCCTCGTGGCTGTTATCACAGAACGGTTTATTTTTTGAGTGCCCGCAGCGGCACAACGCAACTCTGAACGCAACCCCTTTCATGTCATCGGCTGAGCCTTCAATATCAAGTTCACCTCGAACAAAATAAGGGCCGTTATAGCTGACAACTACACTATTTTCCTGATCCGGACTCTCTTTAACCGTTTTCTCGTTGCTTTCATAGGTCAATGCACCACTTGGGCATCGTTCCACGACATCAATCACATCTTCTAAAGTAACAAGATCAGGTTGACACCAGGGCTGACGCCCAGTAACGAACAACTCACCTTTTGCTTGTCCACATTCCGCGACATGAATACAGAGGCGTCCATCCCATTCGACATTAATTTTTGTTCCGGGAAAGGTATATTTTTCATTTTCACTCATGTTCTACTTCTCCTTATTCAAGGTATTTATTTATAACATCTCCAGTATATGCTCCTGAAGTAAATCACTATGGTAAATCAAACATCAGTGCAACACTGTTCCTGGTAGCAGTAAACTCAACAATATCAACTTCTTTTAGCGTAATACCATCACCTTCACTCAATTGATCACCATTCACGCTGATGACACCAGAAACAATATGCACATATACCGTTCGCCCTGATCCAGGTGAATGTGAAGTGGATCGATCCGCTTTCAAATGCATCTGATAGAGACAGGCATCCTGATGGATCAGGAAGGAGCCATCACGGGCATCGGGAGAAGCTATCAGTTGCAGGCCTTCCCGGGTTTCAAACTGTTTTTGCTGGTAGCCAGGTTCGATACCCAGCACATTGGGCTGAATCCAGATTTGTAAAAACTCCAGTGGTTCGGTGCTTGAGGGATTATATTCACTGTGGGTAACACCTGTCCCTGCACTCATGAGCTGGAATTGACCCGCGTGTAATCTTACAATATGACCCATGCTGTCCTTATGTTCAATGGTTCCTTTTTTAACGTAACTGATAATCTCCATATCCTCGTGTGTGTGTGTCGCAAAACCCTTACCGGGCGTAACCCTGTCATCATTGATTACGCGTAATACTGAGATCCCCATGTGTTTGGGATCGTAATAATTCGCAAATGAGAATGTGTGACGAGTCTTTAACCAGCCGTGGTCAGCCGATCCACGCTCAACGTTGTGTCGAATATCAATCATGGTAGTCCTCCAGGTTGTATTGTTTAAGGGCACCTCTATTCATGAATTAATAGAGGTGCCCTTAAACTATGATCCAGCATATCTCTTCATTAAGAGTAAATAAATATGCTATAAAGATACTATTTGTTTCTTATTAGTTGACAATATGGATCGATTAAACAATATGACCCTCTTTGTAGAGGTGGTGAACGAGGGCAGTTTCACGGCTGCAGCAGAGAAAGCAAGCCTGTCTCGCGCGCAGGTCAGTAAATCGATCATGCAGCTGGAAGAACATCTCGGTACACGTTTACTTAACCGGACTACCCGTCGGATCAGCCTGACAGAAATTGGACACATATACTATGAACGCTGCATAGCTATTTTGCACGACATAGAAGAGATTGAAGAGCTTGCAGGGGAACAGACAAGTAAACCGCAAGGTACACTGACCTTAAATGCACCAACCTCATTTGGCGTCCTGTATTTAAGCGAGGTGATTCCACGCTATATTAAACAGCACCCTGAAGTGCAGGTATCACTGAAACTCTCGGATCGCTTTATTGATGTAGTTGCAGAAGGCTTTGATCTCGGCATCAGAATTGCAGAACTCGAAGACACGAGTCTTATCGCGCGTAAAATTGCACCCTGCAAACGTGTATTTTGTGCCTCCCCCGAATATCTAAAACAAAAGAGTATTCCCAAAGTTCCAAAAGATCTGGCAAATCATGATTGCCTGATTTACTCGAATGAGCTGAAACCCGATAACTGGAAACTGCATGGACCAGAGGGTATTAATTCCATCAAGGTCAATGGTCCTGTGTGTGCGGATAACGGTGATATTCTGAAAGCTGCCGCTGTTTCAGGGCTTGGTATTACATTACTTCCCACATTCATTGTGGGCCCTGACATTTGTGCAGGACGACTGCAACAAGTTCTGCCAGACTATTGTCCCCCTGAAATATCTATCTATACCATTTTTCCTTCACATCGTTATCTGCCGGCAAAAGTAAGGACTTTTGTTGATTTTCTTTCGGATTACTTTGGTGATAACCCGAACTGGGATCAGTTTAGTAAAAAAAATTCTGCTGATTAGCGACCATATTACAGGCGGGTGTAGAATTTTATTTTCAAAATAGGCGTTTTCTACAGCCTCGTCAGGCTTTGTTGCG
>VAOU01005776.1_pt1 | contig 25787 bp, 23 predicted proteins | sample 3393871 | NCBI WGS metagenome assembly VAOU01 (sample SAMN08290440, study PRJNA428436) | hydrothermal vent metagenome | isolation source: Deep-sea hydrothermal vent chimney | place: Atlantic Ocean: South-mid Altantic Ridge | depth 1820 m m
CTAGAAAACTTCAGCATCACTGCCGCGGGGCTCGACTGCCCCTAAAGCCTACTGAGTTGCTCTAACCCATCAGCCCTTGGGGGTCCACGTCGGCCTTGACCTGTCCATAGAGCTTCAGCTCCTCCAGCGCCGCGCGCAGCAGCGCATTAGTTCCTAAAACGTCTTTGGTCTTGAGCACCAACTGCCAGCGATAGGCACCCCGCCGGCGATAGGGTAGCGAGGGATAGGGACCCAGGAGAGTTAAGTAGGCCTGCTGGGTCTCTGGAGCCAATGCCTGGGCCAAGGCTTGAATCTGTTCTTTGGCCCGCTCCTCCTGACGCTCTTCCAGCGTCAGCTTGATCAGATGCGCAAAGGGCGGATAGCCCAGCGAGCGGCGAAAGAGCAACTCTTCCTCGTAAAAACTGCGATAGTCACCTAGAACTGCCTGCTGGATCGCATAATGCTCCGGATGGTGCGTCTGCACGATTACCTCGCCCGGTCGCTCGCCCCGCCCCGCTCGGCCCACAGCTTGCGAGATGAGCTGAAAAGTTTGCTCGCCGGCGCGAAAGTCGGGTAGGTCTAGCACCGTGTCGGCCGAGAGCACCCCCACCAAAGTCACATTGGGAAAGTCAAGCCCCAGCCCAATCATCTGCGTGCCGAGCAGCAGGTCAATCTGCCGCCGGCGAAACGCCTCCAGAATCTGCCCATGCTCTCCCCGTCGCAGCGCATCGGAGTCCATGCGCCGCAGCCTGGCCCCAGGGAAGGCCCGGCGGATCACCTGCTCCGCCTGCTCGGTGCCGATCCCCAGATAACTGAGCTCGGCCGAGCCGCACTGCCGACAGTGGCCCACGCTCCGCCGATAGCCGCAGTAATGACAGCGGAGCTGTTGCTCACGATAGTGATAAATCAGCGCCACCCCGCAGCGGGGACACTGCTGGGTCTGGCGACAGCGCTTGCAGTAGACCGCCCGCGCGAAGCCGCGACGGTTGAGCAGCAAGATCATCTGCTCTTGACGTTGCAGCCTGGCGGCGATCGCCCGGGCCAACGGCGGGCTGAGCAGGTTTTTCTCGGTGGCCATGTCAACTATCTGAACCCTTGGGGGTGCCTGACCCACCACCCGCTCGCTCAGGCGCAGCAACTTCAAGCTTCCCCGTCGGACCTGAAAGTAGCTCTCGATGGAGGGGGTGGCCGAGCCCAGCAGCAGGACCGCTCCGGCCAGCTCGGCGCGCCGCGAGGCCACCTGGCGCACATGGTAGCGCGGAGCGGGATCGTCTTGCTTATAGGTGGCCTCGTGCTCCTCATCCACGATGATCAGACCCAAATGGGCCAGCGGGGCGAAGATCGCCGCCCGCACCCCCAGGGCGACCCGCGCCTCGCCGCAGCGCAGCCTGTCCCACTCACCGGCCCGCTGCGCCGGGGTCAACCCGGAGTGATAGAGCGCCGCGCTCTCCCCCAAGCGCGCGCGAAAGCGGGCGATCAGTTGGGGGGTGAGCGAGATCTCCGGCACCACGATGATCGCGCTGCGCCCCAGCGCCAAGGCCCGCTCGGCGGCGCCCAGATAGACCTCCGTCTTGCCGCTGGCGTTGACCCCATGGAGCAGGAAGCGACCCTTGCCGCGCCGCAGTGCCTTGTCGAGCATGGCCAATGCGGCCCCTTGCTCGGCGCTGAGGCTGATCTGCCGGCCAGGCTCGTGATAGGCCTGCGGCGGGCGCGCGGGGGCGGAGCGTCGTTCGATCAGCAGCAGGCCGCGCTGGGCCAGCGCGCGAATCGGCGCCTCGGAGCAGCCGATCCGTCGGCGCAGCTCGCTCAGCTTCGGAGCCTTGCCCCAACTGAGCAGCGCCTCCAGCACGGCCGCCTGTTGCGGGGCCTTTTTGCCCAAGCCTTCCAGCGCCCCTACCACCGCGGCCAAATCGCCGGCCAGTCTGAGATAGGCAACTTGACGCCCTGCTCGCCTATGCCTGACGCCGGCCGGCACCAGGCTGGCCAGGACCAGTCCCAAAGGACAGAGGTAATAAGCGGCGATCCAGCGGGCCAGCTCCAAGTCGCGCTCGGCCCACAAAGGCCGCTCATCCAGAATCTTTTCCAGCTCGCGCAGCCGGCCGGGGAAGTCACTCCGGCCTTTGAGGCCCACGATCACCCCTTCGAGCCTATCATCGCCAAAGCGGACGCGCACGCGGGAGCCGATCAGCTCCCGGCTGCCCCAGTGCTCTGGCACGAGATAGTCGAAGAGGCGATCTATATGACGGGGTACGGCCACTTGCGCAACCTGCTGACGCATGGTTAAAAGCCTACCAAATCCTGCCACCGGGGACCAAGCTGCCCCCGGCTGCTCCGTTTGCGGGTGCTGGCCGGTTGGTTTATGCTGGCCGGCATGATGGGCCATGCGAAAAACTCTATCGTAGCGATCTCCGGTTTCTTGCTCCTATTCCTGCTCGCCTTCAGCGCCTGGCCAGCCCAGGCGGCGCAGTCAACGGGCGATCCCACCTATCTAATCGGCCTGCGGGCGGCCGGCTCAGCCCCCACGGCTCAGAGCCTCTCCGGGGTCAAGCGGGCTGTCGTGCGCGAACTGTTGCGTGAAGGCGGTCAGATCAAGGTGGTCTACTCCCGGCTGGCTCTGATCGCCGCCCGGCTGAGCCCGGAGGCGGCGCGGCGCTTGGCCCAGGACCCCCGGGTGCGCTATCTGGTCCCCGACGGTCCTATCGCCGCTCCGGAGCGATTTTCTCTCCAGCCCATCGCCGGCAGCCCGGTGGAGTTCTATCCCTGGGGGGTCGAGCGCGTCCACGCTCCGGAGGTGCAGCGGGCCCAGCCGGTGGTCCAACAGGCCGGCCAGGCGGGCTGGGTCGTGCTACTCATGCTGCTGATAACCGGAGGGGGCTGGTTGTTGACGCGCAGGCGAAGATATTTTGATCGTGCCTGGTTGGGGCTGGGGCTGATCGTCATGCTGCTGGCGCTGCCCGGCTGCTCCTGGGTGGCCCTCTGGCCTCACCCGGCGGGCATCAGCGGGCAGGGGGTCAACGTGGCCTTGCTCGATACCGGCATAGACACTAGCCATCCTGATCTCAGCGCTAATTATCAGGGGGGCTATGACTTCGTCAACAATGATCCCGATCCGCAGGATGACAACGGCCACGGCACCGCAGTCGCCGGGGTGCTGGCCGCGGCGGAGAATGGGGTCGGGATTATCGGCGTCGCTCCCCGCGCCCGCCTCTGGGAGCTGAAGATATTGGATGCCAATGAGGAGGGTTCGATCAGCGATCTGCTGCGCGGCCTGGACTGGGCGATAGCCCATCATGTCCAGATCGTCAACATGAGCCTGGGCACGCCCGATGACAATCCGGCCCTGCGTGAGGGCATCGAGGCCACGGCCCGTGCCGGCATCCTGATGATCGCCGCCGCGGGCAACAAAGGGGAGAGCGTCTTCTTCCCCGCGGCCTATCCTCAGGTGATCGCCGTGGCAGCCAGCGACCGGGCTAATCATATCGCCTGGTTCAGCAATCAAGGGCCGGAGGTGGAGCTGACCGCACCGGGGACCAAGATCATCTCTACCGCGCTACATGGCAAATATGGCGTGGTCAATGGCACCTCGTTCGCTGCGCCCCATGTGGCCGGGGTGGCGGCGCTGCTCTTTTCCGCCGGCCTGAGCGACCCTCAAGCAGTGCGGCGCTTGCTGGATAGTAGCGCCGACGACCTGGGCCTGGCCCGGCAAGCTCAAGGTTATGGCCTGGTGGATGCCGAGCGGGCTTACCGACTGCTACTGCTGAGGAATCAGGCGCGCAGGCCCTGAGTTGCTCCGGGGACGGAGCGGACCGTCACCGTATCATAGTCACTAATATAGTCGAAGAGAAGGTCCTCTTCGCCCAGCGGGAGCAGGCTGCTGGGGACGTTAACCCAACCGGCGGGATCAAGCTCCATCACAGTCTTGAACTCCGCCACGGTGAGTGCGGCGGGGATGAGCGCGATGCCGAAGCCACTGCCGAACTGCAGATAAGCCCATTTCATGGCCGATGCCCCCTTGATCGCGAGCTTTTTGGTGCTGCAAGTCGCGAGTAACCTATCTACGCCCGACTACGCACCGGGGTTTCGGCCCTGCCTGGCTCGGCCGCGTTCTATTTTGTGAGCTTGCGCTCTTGACGATCGACGAATTCGATGATAGCTTGTACCACCAGATAGTTGATCGAGCGGTCGCGCTGCTTGGCCACCTGATGCAGCCGTTCTAAGGGTTGGCGCTTGCGCTTATCCTGGGGGACGTAAATGCTGAGCTTGGTGAAATCATTCGACATCTTTCGGGGCATCTTCTCACTCCTCTTTAGTTATAGACTGCGATCGTTTATACGACTCAGGCGCGCTAACTTACATGCCGCTCTGACGGCGGTCCGTCAAGCCAAGCTGATTCTACTCGAGAGCACCTACTGTTGTCAAGGAAGCTGTCCACCGGCTAATATCAAGTTGCAGTGAGATGGGCCGAGAGTTAAAATTTAACGATGGTTTTTACCTTGAGCGATCCGGGAGATCAAGAGAGGGAAAACGGGGGGGTATCCTTCCGACGCGAGCGCAGCCAGATGGTGGCGGCCTTGCGTCGCCAGGGGATCAGCGATGAGCGGGTCCTGGCAGTGATGGGACGCCTGCCGCGCCAGCGCTTTGTGGCCGAACCCTACCGACAACTGGCCTATGGGGATCATCCACTGCCGATCGAGGCGGGGCAGACGATCTCGCAGCCCTACATCGTGGCCCTGATGACCGAGGCGCTCTCCCCCCAGCCGCAGGACCGCATCTTGGAGATCGGGACCGGCTCCGGCTATCAGACGGCCATTTTGGCCGAGCTCGCCGGCGAGGTTTACAGCGTGGAGCGCGAGCCGCAGTTGACCGCTGCGGCCAAGCGGCATCTGCGAGAGCTGCGCTACGATAATGTACATTTTCATCTGGGAGACGGTACTCTAGGCTGGCGTCGTTTCGCCCCCTACGATGGGATCATCGCCACCGGCTCGCTGCCCTACCCCGGTCGGTCGCTGTGCGGGCAACTGCACGACCCCGGTCGAATGGTGCTGCCGCTGGGGAATCACCAACTGCAACGCCTGACGCTGCTGCAATTGCGGGCGGACTGCTGGAGCACTGAGAGGATTTGCTATTGTAGTTTTCTGCCTCTAATCGGAGAGGAGGGATGGCCTGAGAAAGAACCGGAGAATCGCGCGTAAACCCGGCGACCCTCTGAGGGTCGCTCCCAAGAGCGGGACAGTTCAGTTAACCTAACTTAGCGAAACAGCCAAGGAGGAGACGCATGAAACGCAGGATAGTCTTGATCGGTCTCTCTGTTTTAGCCCTTGCCCTGGGGGGGCTCTTGACCGGCTGCGGCTCGCAGGCCAAGCCGCCGACGGCCTCCATCAGCAGCCCGCAGAACAACCAGAGCTTCGAGATTGGCCAAACGGTGGCCTTCAAGGGCACGGCCGAAGACTCTAGCGGCAAAGCGATCAGCGGTGCCAAGTACAGCTGGAACTTTGGGGATGGCTCCCAGGGCAACCAGGCCGATGTCAATCACTCGTACAAGAAGTCGGGTAGCTACACGGTCGTGCTGACGGTGCGCGGCCCCAAGGAGTCGGCCGGCTCAACGGTCAAGAGCGAGCAAACGGCTCAAATCACCGTCAAGATCAAGAGTAGCCCGCCGAGCGCCAGCGCCAAGGCGACCCCCACCAGTGGAGAAGCGCCGCTGGCGGTGCAGTTTGACGGCTCGGCCTCCCAAGTTCCCAATGGCACAATCAGCAAATATGAATGGGCCTTCGGCGATGGTGCCAAGGGCAGTGGTGCCAAGGCCAGCCACGACTACGCCAAGCCCGGCGACTACACGGCCACGCTGACCGTCACCGATAATAACGGGGCTACCGCCCAGGCGACGGTCAAAGTCGAGGTCAAGCAGGCGGCCGTGAGCCTGAAGCCTCAAGCGCGGGGCAAGACCTGGGAGATCCAGTTGATGACTACCGCTGACGGCGACAACGATTTTGATCCGGGCGTGGTGAAGGTGCAACCGGGCGACACCCTGCGCTTCGTGCTGAAGAGCGGCGTGCATACGGCCACGGCCTACTGTCCCAAGAACAGCAAGAAACTGGGCATCCCGGCCGCAGCAGCCGATACTTCGCTCTGCTTCAACTCCGGCATGTTGGTCAAGCCGGGCCAGAGCTTCGAGGTCAAGATTCCCGCCGATGCTCCCCAGGGCACCTATGCGTACTTCTGCGTGCCCCATGAGGCGTTGGGCATGGTGGGCCTGATCATCGTCGGTCAGCCCAGCAAGCTGAGCCAGGAGTTTCTGGGCAGCTTGCCCGGCCAAGCCAAGGCCGAGCTCCAAAACGACCTCAAGGGAAACCCGGCGCAGGGGGGTTAGGCCAACGGAGTAGGTTGACCCTTAAGCGCTAAAAGAAGAGTCCCCGCCTTGGTGGAGAGCGGGGACTCTTTAACCACCCACTTGCGGTGGTGAGAGGAAATTCTAGAGTAGAGGGACAGTTGAGATTATAGCAAATACCCAGGCAGTTGTCTGTAATGCAGGGCACATTGGCGGTGCGAAGGCTGCGCCCAGAGGGAAGTTCGGACCTGGGCGCAGCCTTCTTTCTTCAGGAATAGTCGCGGCAGCGCGTCTCGTCAAGCTGAGGGGCGACCGTTGACCAGGATATCAAGCTGTTTCTTGGCCAACTTGAGCAGGTCGTCCAGGGAGAGGTTCCCGCGGACGAAGGAGATGCGCTGGTCCTTAACAAAAGCGATCAAGCGCTCGTCGGTCTCTTGCAAGGTGGCGAAGGTCGCGTTATCGGCGCCCTTATTGTCCCGACCGCCGACGCCCAACTGTTCTTTGATCTTGGCCAGTTGTGGATCGTTGGCCTTGGGGACGACGGGGCTGGTGAAGAGGTCCTGGAGCAACTTATCGCTGAAGAAGGCCGAAGCCGTCTGCACATCGGCGAACTCTAGCAGTGCATCGGTGACCTGAGAGACCTGGCCCCGTTGCTCGCCCGGCTTCTGATAGACCGCCGCGGCGCTGATCGCCCCGTTGGGCTCTTTGGCCAGATCGCCGGTCGTCTGCAAGCTCCAGCCGCTCCCCAAGATGGAGACGATCTCATCCTGAGTCAACAGCAGCTTTTGCAAGGTCTCGCGCTGGGCCGTTTGCTTGTCGGACTGGGCCAAGCCGCCAAAGGCTAAGACGAGGACCAGTGCCAACGCTAGGACAGTTCTCTTGAGCATAAGACACCTCCTTTCCGCATCATAGCCACTTCTGTGCTGCTGAGCAACTCTTACTGGTGGCCTTATTGCTTTACAGTTGACCGCGGGGAAAGTTTCGTATTTTCCCCCCCGGCCCGCCGCTCAGCTTAATTTGTCAGCGGTGAAAGTTTGCCCTATAATCATCGTTAAAGTCAAAGGGAGGTGACAGAGGTGAATCATCAACGATGGGGTAAGCGCCTGCTGTTATTGTTCTTCGTGCTGGGATTGCTGGGGCTGGTGGGACCGACCGCCCTCTGGGCCCAATCTGCCGCCGGCCTGCCGGAGTTGCATCCGATCAGCCTGGTCTTCACTCCCGCTTCGCCGGTCGATCCGACTACGACTACTCTAGTAGTCGCTACCGCTCAAGTGGTCAACACCGGCAACGCCGGTGCCGGTCCCTTCCGAGTAAAATTCTCCTTCTGCCGGCAGAGCCAGGTGAGCTTTTGCACCGACAACAATTACAGTGATTTCGGCACCCCCAGCAGCGTGTCGGGCCTGGGGGTCGGTGGTCAGGCCGGCGTCTCCGGGGTGCTCAATCTTGCTACCCAGGGATTGGGATTCGGCCTGTTGCGCATCCGGGTACAGGTGGACCCTGATGATCAGGTCGCCGAGCTGGACGAGAACAATAACGAGCTAACCGCGCTGTTGACCATCGGTTCCGGAACGGCCTCGAGCGGCCTCAGCGCTCTGGCCGTGGACAATCGCCGCGTTCTGCCCGCCCCCAACGCCGTCTATGTCGGTACGGCCGGTGGCACCGTCTCCGCCTTTGCGCTGGACTCCTGCAGCGAGCAGGGTTGCACGGACCTGATCTGGCAGTTCAACGAGCCTCAAGGGGCCATTCGGGCGATAGTGATTGATAATAACCGTGGGAATGCCTCCAGCCATGATATCTATCTCGCCTCTGAGGACGGGACGATCTATGCGCTCAGCGCCGATCCGGCCCCGCGCAGCAACCCACCACAGCCGACGGTGCGCTGGCGCTTCACCCCCAGCTCCCGCTCGCCGGTGCCCTTTCTCTCCTTGGCCCTCTCGCGCGGGCCGGTAGGCAGCGATCCCTTGCTGATCTACGCCGGCTCTCAGGACGGCCTGATCTATGCCCTGCGCCCCGATGGCAGCACCCGCTGGACCTTCAGCAATAAGCGGTTGAGCACCAGCCAGGACCGGGCGATCAACGCCTTGGCCACCGACCGGAACCTGCAGCAGCTCTATGCCGGCACCGCCGACGGGCTGATCTACGCCATCAAGCCCGATAGCGATAGCTTCGGCCAGATCCAGGCCAGTTGGAACTCCTTCGATCAGAACAGTCAGGTGCTCTTTGGCGCGATCAACCTGCTGGCCATAGACGACTTCACCTCCAAGACCTTCGTCTATGCCGGCTCGGACGATCAAAGCGTTTATAGCCTGTTTGCCGGCAGCGGTCAGCTCAACTGGCAGTTTGACACCGAGGGCAACACGCCGCGCGATCAGACGGGCGGGGCGGTCAAGGCCCTGGGGGTCGATCTAAAAACGACCGGCGGGCTTTACCTGGGCACGGCCAATAATCTCGTCTATGGCTTGCCCTTCAAAGATAACAGCAGCACTCCAGTCTCGGCCCGCACGCCGCCCATCGCGCAGCTCTGTTTGAGTGCCAAGGGACCGATCAAGGCCATTACCGTGGACCCCAGCCCGCCGGCCAAGTTCGGTGCCATCGCCTTGGTCGCCTCGCAGGACGGCAATCTTTACGTGTTACAGACCGAAGTGAGTGGCCAGACTCTGGTGGGTTGCACTCAGAGGACGACGCTCTCCAGCACCAGCCGGCAGAATCTCAACTCCTCACCCATATCTTTAGGGAGGTCCTTGGCCGCCGCGCCGGTGATCGTGACCCTGACCGACACACAGTTGCGGGCGATCCTCTTCGGGGCCAATAGTGCGGTCCGAGTCGAAGTCCGCTACGAGAGCCAGCCGTAAAAATACTTTGAGGAGGGGCATCATGCCAGCCGCTAGGGGAAGGGGGACGACGACCCGCAGGATCATCGTGGCGCTGGGCTTGGGAGGCATGTTCTTGCTCTCACTGCTCATCGTCAATTGGACTTACCGCGTCTATAGTCAAAGCGAAAAACCTGAGCTTCACCCGGTAGCCCTCTTCCTGCTGCCGGCCTCACCGGTCGAGCGGGGCCAGCAGGTCAAAGTTAGCGCTAAAATTATTAACACCGGGGCAATCGGAGCCGATGCCTTCAAAGTCAGTTTCTTCTATCGCCCGCTCCAGGGGGAGAGCCGCAACTGGACCGGCTTTGCCGCTCAGCTCTTGCCTGGCCTGGCGCCGAGTGATCAGCCTACCGAGCTGACGGTGACGCTCGACACCGCCGCTCCGCAGCTCGGTCCGGGCGGCTTTCAGATTAGGGTCTTGGTAGATGCCGAGGGCCAAATCCCCGAACAAGATGAGACCAACAACGAGCTGATCACCGGCTTGACCATCGTGCCCTCGCGGCTGGGCCAGCCTGATCTGCACCCGGCCACCCTGACTCTCACTCCGCCCTCACCGGTGACCGGAGAGCAGACGATCGCCCTGGCCTCCAAGATCGTCAACAGCGGGACGCGCGACGCGACCGCTTTCTCAGTCAGCTTTGGTTTTTGCCGCTTGAGTCCCAGCCGCAGTGTTTGCAGTTCGGACGAATTTCAGCCTATTCCGGCCGACCCGCGCACCAGCGCTTTCAGCGCCCTGGTGCAGGGCGGCAGCCTCACTGCCAGTGCCGAGCTGTCCATCAAAGACCTGGGGCTGACCCCCGGCACCTACCAGATACGGGTGCTGGTGGACCCGCCGACCGCAGATCGGCCCCAAGGGCAGGTCAACGAGCAGGATGAGTCCAACAACGACTTGATCACGGGTCTGGACGTGCAGGGAGCGGAGCTGCATCCCATCGGTCTGCGCCTGGACAAGCCTTTCGTGCGCTTGGGCGACCAGGTCAATCTGTTGGTCAAGGTGGAGAATTCGGGCAACGCGACCGCCCGCGACTTCGAGACGGTCTTTTATATCAATGGCAAGGAGTTTGCCCGCACCAGCGCCACCCTGGCCGGAGGGAGCAGCGCCGAGCTGAGCGGGCGGCTCAACACCGGCGACCCCACGCTGGGCTTGACCAGCGACCTGGCCAATAAGATCCAGATAGTCGTAGATCCGAATCAGCGCATCTCGGAGCTGGACGAGACCAATAATACGCTGGAGACGGGGCTGACCCTCCAAGCCGCCCTGCCGCGGCTGGCCGAGCTGCACCCGATTGCCATCCGGCTCAACCGGCCCTCGCCGCTGGAGCGGGGGCGGGACCGCAGCGTGACCATCAGTGCGGTCATCGAGAACTCTGGCTCGCAGGCTGCCAAGGCCTTTGACGTTGAGCTGGCCTATCGCCCGTCGGTGGGAGTGCGCTGGATTCCGTTGCAGCCCCAGTTCTGCTCCGTCTGCCGCGGGCTCTCTTTGGCCCCGGGGACCACGGTGACGGTGCAAGGCAGTTTGGCGCTGGAGGAGCTGGGCTTGGCGCCGGGCATCTATGATATTCGTGTGCTGGTGGACCCGCAGAATCAGGTCCCGGAGCTCGATGAGACCAATAACCAGATGAGCACCACGCTCACCCTGCTCTCGCCGCGCAAGCCCAACCTGATTCTCAGCGATCTCAAGCTGGACCTCTCCGGCGGCATTGCCCGGCGGGGCCAGATAGTGCGAGTGCTAGGCACAGTCGCCAATCAGGGTGATCATGCTGCCGGGCCGTTCAGCGTGCAATTCTCCCGCTGCCGGGTGGAAGCGCTGCCCGGCGTGCAGAATCCGGCCAGTTTGCCTTGCACCTCCGGCTTCCAGGCCTTCGACAGTCAGCAGATCGCTGCGCTGGCCATCGGGGAGCAGGCGGAGTTGGTGGGCCGACTGGACACTACCAACTTCGCGCCCGGAACCTATTTGATCCAAGTGAGCGTAGATCCGGCCACTCCCGGCGCGCCCGATGGGGCGGTGCTCGAGTCCAACGAGAGCGACAACAGCGGCATAACTACCCTGCTGATCGCCGGACCGGACCTGATCGTGCAAGGACTGAAGCTCAGCATCGAGTTCGCGCCGTCGAACCTGCTGCTAGCGCCCACCCCAACCATCCAAATGACCCAGGGCGAGCAGGCTAAAATTACGGCCCAGATCGCCAATATCGGCCTGGAGGACGCCGGAGCTTTCCTGGTGCGCTTCTCGCTCTGCCCGCTGGGCACGATCGGCCAAGCGGCCCAGCACCAGAATTGCGTCCCCTTCGGCAGTCAACAGTTCACCGGGCTGGGACGCACCCTGCCCCAGCCGGCTCAGGCTTCGGCCTCGCTGGACAGCTCGGCCATTGCGCCCGGCCTCTATGACATATTAGTGGAGGCCGATCCGCCCACCTCCAGCCGGCCCTCCGGTCAGGTGGCCGAGCAACTGGAGAATAATAATAGCCAGTCGCTGCTGCAGTCGGTCTTCAAGCCGCTGGAGATTCTGCCGCCGCCCGACCTAATACCGACAAGTTTGGCCCTGAATCCTCCTGGGCCCACGCTGCCCGGTGCCCAGTTGGAACTGTTCGTGCAAGTGGAAAACCAGGGCACCGGCCCGGCGCTGCGACCCTTCATCACCCGCTTCAGCCTGCGCCGGCTGACCCCCTTGCCCAAAGGGGCCAGTGGCCCTTCCGGGGAGCAGAACTTCGATGAGCGCACCCTGCCCAGCTTGGGGGCGGGAGAGCGGGCGGCGGTCAAGGGCATCTTGGACACCAGCGCGCTGCCCTTCGGCTCCTACGAGCTCTGCGCCACATTGGACCCGACAGATGCCGAGCATCCGCGCGGCCATATCCCGGAGAGCAATGAGGCAAACAACCGGATTTGCACTCCGTCCGACCGACCCTTGCAGCTGGGCCCGCTGGAGCCGGATCTGCGCCCGCTGACGATCGGCTTGTCTCCCGCGGCCAAAGTCAATCGAGGCCAGCCGGTCAAGGTGCAAGTCACCCTGACCAACGCCGGCACGCAGCCGGCCGGGCCCTTCCGGGTGGACTTCCTGATCCGGCGCTCCGACATCGCCGGCGACGTCTTCGCTCCCTTCGGCCGGGTCACCTTCTCCGGCCTAGGGGTGGGCGAGAGCACCCAGGCCCAGGCCACCTTGCAGACGGCTTTCCGCGCCAGCGGCAGCTACGAGATTGTAGTCATCATTGATGCTGGCGATCAGGTGAAAGAGAGCGACGAGCACAACAACCAGATCACAGCCACGCTGCAGTTGCGCTGAGCCGAAATGGAGGTATAACCGATGCTGAGATTGGCCCGGCGGCTGCCGCTGCTTTTGGGGCTGGCGCTCTTGGCCGTCTTGGCCCAGGCACAGCAGTCTGGCTACTTCCAAAGCTATCCCGGCGGCACGACCCACGCAGTCTATCAGATCAGCGATGCCAAACTGAGCAATCCCATCAAGCTGGGCTTCGATGTCAAGCCGGCTGCCGGGGACCAACTGACGGTGATCACCACCAATGAGGTCACCGCCAGCCGGGATGAGCTGTCCGGTGGAGTGTTCGAGGGGATGGCGGCGGCTCAGCTGGCGGTCTCCAACCCGGCGGTCCAGGCACTGGCCGGCCAGCAGTTGCAGGTGGGCACCACCTATGTGTTGCCCGGCGGAGCACGCTTCAGCGCTCAGGAGAGCAAAAAAATCGCCGGCGCGCCGGTCATCGCCGGCTTCTTGACCGACCCGCAAAAACCGGGGCAGCGCACACGGCTAGCCTTGGCCCAAGGTGAGGCGGCCCTCACTCTGCCCTTCCCTCCGCTGATCGAGACCGAGACTCTCACCGATGGAAGCTACCGGACGACTTTTAAGTTAGAGCTGGTCGAGTTCTCTCGTCAGTAGGGGCGTATGGCCATACGCCCCTACGCAGCCCGACGAGCTCGCCTGCGCCTGATCGGTGATATCGCTCGTCTGGCGCTAGGCAATCTCCTGCGCCGCCCCACCCGCTCGGCGCTGACCGTCCTGGGGGTCACGATCGGCATGGCGGCCATCGTAGCCCTCTGGTCGCTCAGTGGTGGGCTGGCGCGCTCGCTCGATCGTCAACTCGGCAGTCTAGGCTATGATCTGGTGTTGATCCTGCCCGGCTCGCCGGGTAGCTTTGGCCCGCCGCAGCCGCTGAAGTTGCCGCTGGAGCTGCTGGCCCAGGCACGCGGGGTAGCGCAGTTGGGGGCGGAGCTGCGCCGGACGTTGCCGGTGCGTGCAGGTGAGACCAAAGGCTTCCTGGCTATCGTCGGCCTCTCGCCCACCATGCTGACCATGAGCTCCGGCTTTGCCTCCCGCTTCGAGCTGGCCAAGGGGCGGCTCTTTAGTCCGGGCAGTCGGCGGGAGGCGCTGCTGGGCAGCCGGGCGGCGGCCGAGCTGCACCTGAAGCCGGGAGGCGCTCTTGAGGTCGGCGGCCAGAGCTTTCGGGTCGTCGGCCTACTAAAGCCCAGCGGGGTGACCCAGCGCGATAGCGCCATCTTCATGCCTTTGCGCGCCCTGTGGCAGCTCACCGGGATGCCCGACCAGGTGACGCTGGCCGTGGCACGGGCCAAGCAGGGCTACCCGGCCCGGCGGCTGGCCAACGAGCTGCAAAGCGTGATTAGTCAGGCGGGCGGTCCGGTGGTGAACGTGCAGACGGCCGAGCGTTTGGCCAGAATTGCCGGCGAGCTGCTGGGCCTGCTGCGCGGGGTGCTAGGAGGGATCGCGGCCATCGCGCTGTTGGTGGGCGGAATCGGCTTGGCCAATACGATGTATATGGTCGTCTTGGAGCGCACCCGCGAGATCGGGATACTCAAGGCGCTGGGGGCGCGCCAGGGTCAGATCCTGCTGCTCTTCACCCTGGAGTCCGGCCTGCTGGGACTGGCGGGAGGGCTGCTGGGGCTGGCTCTGGGCATAGGCTTGAGCGAGAGCGTGACCCTGATCGTCGCGCGCTTCTTCGCCGGCATAGGTTTCGCTCCGGAGGTCACGCCGGGGCTGATTGCGGGCGCGCTGGGCTTCGCTTTTGGGTTGGGCGCGCTGGCCGGCCTGTTGCCGGCAAGGCGGGCCGCGCGGCTACAGCCGCTGGAAGCCCTGCGCTACGAGTAGGGGCAGGCCTTGTGCCTGCCCAGAAGAAGCTACGTGCCCAGGAGAAGGGCAACCTGCCCAGAAGAAGGGCAACCACAAGGGATTGCCCCTACAGCGTACAGGACATGATGAACGATGATGAGCATCAGGAGAAGAGGTGCACCGCTTCCACGGTGCTGAAGGTCACCAGCAGGCCGGCGATCAGGATCCCCAAGGCGATGAGCGGCCAGGCGTAGCGGAAGGGCACCCCGAAGAGCCAAGCGACTAGCACCCCGGTCCAAGCACCGGTAAAGGGCAGGGGGATCGCCACCAGAGCCACCAGTCCTAAGGAGCCGGCCTCGGAGATGCGGCCGTTGTACCGGCGACGGGTATGAGCGAAGAAGCGGGTGATCAGCCTATCCAAGGTGGCTTTCCGGCTGAGTCGTCCCACCAGCCGGTCCAGTCCCAGCAGCAGGGGGATGACCGGCAGAAAGTTCCCGGTGACGCTCAGCAGATAGGCAGTCAGTGGAGCCAGATGATAGTGAATGATCGCCAGCGGGATGGCCCCCCGTAGCTCGCTCAAGGGCAGCATCGCCACGCCCACCACGATCAAAGCCATTTGCCAGATATCCATACCCGTTGCTATTGTAGGGGTTGCTGATTATACTTTCCAGCATGACTGGAATCCGGCCAAGAACTTCACTATGAAACTCTACAACACGCTGACCCGCAAGAGCGAAGAGTTCGTCCCCCTGGAGCCGGGTCGGGTGAAGATGTACGTCTGCGGCCCGACGGTCTATGATTATTTTCACATCGGCAATGCCCGACCCTTCATCGTCTTCGATGTCTTCCGCCGCTATCTGGAATATCGGGGCTACCGGGTTACCCTGGCACAAAATATCACCGATGTGGACGATAAGATCATCAATAAGGCCACCTCTGAAGGGATTGCTGCCCAGGAGGTCGCCCGGCGCTACACCGAGGCCTACTTCGAGGACTTGGAGCGCTTGGACATCCATCGAGCCGATGTGCAGCCGCGGGCCACCGAGACCATCCCCCAGATGATCGAGTTCATCCAACGCTTGATAGACAAGGGTTACGCCTATGATCACGATGGCAATGTCTATTTTAGAGTGCGCAAGTTCAAGAACTATGGCCAACTCTCCGGCAAATCGGTTGATCAGCTCAAATCCGGGGCGCGGGTGGCCGTAGATGAGCGCAAAGAGGACCCCTTGGACTTCGCCTTGTGGAAGGCAGCCAAGCCGGGTGAACCCAGTTGGCCCAGCCCTTGGGGCGAAGGTCGGCCCGGCTGGCATCTGGAGTGCTCGGTGATGGCCACTTCCATCTTGGGCGACACGCTGGACATCCATGCCGGGGGAACCGATCTGATCTTCCCTCATCACGAGAACGAGATCGCCCAGAGCGAGGCGGCTACCGGCCAGAGATTCGTGCGCTATTGGATGCACAACGAGCTCTTGCACTTCGAGGGCGAGAAGATGTCCAAATCGCTGGGCAACTTTGAGTATGCCCGTGAGATCACCGAGCGCTATGGCCCGGAGGCGGTGCGTTACTTCTACCTTGCCAAGCACTATCGCACCCCGATCAGCTTCTCGCATCGGGCGATGGCCGAGGCCCGGCGGGCGGTGGAGCGGGTCTACCGACTGCTGGAAGAGATCGAGTCTCAAGCACAGTCGGCCGCTGAGCCAGAATTAAATGAAGCACAGCTCTCCGAGCGCGGCCGAGCTCTCTTGGGCAAGTTGTCTCAAACCCGTGAAGCGTTCATCAGCCACATGGACGATGATTTCAATACCGCCGGCGCCTTAGGTCAGCTTTTCGAGCTGGTGCGGGAGCTCAATCTATGCATCTCTGAGGACCTCCAGCCCGCCGATCTTCCGCTCTTGCGGGCCGGCGAGCAACTGATCCGCGAGCTGGGCCGGCCGCTGGGCCTGTTCCAGGGAGCGCCTTGGCAGGAGGTCCAGGAGGGGTTGCAAGGAGAGTTGATCGAGCTGCTCATCGAGGTGCGCTCGCAGCTGCGGATCAAGCGCGAATACCAACTGGCCGATGAGATTCGCCAGCGGCTGAGCCGGCTGGGCGTCGAGCTCAAGGACCAGGACCGGAGGACCCTCTGGAGCTACGGAACTGCCTCTCAAGGGAGCGATGAGCGGGCTCGCGCGTAGGCTGCTGGTGCTCGGCGCGCTGCTGCTCCTGCCGCTGACGCTGGGCGGCTGTTTTCTGAACGTCTTCCAGACCGGCGAGACGCTGCCACCGGGCCATTTCTCCTGGCTGCTGGGCTTGGGCGGCCAGTTCATCGCCAGTCCCAGCCAGTGGGCTCCGCAGTTGCACCTGCGCTACGGCGTCGCGCCTGACATTGACCTGGGAGTGAGCAGCGGCCTCTTGATCACGCCTCAGAGCGGCCAGATCACCCCTTTGGGCCTGGTAGCAGATGTGCGCCGGCAGTTGCACCATCGGCCGGATTTCACCTTGGGCTTGGGGCTGGGCGCGCTCTCCTTCTCCAGCCTGCTGAGCGACATCTCGCTCTACTTGAGCCAGCCCTTCGGGGTGCTCACCCCCTACGCCGCCTATCGCGCCAGCCTGACGCTCTCCACTGCCGCTGGTCTGGGGGTAATCCAGCAGTTGGCAGCCGGGGTGGCGATCGAAAATCCCAATCGGACGCCTATTTTCTTGGAAATCTCCTGGCGTGAGGGTCAGATATTGCTGGGCTTCGCCGCCCGCTTCTGAATGCACGAGCTAATTGACGAAGCAGATTTTAAGGAGCTGCAAGCGCTGCTGGCCGATCCGGCACGCCTGGTGCGCAGCAGCTCCGAGCTGGCCCTGCACGCCCACGACGAGTCACCGCATCCGCAGCATCTGCCCGATGCGGTCGCTTATCCCCTCGATACGCCGGAGATCTCCCGGCTAGTTTGTTGGGCCCAGGCGAAAAAAGTTCCGCTGACCCCTTGGGGAGCGGGGACCAGCCTGGAGGGCAATCCCATCCCGGCCCATGGCGGTTTGGTGCTGGACATGCGCCGGATGAACAAAATAATAAACATCAGGGCCGAAGATCTATTGGTCATCGTGCAGCCGGGTCTGCTGCATACGGAGCTGAACCAGCGCCTGGCCAAGCATGGCCTTTTCTTCCCGCCTGATCCGGGAGCGCCCGCCGCGCTGGGGGGTATGATGGCCAACAACGCCGCCGGCATACAGGCCACGCGCTATGGGGCCAGCAAGCGTTACCTGCTGGCACTGGAACTGGTGTTGCCCGGTGGAGAAGTGATCCGGCTCGGCTCTCAGGCGCGTTTTAGCTCCTCCGGCTATAACCTGAAAGGCCTGATAGCGGGCTCGGAGGGCACGCTGGGGGTGATCTCGGAGCTGACCCTGCGGCTGATGGGCGTTCCGCCGGAGATGGCCGCGGCCATCGTCAGCTTCCCCGATCTGCAGATGGCCGCGGCTACGGTGGTCGGGATCGTGCAGGCCGGCATCGCACCCGCGGCCCTAGAGCTGCTGGACGCAGGCTCCATCAAGGCAATCAACGCTTTTAAGGGGCTGGCGCTTGAGGAAAAGCCAACGCTTTTCATGGAGTTTCACGGCAACCTGGCGGCGGTGCGAGCGGAGCTGGCCTTCGCCGAAGAGCGCAGCCGGGCGCAAGGAGCTCTGGACTTTCGGTCCGGCCTGGGGCGGGCGGAGCGCGATCGGCTCTGGGAGGCCCGCCATCAGCTCTACTATGCGGCTGCCGCGCTCAATCCGGGCAAGCGGGCCATCGTGACCGATGTGGCCGTGCCCATCTCCCGTCTGCCGCAGATGATCGAGTTCGCCGGGGAGCGATTGGCGCAGCTTGGTATACAGGGACCGATTGTGGGCCATGCGGGCGACGGGAATTTTCATGTGGGCCTCTTCTATGATCCGGCGGCTGCGGACGAGCTGGCACGGGCTGGGGAGGCCAACGCGGCCATCGTCAAGAGAGCGCTGGAGCTGGGCGGCACGGCCACCGGTGAGCACGGGGTGGGTCTGGGCAAGACCCAATTCATGGAGAGCGAGCACGGGGCCAGTTTGCAGCTCATGAGGCGGCTCAAGGGGCTCTTCGATCCCGAGGGTCTGATGAATCCGGGCAAGATCTTTCCGGCTTAGCGGGCCGAGCTTGAAAACTGCGCCTGATTGGGGTATAAGTTAGACACTGATCCTCAAGATTGCTCTTCCCTGATCCGGAGGCAATAGGGGTTCAGGGAACGGAGGTGAAAATGACGAAAATCAAAGCGAAGATGGAGGAAGAAAAGCAACGGTTGCCCAAAGAGACCAACGGCCAGATCCATGCGGTCGGTCGACGCAAAGAGTCGGTGGCACGCGTCTATCTGACCAAAGGGAAGGGAGAGGTCATCGTCAATGGCCGCCCGGCAGAGCAATATTTTTCCGCCGATCCCTATAGCAACGAGCGGGTCAAGCAAGTGGCTCTGCTGCCCTTTGAGATCACCGGCACGCTGGGCCGCTTCGACGTGAAGGCCAATCTGTGCGGCGGCGGAACCACCGGCCAACTGGAGGCCCTGCGCCTGGGCATCGCCCGCGCGCTCTTAGGCGTCGATCCCAGCTACCGCAGCTTGCTGAAGGAACAGGGCTTGCTCACCCGCGATTCCCGCATGGTCGAGCGCAAGAAGTACGGCCTGCATAAGGCACGACGCGCTCAGCAGTTCAGCAAGCGTTAGAAAATTAGCCAGTGCATGAGAAAGCGGAGGAATTATATGAAAAGCGGAATTCACCCCGAGCTGAAAAAAGTGACCATCCACTGCGCCTGTGGGGCCCAATGGGAGACCCACTCCACCCGCGACAATTTGCACGTGGATATCTGCTCCAAGTGTCACCCCTTCTTCACCGGCGAGGAACGCTTCGTGGATACCGAAGGGCGCATCGAGATGTTCAACCGTAAGTACGGCAAATTCAATAGCGATAAGCTGCAGAAGAAGCAGACTGCCAGCACGTCGGCCAAGTAGGCCCCGATGGAGCAGGCTTGGCACTTCGAGACTGAAGCGATCCACCACGCGCAGCAGCCCGAAGAGGTGACCGGCGCGGTAATCCCCCCTATCTACGCCACCTCGACCTATGCGCAGCTCGAGCCGGGCGTGCTGCGCCAAGGCTTTGATTACAGCCGGGCGGACAATCCCACCCGCAGGCGCCTGGAGCAGGCCCTGGCCAGACTGGAGGGTGCCCGTTATGGCTTGGCCTTCGCCTCCGGCGTGGCAGCGACCTCAGCCCTGTTGACCCTGCTGGCGCCGGGCGATCAGGTGCTGGCCGGCGACGATACCTACGGCGGCACCTACCGGCTCTTCGAACAGGTTTACCGTAAGTACGGGATAGGCTTTAGCTATGCCGACCTGAGCCGGCCCGAGCCGGTCAAATTGCCGGACCGGACCAAGCTGATCTGGCTGGAGACACCGACCAATCCGCTGATGAAGCTCGCCGACATCGCCGAAGTGGCCGCGCGCAAGGGCCCAGCGCTGCTGGCGGTGGATAACACCTTCGCTTCACCCTATTTACAGCGGCCGCTGGAGCTGGGCGCCGACATCGTGCTGCACTCCATGACCAAATATTTGGGCGGCCACTCCGACATCATCGGTGGCGCGTTGCTCACCAGCGATGCAGAGCTCTACGAGCGCCTGAAATTCATCCAGCTCTCCGTGGGCGCCGTCCCCTCGCCCTTCGACTGCTGGCTGGTGCACCGCGGACTCAAAACTCTGGCCCTGAGAATGCGGGCTCACTCCGAGAACGGCCTGGCCGTGGCCCGTATGCTGGCCCAACATCCCAAGGTCGGTCGGGTCTACTATCCTGGCCTGGAAGAGCATCCCAACCACCAGGTGGCCGCACGGCAGATGAGCGCCTATGGCGGCATGTTGTCATTCGAATTGAAGGGCAACGTCAAGCATTTTCTCAGGCAATTGAAAATTTTCACGCTGGCCGAAAGCCTGGGCGGGGTAGAGTCGCTGGTGAGTCAGCCGGCGACGATGACCCACGCTTCGATCCCCCGCGCGGAGCGGCTGCGTCGAGGCATCGGCGACGAACTGATCCGCCTCTCGGTGGGGCTGGAGCATCCGGCCGATCTGATCGCCGACCTGAACAATGCGCTGGAGGACGCTTAACCGAGCATCATGGGCGTGGCAAAGAGCATACTGGAGCTGATCGGCAACACGCCGCTGCTGGAGCTCTCCCGGCGGATCAACCCCACCGGAGTCCGCATTCTGGCCAAACTGGAGTATTTCAATCCCGCCGGCTCGGTGAAAGATCGCGTGGGGCTGTCGCTGGTCGAGGCCGCCGAGCGCAGCGGCAAACTGCGTCCCGGCATGACGCTGGTCGAGCCGACCTCTGGCAACACCGGTCTGGGACTGGCCTTGGCCGCGCTGCTCAAGGGCTATCGGCTGGTGGTGACCATGCCGGACAAGGTGAGCCAGGAGAAGCGCGCTTTGCTGCAAGCCTACGGGGCCGAAGTGGTCATCTGCCCCACTCAGGTCAAGCCGGATGATCCGGAGAGCTATTACTCGGTAGCGCGGCGGATCGCCGCAGAGCGCCAGGCTTTCTTGCCCAATCAGTATGAGAACCCGGCCAATCCGGAGGCCCACTATCGCGGCACCGGCCCGGAGATCTGGCAGCAGACCGAGGGGCGTCTGGACGGCTTCGTCGCCGGGGTGGGCACCGGGGGGACGATCTCCGGCAGCGGGCGGTACCTCAAAGAGCAGAACCCCAATATCAAAGTGGTAGGTGTGGACCCGGAGGGCTCGATGATATACTCTCAGTTCTATCGGCAGGAGCACGATCTACACCCCTACCTGGTCGAGGGCATCGGCGAGGAGTTCATCCCTCAGACGCTCAACCTGGCCATCATGGACGAAGTGATTCGTGTCGGCGATCAGGAATCGTTTGAGATGGCGCGCGAGCTGCTGCACCGGGAAGGCCTCTTTGTCGGGGGCTCTTCCGGAGCTGCGGTGGTAGGAGCGCTGCGCTATGCGGAGAAGATCCGGCAGGGCACGCTGGTAGTCCTGCTGCCCGACTCCGGCCACAATTACCTGGGCCGGCTCTATTCCTCCAAGGCTTAGTCGGTGACGAGTATATGGGCAAAAAGAAAGGGCCGTAGCGTAGTAGTGGGTAAATTGAGTTTGCCAATGATCTGACCAAGGGGGTAATCCAGATGAACCACAGACTACTGCTAGCGGCGTCTATCCTCGTTATACTGGGGTTTGCAGTCTTGCAGATGGTGACCCAGCGGCCACCTTTCTCAAGGCAGATTAAGTCACTTCCGGCAACCGTAACAAGGATTATAGATGGGGATACGATCGAGGTTCATTTTAACGGTGACCCCCAGAGTACCTCATATACCATACGACTCGCCGGGATCAACGCCCCTGAAGTTGCGAAAGCTTGTCAGATAATAGGCAAGCGAGCCAGAGACACAGTCAAAGGCTGGGTGCCACAGGGTACAAAAGTGTCAATAGAGCTGGGCTCCACAGGAGATAAATATGTACCCTATTATATTGGTGTTGATCGTCGTTTGCTTGGCTTCGTTCAGACATCACCTAGGGGTGCATTTATCCAAACAGAATTGACCAAGCTGGGGCTTGCGCGCCTTGAGATTCGAACGAGCGCCTTGCGTGATGTCAAGCAACCCAACTCAGACAAGTTTACTTTTGCCAAGCTCTTCTCCAGTCAGATCAAATCTCTCCTAAATGCCCAGACTGAAGCTGCAAAGCAAAAACGGGGCTGGTGGTCCACCTGCGACCCCTTCAGGAAGGCCAACCTGGTCATCGCCGCGATTGACTTCTGGGATTATCCCCAGGTCGTTTATATAGTCAACCGGGGCAAGCTGCCGATAAATTGGACTAAATTCTCGTTGAGCGATAATACTAGATCTCATCGCCTCGACTTTAATAAGCTGAATGCTAAATGCCCAATGTTGGCCGCTGGACAGGTACTAGAAGTGGATACTTACGATGAACAGGGCGAGAATAAGGTCAACTACTGTGGAACTGAGCGGATTATAATCAATTGGTATAAGCCTATTGGCACGGGAAACCACGTTTGGAACGAGGGCGATGAGGGAGATACAGCCTGTCTGTTTCTGACGGCTGTGTCGAGTGCCGGGTGCAAGAAAGATGCTACCCAGCCCGCCAAGAGCAATGACATGTGTTACATTTACCAATATCCACCCCAAGATGGCACACAAACGTCATCGGCCACAATTGATTCTCGCTGCCCGCGACTGGCCAAGGCTGGCGATGGCAATCACTAGAAACTGAAGGGAGAGAACTGATGCTGCGACTGCCTAAGTTCAAATATCTCGCGCCCAAGACGCTCTCGCAGGCGCTCAAGCTGCTCGCCGACCACGGACCGGGTGCCATGCTGATCGCCGGCGGGACAGACGTCTTGCCCAAGATGAAGCGCAGGCAGTTTCATCCTCAAGTGCTGATCGGCCTAAACGGCATCAAGCGCCTGCGCGGCATTCGCGGTAGCCGCAATAAGGGCCTGGTCATCAAAGCCGGAACCAACCTGAACGAGGTTGCGACCCACTCGCTGATCGGCAAAGCCTATCCCGGCTTGGCCCAGGCAGCCCAAGTGGTCTCGACGCCCATCCTGCGCAATATGGGCACCATCGGCGGTAATCTCTGTCTGGATACCCGCTGCAACTATTACGATCAGAGCTACGAATGGCGCCAGGCGATTCATTGGTGCAAGAAGGCGCCCGGCGCGGGACTGAGCTCCGAAGAGGTCCCCTGCCGCGTGGCACCGGGATCTCCGCGCTGTTGGGCCGTCTCTTCATGCGATACCGCGCCGATGTTGATCGCCCTGGGCGCTCAGGTGACCCTGGTCGGTCCCCAAGGCGAGCGGACGATTCCCACCAGTGCCCTCTATCACGACGATGGGCAACGCTATCTGACCAAAGGGCCAGACGAGATCCTCACCGAAGTTCATCTGCCTGCGGCGGACGGGATCAGGAGCGCCTATCTGAAGCTACGCCGGCGCGGGGCCTTCGACTTTCCGGTGCTCGGCGCGGCGGTGGCCCTCAAGCTGGGGACGGACAACCTGATCGAATCGGCTCGGATTGTCATCGGCGGCATCGCCTCCCATCCAGTCGAGATGGAAGCGGCGGAGAAGCTGCTGCTGGGTAGGCCCTACTCCCCGGAGCTGGGCCGCCAAGCGGCTCAGACGGCCTTCGCCCTGGCGCGCCCCATGGACAATACCGATTTTACCCTCTTCTATCGCAAGAAGATGGTCCCGGTTTACATCGAGCGGGCGCTGCGCCGGGCGCTGGTGTCCTGAGCTTTCTCGTCAAGGGAGCAACTCTCATGTCCATTGCCGGCTTCAAGGTGATCGATTTTCATGTGCATATCCAACCCTGGCGACAGCTCAAGCCGGAGGTGCGGGCGCTCTGGCAGCGCTATCATCCCGACTTCGATGCGCTGCTGGCGCTGGCCGATGATCCGCGCAAGTTCATAGCCCTGCTCGATCAGCAGGGCATCGAGCGGGCCGCATTGATCAACTATGTCAGCCCGGAGGTGATGGGTTTTTCAAATCAGGTCAACGAGTTCATCGCCGCCTATTGCAAAGAGTTTCCCCAGCGACTGATCCCCTGCGGCTCGCTGCATCCGGGTAGTGCAGGCGACGTGGCAGCTCGGATGAGCTATCTGGTGCGCGAGCTGGGCATTCGGATGCTGAAGATTCATCCGCCCCATCAGCTCTTCTACCCCAACGACTATCTCGCCGGCAACGAGGCGCTTCGGGAGATCTACGCTCAGGCGCAGACGTACAAGCTGCCGGTGATGATTCACACCGGGACTTCTATATTTCCTGCGGCGCGGGTCAAGTTCGCCAATCCGCTCTGTCTGGACGATATCGCGCTCGACTTTCCCGAGCTGAAGATCATCATGGCCCACGGCGGCCGGCCACTGTGGATGAATGAGGCCTTCTTCCTGATGCGCCGCCACCGCAATATCTATCTCGATATCTCCAGTATTCCGCCCCAGAATTTGTTGAATTACTTCCCGCGCCTGGAGCTGATCGCCGAGCGCACCCTTTTCGGCTCGGACTGGCCGGGACCGAGCGTGCCGGGCATGCGTCCCAACGTGGAGAGCTTCCTCAAGCTGCCCCTCTCAGTGGAGAACAAAAAGCGGATTCTCTATGATAATGCGCAGGAGCTGCTCGACTCTGGACCAGATGTTAGCGGCCCGTCGCGCCTCTGAGCTGGACCAGCTCAGCCAAGATGCTCACGGCGATCTCGCCTGGCTCCTTGCCGCCCAGCGGCAGGCCCATCGGGGAGTGAACGCGCGCCAGCCGCGCGGCGGGGATGCCCTCAGCTTCCAGCTCGCCGAAGAGCTTGAGCCGCTTGGCCCGACTGCCGATCATTCCGGTGTAGGGCCAGTCAGGATCGCGTTGCAAGAGCTGGCGCAGGACCTGCTGGTCGGTCTGGTGGCAGCGGGTGATGATGGCCACGTAGGTACAGGGGTCAGGCTGAGGCAAGGGACCCAGATAGTCACGCTCGACCTGATAGATGGCGGCGGCGAAGGGCAGGCGCTCCCGGTTGGCATACTCCGGGCGATCGTCGGCGATCTCCACCCGAAAGGCGCCGGAAATTGCGGCCAGCTTGCCCAGCGCCTCTCCCACGTGGCCCGCGCCGAAGATGAGCAAGCGGGCCGGCCGGCCCAGCAGCTCTAGATAAAGCTCACGACCGTCTTGCTCCAAGGCCCAGCCAGTCTGGCGACCCGAGCGCTCCAGCTTGGCCAGCTCCTCTCCCCGGCCAAGCAGTTGCTTCTGCAAGGCTTGCGGGGCCTGGGGGTCGAAAGCGTAGCGGGCGATGAAGGGACGGTTCTCTTCAAGGCGGCGCAGCAGCTCCTGGTAAAAGGGCAGCTCTCTTGTGCCGGCCTCAGTTGAAAAACCCTCACAGAAGAAGCGCATCGTCCCGCCGCAGTGCATGGCGAGCTGCGAGAGGGCATAGCGGCGCACCAGGACGCGCGCCGCGCCGGCGACCAGTTGGGCCTCTTCGCTCACACGGGCCTCGACCGCCCCGCCGCCGATGGTGAACTCGCTCCGGCCATCGGGATAGACGATCATCTTCGCGCCGGGGGCGCGGGGGGTCGAGCCGACCGCGCGGACCAGATAGGCGATGGCGAAGGCCTGGTCTTCTCGAAGCAGTTGGAGCACCCGCTGGTAAAATTTAAGGTTCTGCATGATGGATCTGGTGATAGGCTACTCGGCGCGCCCGCCGTGGTCAAGCTCACCGCGCCTCTGGAGACCAGCATCCGTCAAGTGGTGCGAGCTGCGCACTTGCTGTTATCATCGAAGGAGCATGGGGTGGAGGGAGGACAGATGGTGAACAAGAAAGTGCCGCAAGCTGGATCGGCGTTGAGGAAACTTAAGTACAGCAAGCTGCTCGGTGGTGTGGCTGCTCTGCTGGAGCAGGCGCGGCGAGGCGCGGCTCGTGCGGTGAATGTCATCCTCACCGCGACCTATTGGGAGATCGGCCGGCGCATTGTGGAGTACGAGCAGGGGGGGAAAGACCGGGCCTCTTACGGTA